>Ga0209191_1000123_pt1 | contig 62107 bp, 68 predicted proteins | sample S_130626_EF_Meta_FD_187320 | JGI IMG/M metagenome (GOLD analysis project Ga0209191, IMG submission 187320) | Freshwater microbial communities from Lake Simoncouche, Canada to study carbon cycling - S_130626_EF_MetaG (SPAdes) (version 2) | ecosystem: Environmental > Aquatic > Freshwater > Lake ...
AACACTTTGGAGAGAGAATAAAGATCGAGGATCAAGTTCGATACAAGTATATTCTAATCATCGACGGTGCATGTATCGCGTCGAGTCATCAATGGGTGTTTGGATCCGGATCTGTTCCCGTAATGGTGACACATCCGGACAATGAGTATTGGTTTCGCAGCTATTTGATTCCTATGGTTCATTACGTTCCGATTCAGTATGACTTATCCGACTTGACTGAGAAGCTTGAGTGGCTTGCGAACAACGACGAGGATGCCAGGGCGATTGCCGGAAACGCGATGTATTTGGCTAAACGCGTGTTCACCCCCATGTTTCAGCAAGAGTACATAAGGACAGTTATGTGTCGCGTTCAGCAAAACGACCAGCAATATCACTGAAACTCGGACGCTGCTTTCCAATCCGAACCTTATATGCGAACCACTCGGAATCGGCTTGGAGAGGCTTCCAATACTGATCGAGTATGTAGACCCAATCCATCGTGGGATTGGCCATGAAGAGTCGGGTGCCTTCTTCCCATCGAGAAATCAACCGGTCGTAGAACCTTGAATGAACAATGTACCCACTCGTCGTCTGAACCTCATGAACGCGGTGGAACGTGTCATCATGTGGCGTACTGGCGACTAGGTTGTAAGAGATCATAACAACGTCATAACTAGAAGGTAGTTTCGCGATGAGGTCATCCCACTCCGCCTTGGAAATCAAGAACTGAAAGTCATCCTCGAAGATCATCACTGCGTCGTACCCTCGCCCACGTGCAGTGGTCAACACTCCAATGTGCGATAAGTTACATCCGATTGCACCAGGGCTATACTGTGTAGCGGAAAACCGTTCAACGGTCAGTCCCTTCTCTTCAAATTCCTTCTCGACCTCTGAACGGCGATCCGTACGGTGGTCGAGATTGATATAAAACGCATGCATTGTTCTCGTAAACGTTTACTCTGAAAGCAGATTGTTTAGGTATGACGACAATCGTATCCATGTTTTTCAACTTGAGGAAGCTTCCTGATGCAACAGACAATGTTCGTCCACCCGAATTCTATGTAAAGAATGGGAAGCCGACTCTCGATCTTCCCTATCCAATGGTTATCTTCTGTGATTCAGAAACACGCCCGTTCCTAGAAGGATCTCGCGTTCATCCAACTGTCTTTGTGGAGAAGGAGTTGACTGACTATGATTTTTACAAGACGCTGTGGCCGATCATCACCGAGAATAGAAAGACGAATCCGAGCCCTGACCCTCGCAACACTGCATCGTACTTCCTGCTCTGTATGTTCAAGATTCAGGCAATGCTACTGGCAAAGAATGCATTCCCAGGCACCCATCTTGCATGGGTCGATATGGGTGGCAGTCACGTGATGCGGTCGTTTTCAACGGCTGTCCCTGCACTTATTGAGCGTCCGAATCCAAAGTTTTCATGTTGCTATATCCACTACCGTTCTCACGATGAGATGTACCCCATGAAGGAACGTAACGGACTTGCCTGTTGCTGTGGAATTGCTGCAACTGTATTTACAGTCGAGAAATCCTACATTGATCGTGTCTATGCAGGGATGTTTTCAATTTTATTTGAACAGGTTTCTGTTGGGGTAGGTCATGCGGAGGAGCAGGTATTCACCTATCTTTATGATAAGCATCCGGAGTGGTTCACTCTCTATTTCGGAGACTACTTCTCCTGTGCTACGAATTATCATTCAAACGTGGAGGATCATTATGCGATCCGGGTTCACTTCATGGACAACGCACGTAGGGCCGGACGACACGATCTCGTCGAATTAGCCCAGGGCCGATTTACCTAAACCATCGTCTCCACCAAGGTACCTGAGATGCGAACTTGGTGTTCCATTCATCAAATGTATATTGATTGCCCATACTGACATTACATCGTGAGCAAATCGGTTCAAGGTTATCGAGAGTTGTTGGACCACCCTTGCTTTCGGGTATGTTGTGGCCACATTGATAGTCGAACACGTTGATTGTATTCGTACACCAGGCAACCTTACATTTCGTATCAAACCGTCGACCAACCTTACATAACCACAGTTGTTCGCGAAGGGCCCTCGGAATTCTGTTTTTACTCATTGGTTCTTCTCACATCAACGCTTTATATGCGTTCACCTGGAAGGGGGTCGCCATTCCCGAAGCAGGCTCTACGTAGGAATTGCGGGGCATATGGTTCGTCCTCTGCTCATACGAAGAGTGCTCAAGAACCTGTGTCCGGTGATCCTGACTGCGGTCAAGCATCTCGGGCTGGAACTTCTCCTGTGCCCCCGAGAGCTTCCATACAACCCAGAGGACTGCGACTGCTAAAAGAAGAACGATGATGTGAAGCATTGTTCTTCTCAGGCGAGAAAAAACGAACTCTTTCGTGTCTAGAAGAATACAAGGACACAATGGAGGAAGAAAGGGCATTGAAGACCCTTCGCATCTACTTCGAGCGTCGTAAGCTTGGCACCGAGACAAAGTCAGTTACCTCCGATTTCAAGGACACTGCAAACATCTATGAAGTTGGTGACATGTTGGTCATCTTCAGTCAGAAGGAGAAGATGCTTGAGCGTGATGCATTGACATTCATCAAGTTCGCAGCCGACAATGGATACACGAATGGCGTGACAATCGTAGCCCGCAGTGCACCGTCCGAGAACCTATTGAACGCAATCCGAACTCAGAAGGTTCTGTTCTTCCACCTCCGTGAGCTACAGATGGATATTACCACACACAGGATGTCAGTTCCTCACCGAATCCTGAAGCCCGACGAGGCAAAGATTGTACTTGAGAAGAACCGTGTTGTCAACCCGGAGTTTCAGCTTCCGTGCATCGATTCGCAGGATATCCAAGCCCGTATCATCGGTGCCGTACCTGGCGACATTATTGAGATCACGCGTCATAGCGATACGGTGGGCAAGTCCATCTATTATCGGTATTGCGTTGCTGACGTAAATGTTGCCTAGACATAATGGATGAGTTGGAAGCGAAGTTTCAGCAGCAACAAGCACATTATGATAAGCTTGTTACGGATGCATTAAAGAAGAACGATCAATCTGCATTACCTGCAATTGCAGCTGCGAAGCAGAAGATGAGAGACACGTTATCTGAGATGCTCGAGATCTCTGCCAAGACGTCTCATGAAGAACAGCAGCAGGAGCTGATTCGTCGAATCATGGAGATTCAACGGGATTACAATGGATTGCTTACCGGAACAGATAAGATGGAGACCTTACGCCGTATTCACCAAACCACCTCGGAGAATCACAACTCGGAACTAGGATTGTATGGGACAGGCTTTTTCATCGCGAGCCTCGCATTGGTCGCCCTTGTTATGCGAACGCACTGATCGCGATTGTTACACCTGTAATCACAAACAATACAACAATTCGGATCATGATCCCAGTGGTGTCAAGTGGACGTGACTTGTCTGCGGTGGACGACGCAAGCTCATCAGCAACCTTGGGGCCTTCCTCTTGAAGTTTTTTCGACTTCAGATGAAGCTCTTCCAGCTCAGGATTCGTATCCTGGTATTCGTCAAGAAATGACTGAATGAAAAACTGATTCTGCGTAATCCCATTCCGCATCATATCCAGCGACGCTTGAATCTGCTGTTCTGCAGCTTCGTACGCCTGCTTATACGGTGCTTCTCCCTTCTCCTTGTAGAGCTTGTAGTTATGGACGTATGCATCGATCAGCGTCTGGTATTCGACAGGCACAGTTGTATCACCTTCTCCACGAGGCGGTGGGGCTGACAGATTGCTCGCATGTTCGCGAACCGATAAGGATGCGACTGTGATCAGGGCTACCAAAAGGGCAGTGAGCCACCCAATCATTATCTTGTTATTGAGTAATAAAATGCCAGTCTCTCAATCCTTCTATGAACCCGGGGCTACGGCCCGTCACATGCGTGGAGTTGATGCGTCTGAATACACTCGCTTCGTTCGGATGGCGGCTACGGCCGCACCGTTTATCCAGGCCGGCAAGGTGATCAACGTTCCGTATGCCCGTAACGGACAGAGCCAACAGGGGGCCAGGGACGCCCGGTTCGTTAGCACAATCTTCAGTGGGCTCAGACCGTTTGTTGCGAATAAGTAATGAGTTGTCCTTCTGGATTCGAAGTGGGACTGTCGAGCACGTGCCGTATCACATGCCCCCCTGACTTCAAGTATATCAATGAGTCTGGCGTCGAGAGGTGTGTGTCCACAACTGATAACCGATACTCGGTTCGCCTTCAACCGATTCCACAGGGAACGACGTCTACAGCGTTCGCGAATGAACAAGCACGGTTTCTCACCGACTTCATCACGTTGACTGGGCGAATCCGGGCAGATCAAGCCACGCAATCTGCCGTTCAGACGAATGAAGTTGCTGCTGCACATGAGAAGCTCAAGTCGTCGAATGATCTTACCGACGTCTACTCTGAAGCTATCGAGACACTGAAGCCATTACGGCCTCCCACGCAGCCGCACATGGATATCATGAACGCAAAACTCGAGATCGGCAAGATTTCTAAGGAGAACATTCAGGTACTTCAAATTTGCCTTTTCTTCATCGTCATCGCCCTCTTTGAATACATTCTTCTCCCGTCGTCGATTGTCCATGGAATCGCCTTCTTCACAATGTGTGTTGGACTGTCAATCGCAATCTATCTCTCCAATAGATAATGGGGGCGGGCAATTCGCAGTTTAAATGCCCAATGGAAACGACGCAGGGCACGACACCATTCCAGTGCGTGATGAAATGTACCTCAAACTACGAACTTCGCCTCGTCGGCGGTGCACAGCGGTGTGTGAACAAAGACGATCCTAGCGTGTCTGTTCACCTTAATCCACAACCGGCGGTATTGAAATTGAATGAAACGGCAAGTGCACCATTTGATATCAATTCACTGAAAGGCCAAGATGGCACGCTCTATTCACAGTATTCAGCCGAAGCCGATCGATACAAGAAAGAGTTGACCATTGCAGATGGAAGTATTGATCAAAGCAAGAAGGTCAAGGCAGCCGCAGATCGGTGGCATGCAGCTGCAAAGGCAGATCCAGGAGGCCCCGCAGAGAACTCTGCTAAGATGGAATACCTTACGCTGACGAACAACGAAGAGGAGGTTGAGTATCTCAAAAGCAAGGCATTCGAGAACGAGGTCAATCCAATCAGAAGCCGATACATTGACGAGTTTGTGTTCCTGAACAATCAGGGAAAGCAGCAGCAGAATACGATTGACTTGATCAACTCCGTGAAGGATAACCTGTTTTCGGTCAAGGATGACGTGGAGTACTCTGTCAACACGTTCGGCAAGCAGATTGACGAAATCCGCAACCAGATCAACAAGAACAAGCGAACTCGTGAGGAAGCAGTCGATTATGGATCATGGTTTATGTTTCTGTTGAACGGTGCCATCGTCATTGCCCTATTGTTCACGGTGTTCACGGTGGGTCGTAAGGTGATGGGATCAATTAGGGTTCCGACGACCCCAACCCAGGGTGCACCGGCACGTCCTCCTGCGAGTCCTGAGACAACTGCCTTCTTCAATGCATTCCTCAAACACATCACACCCGCGTAAGAGTTTATCATGAAAAAGGTCTTGTGTTTGTAATGGAGGTAACTGATCCTCGTGCTGTAACTGAGTTTCAAAAAACAACATTCTGCGGTCATCCACGTGCACACGTCCATAAAGTGTTGGTTCAGAACATCCAGTTAGGTCATGCGGATTACGCATGTTACTGGACGCTTGAACTGCTCTGCTCTGGTCTTGTTCATAGTTTATGGGATTCGCTGTTTGAAGCTGCTGCCCTCCATGTCAATCGGGCACAGCCGAACGTGTTTCTCTATCTCGCAAAAGCATATGAAACCTATGCACCCATTGAAGGAATCTACGACATCCGCAACATGACGCAGATCCGTAACAACCTCGATGTTCGCAAGATGGTCTGCGAAGTAGCTGCGACTGTGTCTCTGTGTCGCAAGAACAAGTTGATGTCACTCCCCACTCTGAAACCGTCGCATGACTTTGACCCAGTTACGATTCAAGAGAGTCTCAAATCTCCTTCGCGTCTCTACGGAACCCAGGTTACTAAGCCATCTGACCCGATGCCGGTTGCGATCCCGATCAACGAGTTCTGCTACTGTATTCGATCGGATGTTCGCGATCTGACTCGGGCATTGTACTGGATGTCGTGGGTCTTCACGTTCTGTCGCGAACACAAGAAGCAAACAAAGACGAACTTGAACTTCTTCAACAGAAGCGATGAGTTTGTGTCCACATCAGATGGATCGCATCCGGTCTGGATCTTCTGGGACGCGGTTCGAAAGAACAGTCCTCCCGGTGTTCGTGAGTATACAGACGTTCTCTATCGTATTCATTGTCTGCGTTGGTCTCCGGGAGATAAGGGGAAGCGTGCCTTGTTGATTGCAGCGGTCACGTTGTTATGCGAAGGAAGTATCGATACTACGCCATGTGCACCTACAATGCAGGTCTCAAACGTTCTCAACGGAATGCCTGGATGGATCGATGCCATCGTAAAGATGCAGCGTAGCTTCTCGTAAAACGAATGGCTGTAAATACAACAATACCAGAGTAGCCAAAATGTTTCGTCCATGCTTTTCAGCCACGCAGGTTGCCGGTGTGATCGGTAGCCACAAGTATCAATCAGTCAGCCAAGTTATGTATGAAGTCTTTAAGAAGGATACAGCAGCAGCAGGAATCATCGCTGAGATCGAGAGGGCACACAGCCGAAAGCCGACCGCAAAGTTCAAGGGATCGTTTCTGAAAGATCGTGAGATCCAACGCAGTGTGTTTTCAGCACTCGATGACTGTAAGGTAGCCGATGCCGCAGTTGCGAAGGAAGTCGATGCAACCAAGATTCTGTGGGAAGCAGAAGCCCGAAGCCATGAACTCGATATGCGGGTCGCTGCGGGAATCGAGGTCTCGCCTGCTGAAAAGGCCGAGATTGCTGAGACGCTTGTAAAGGCTACGATTGCGAAGAAGGAGGCTGTCGAGGCAGTGAAGTCTGCTCCCACCGTTGATGCCGCACTTGACAAGGTCGAGGAAGCATGTAAGAAGGTCATCGATCAGACTCCCGGCTTGTCTCCTGCGATGGCAGCCCAGCTGTTATCCGACGCACGCGGTGAGGTCAATAAGAAGCGTGGACTCAACAACGAGGATGGAATCCTCAACACGTATGAATCCCAAAGGAAGGTTGTGGTCACCGAGCGAAACACTCGCATGCTGCGAATGGACAAGGGTTCGTTCACACTCGTCGGACGCACGGACGGATACGTCGAATCCCAGAAGCGAGTGGTTGACTCGAAGGACCGAACAACCTACTGGAAGACAGTTCCGGTCTACGATGAGATTCAGCTGCGAGTCTACATGCACATGCTCGGTGCGGTGGACAGCGAGCTGGTTGAGAGGTTTCCGAACGGCACAACTCGTCACACGGTCTTTCCGAACGACCCAGAGAAGTGGGCGGAGCTCGAGGCTAAGCTACTTGACGCAACAGGAACGATGCTCGCAATTCTCGGAGACGCGTCTCGCTTAGAGGATATCGTCTTTGAGAACACAGTGCCGAATGGAAATTGACATGACACTTGAAAAGCCCACATGGGCAGACGCACAGGGCACATCGTATGAAACACGCTTCCACTACACAGGCTTCGGTCGAATTGACACACATGCCAAGCTCTACCAAGTTTTTCAATCAAATACTCTGTTCGAACGTCCATTTTTAGGTGGCGTTGTGTCTCGACTCTACGCAAGTGAATACGCAACTGTTACCGAGTATTCGAAGAGTCCACGCAGATGGAAGGAGGACACTGGAATACCCAAGTATTTCAGCGAGCGTCCGCGTCCGAAAACAACCTAAGAAAAGGCACATTCAATACAAATGGAAGCCTACGATATCATCGCGATTGCGATGTCTTCATTACTTATGCTGATCGTAATCCACCTTTCTGTCTTTGGTGTCATTCGGTGGATGTATCCGCTTCCTCCGCAGCCGCAGCCGCAGGTTCGCTTTGTGGAACCTTCTTTCACACAGCCAGCGGAACCAAAGCAAGTGATCAATGTACCAACGTATGAAAAGCCTGTACCAGTGGAAGCCCCTCGTGAGGAAGGACTCCCCGACTACACTGCAAAGGCATCAAGTACCGCAGCTGAACGGCCTTCCTGGCTGGTTGCTGTTGACCCAAAGACCCTCGACAAGTGAAGCGGTCGCACTCAGCATTGACGCAAAAGGTGGACATCAAGAAGAACTAACGATTGTTATGGATGAACGAGTGTGTTGTGATACGGTGTTCCGCACAACACGCTTGTCAAAGGATGTCTTTATTGTCAACGATATATGGGCGATGAATGGAACGATTCTTCATTCGTCAATGACATGGACGCAGCGTCAGGCGATCCTTGCGGAGTGTCTACGTCTTTTTCATCAGCCTGTCTTTACTGCGTTGTTCACACTTGAAGATGCCCCGGTTGGAACCTTGACTCGTGGATACGAATATTACGATGATGTCCCCGGCAGCATCGGAGTCTTTTCGTGCGAAGATGTAAATGGCCACCTGCAACGCAATGGGCGGTCGTCGCAGGTCAAAGAAGAGCAAGTCTCGCAAGAATCGTAAGACTCGTCGCGGTGGGTTTGCACCTGCGAGTTTCGAGGGTGCGGTCCGTGGTGCCGATGGTCAGCCTGCCGGTGCTGCCTTCACTGCAGCGGGCGTGTCTGGCTCGCATGTCAACATGAATGCGAGCAATTACGGTGGTGCCCCCAGCACGGCTGCCGGATATTCGGGCGGTCGTCGTTCTCGCAAGCACAGGTCTCGCAAGCACCGTTCCCGTCGTATGCGTGGTGGGTCCGATGGTAGCCGCGTGTTCACCGAGTTCCGCGGTGAGTCGATCGGTGGGAATGCCCCCAGTGCCGCAATTCGCGGTCCCGTCTACACAGGCAGTCAGCCGTCGTAACGAACCACTGCATCTGCCCATACATATGGCATATACTTCGGGTCGTTTGTTACGATAAACGGTCCACCTACTTGTATCATGCGAAGTCTCATTCGCTGCATCTTGAATTGAAGATCGTTAAACTCGTTCCATTCCGTCCACTTGCGATACGCGGTGAACAGAGAGGACGCAAGCCACATAAGATCAGCACTCCCAATGAAAAAGAGAAACACTGTGATGAACGGCATGATAATCATGTCATTCATTCGTTGTATTTGTGCTGTCCATAACGGAGGGTTACATATGTCGCGTAGCTGTATAAATCTGTCTGCATCCTTAAACGGACTCATTCCTGATTGTTACTCCACTGTCAGGAAACAATAGCTCCCGTCCTGTCCGAGCGTCGCAGTAGACGATCTCCATGTCGTTCGACACACGGATGAATCGGAAGATAAGATCAAGGCGGATCACGTTTCCCGGGGCGATGTAGCGTGCGACAGCCTGGGTGACGTCGACGTCCGTCGAAACATCGCCGATCCATTGCCAGGGAATATGAACTGGATCGAAGGCATTGCCAATGTAAGGTGTGATCTCCTCACCCTCATAGAGGATGCGGCGACGAATCTGATCGCCCTTCACCCACTCCTCTACATAAATTGCGTCCTCTGGAACTCGGGTCATTGACTCATCATACTCATCGAAGTCAGAGAGGAGATACTTGCGGTTGATATATCCGCGGTCAGTGCGAAGGCTGGCGAAGTGGCGGTCGAGTGCAGTGAGGATACGTGTAAGGCACATTTTGAACTAAATCCGGTGTCGGACTCCGGATTCGTTTTACGCCAGCCCCCACTTATTTCCAGCTGCACCTTCCGTTCGGGGGTTCGTCGCCAGGGTGATTCCAGGCTCAGGAGGGCCGCCCGCTGAGGGAGGATTCGGCTGAAGGAACTGCGAAGGGTTGCCATTCGAGTCCGTGAAGTTCTCCTTCTCCGGCTGGAGGAAGACGTAGATCGTCTCATCGAAGTTCGTGCCCATCGAGATCGCAGTCGCAAGAGACGTGATCACAAACGGGGCCGCAACCAGGAACCAGGACACCGGCGAGAGACCGATACCGCAGAACGTATCGAGAACCTTAACAACCGCTGCACCGAGAACCAGCTTCACAGCGAACGTCGCCCAGAGTCCGAGTGACAGATCCAGTCCAAGCTGAACAACAAGGAAGATCAGATATAATAACGCGGGTGGGCAGAGTGCTTCGATGAAACGCATCTTCATATACTTATTGTTTAGAATACAAAATATGACAGACGTTCAGAATATCCAGTCTCTTGCAGGGTGCACGGAGGAGCAGGCAATCACAGCCCTTCAAGAACATGGAACTGTGATTGCAGCCGTTGATGCATTACTTCCGAAGACCACTGTATCCGGTGCGAAGTACATTCCTTCTGTTACAAAGACTACTCATGAGACTGATCCTGAACAAGAGCTGAGATGTGCGACGGGGCGGGCACTCATGGATAAGCTTACCGCTGTAACCTCAGCCGCCCACTCGAAAATCCGATCCGGGCAGTCGTTGGCGGGGGGCGTGGTAGGACAGTCGGATCAGTAGACACCTGTTGGACGCGGGGTTGTTCGGGTTCCGCGATGGGATGTTCGCGTTGGAAGTCCTCCACCATATTCGCAATCCTTCCTGCTTCGGTGAAGATGTTCATCGAAAGGATGTGTTCGCGAACAAGTGTCTGTTGTGACGCATAGGTCGCAGCATCATCAAGTCGTTCGATCTGGGCAATCCATTCGTCTGCCGCATCACGCATGCATGCAATTCCAGCCGGGACGATCCATTCTTCCACACCTTCGGTCGTTCCAACCGGATCGGTGCTATTGATGTCTGGCTTCGAATAAATGACCGGAATACCGCTGTACATCGCCTCGACTGCAATGCGTCCAAAACTCTCATACTTCGAGGGTAGCAGCAGAATACGGGTTCGCTTCAACACGTTGCGAATATCGTCGTCAAATGGAATCCACTCCACATTCGAGGGTGCAGCGGGAACCCATAGCTCTCCATAATACGGACGGACAGCCAAGAACTTGCGATTCGGCATACGCTTCGCAAGCTCAATGAATTGGGATACACCCTTGTTGACGTTTGCGTTCACGAGAGTAATCGCATCCCCGTTCGGAGGCTCGTCCATCTTGATCTTGCTCTCATGCATGAGCGGGCGAACCGTTCCCGTGCGAACGATCGATGAAGGGAACACTGCTTTCTTGCGGAAATTCCCCTCCATCGTGCGGTTGATAAAGAGAAACATCTCAACCCACTTTGATGACGCGAGGTCCGTGACTGCCGAATACCTGCCATCGAAGTGTGCGGTTGCAACGATCGGACGATGATATCCGCGTGAGTTAATCTTACGAACGTGTGGCAATGCTGGGGCGTGCGGACAGATCCATATCTGGCTTGACTCCATTAATGCACCTGCCGCAGTGTAATGCATGAACCGGAATCCGCGATAGACTCCACCATTATATCCTTCTCTCGGACGCTCCGTCGTCAGAAATGTGATCGAATGACCACGTTTCTGAAGTTCAATAGCCAAGTCAATATCGTGTAAGAACGCCCCACATAAGTCGGGCATTCGCGTTGCAAAAAAGAGAACTCTCATTATGTAGAACCTTCGACTCGCGTTTTCTTAACTAAGCGTGAAGAATCACCTCCCCATGTCCAGCTCTGAACCCAGTTATTAGGATTCGAGTACTCGGACTGCTTAACGGGGATAAGGGGCTGGTAGTAGTTGGGAATCGTCTTGTCCATGATCGTAGACGCCTCCTTCTTAGCACGCTGAAGCTGTGCATGGATAAGACTTGACTCGTCCTCAACCGACCCAGCCTCGCGTCCGCGTCCGAGATTCGGTGTCGTGGAGAACGGGCGAATCCACAGCTGCTTAGGTCCCTTGACGCGAAGACCCTCTGAATCACCCCAGCGGAGATCGGAGTTTGTGTCGATCTCGCACGGGGCACCCATGCCGTATCCACCGCGAGCAATCATACCTGGCTGGTCAGCCATTGCAGACGCAGGGCTCAAAGTACCCGAGCAGTCGCCGAACAGCGAAGTCTGACGTCCGAGTGCGGCATCGTTTGCAAAGTTCTGGTCTGCGATATGTGATTGATCCACATTGCCACGGGTGTTGGCAAAAAACCAGTCAACTGTATTGGTCGACATCCTCTTATCATGAAACCCAGAAAGTTTCATGGAAAACGGACGGTAGTAGAATAAACCTAACCTGTCTCAAAATGCAGCCTTCCGACTGGCACGAACATGATAATCGAGGCGAGTATGCTGTTGACGTCTTCGGACGCTTGCGAGACAAGTCTGTGGCATGCGTGCGAATCACTGGGTTCAAGCCGTATTTCTATGTTGCCGGTGCTAACCCCGGAGGCAATGCTATCCAGGTGAAGAAGTATGACGCAATGGCCGGCTTCAACTGTCTTCACATGATTGATGTCTGGAAGGTCGTCTGCAAGTCTCTCAACGAGTACCATACGAAGGTGCGTGAGTTGAAGGGTCGTATGCTCTTCGAGTCAAACCTTCCGCCGTTTCTCCGCCTTCTTCACGAACGTCACCTCGGTCCTGGCAGCCCGATTCGGTTTGAGGGAGATGAGGTCGAGATTCCTATCGATCCAGAGACGGATGAGCCGAAGTACAACGTTGATCAATTCTACGAGTGTGACTGGAAGACGGTCTCCCCTGCAACTGGTGATATTCCGTTGAAGGTGGCATGTTATGATTTGGAGATGTACTCGAAGTCGGGTCTCTTTCCTCGTGCGGAGATGGGTGACCCGATTGTTCAGATCGGTATTTCGTTCCGCTGGTCCGATGCGATGATGACACCGATCTGTAAGAAGGTCTTCGTTGTAGGCAGCGTTGATCCCTCCGATGATATGACCGAGTTCGTCTCCTGTCGCAGTGAGGAGGAGATGCTTCTGAAATTTGCCCACTGCGTGCGACATGAGAACCCGGATATCATGACTGGGTACAACACCTTTGGTTTTGATGACGCCTACATTGAGGACCGTTGCAAGAAGCTGGGTATCCTTGAAGAGATTAACCTGTCACGCGGACCTCCGGCATTCACTCGTGAGAAGACGATGAAGTTCTCCGAGACGAAGAAGTTCGAGCTTGCGTCTGGAAAGTATGAGCTGCGGTTCATCTCGATGCGTGGTCGACTGTGTATCGATCTGCTTCTCAACATGCGTCGTGAACACTCGCTTGATTCGTTCAAGCTTGATAACGTTGCATCCGTCTTTCTTCGAGACAAAGTAGTATCCTATCAAAACAATGTGGTCACGACGAAAAGTACTCGTGGCTTGTGTGTGGGTAACTTTGCCCGCTTTGATGTCGTGGGAAATACTACAGATCCATACCGCGAGGGCGAGAAGTTTAAGGTCATCGCCATCCAAGGAAACACCTTTACGGTAGATGCACCATCTGACCTATTCACTGATCTAACCGAGAAAGAGCGGAAGTCACTCGAATGGACGTTCTCAAAGGACGATGTGGAGCCACATGAGCTATTTGATCTCCATGCGAACGGCGGTCCGGCTGGACGTGCAAGGATTGCGAAATACTGTATTCAGGATTGCGATCTTGTCCTGACTCTGATGGCGAAGCTTGACACCATTATCAATGCCCGTGGTATGGCTGATGTGTGCAAGGTGCCGATGCAGTTCGTTCTGATTCGTGGACAGGGGATCAAGATCTTCTCGGCTGTCGTGTACTACGCCTCCCAGCGAAACCAGATCATTCAGACACAGCAAGCCCTCGAAGACGATGGTGGATATGAGGGTGCGATCGTGATCAGTCCGAAGATCGGAATGTATCTAGATCAGCCGATCTCTGTTCTGGACTTCAACTCTCTCTATCCATCGAACATGATCGCATGGAACATCTCGCCCGACACGCTAGTTAGCAAGCGGGTGTTTGACTCGAATGACAAGCAGGTCGACAGTCAGTGCGAGGGGCTGACCTATCCGGCAATGCAGAAGCTGAAAGCACAGGGGTATGTCCTTGAAGAGATTGAGTATGACGACAAGGAGACTGGTGGAAAGACGGTCTGTACGTATGTCCAGCCTACGAAGGAACAGCCTATGTTGATGGGTGTTTTGCCGAAGACTCTTGAGATTCTACTGGCCAAACGAAAGGAATATAAGCAGATGATGGAGGATCCTAAGTATGATGAAGCTCAGCGATCTGTATACAACGGCCTCCAACTGGCGTACAAAGTGGTTGCCAATTCCGTGTATGGACAGACAGGGAGTCGAACATCTCCTATCCGAAAACTCTGTGTCGCCGCGTGCACAACGGCAGCGGGACGAACAGCCCTCTACTACGCAAAGCAAGTCGTTGAAGAAGAGTTTGGAGCTAGTGTCGTCTACGGAGACACGGACTCCATCTTCGTCAAGTTCCCCACTAAGGATCTCGCTACCTCCATCGAACTAGGCATCAAGGCTGGTAAGCGAATTACTGCGAAGATGGCTCGCCCACCCTATAAGATTGCCTACGAGAAGACATTCCATCCCTTCATTCTCTTCTGTCGCAAGCGATACGTAGGGATGAAGTATGAAGAGGACCCCGATCCGAAGAAGGCAAAGCGTATGTCCATGGGCATCGTTCTCAAACGCCGTGATAATGCCCCGATTGTGAAGGACGTGTTCGGTGGGGCGTTGGATATCCTTCTACAAGGAGGAACGGTCAAGAACGCACAGTCATTCGTTCGCGAGAGCCTACTCGATGTACTGAACAACCGAGTCCCGATCGAGAAGTTCATTGTCAGCAAATCATTGCGAGATGACTACAAGAATCCCGAACAGATCGCCCACCGTGTTCTAGCTGACCGTATGGCAGAACGTGATCCCGGAACAGCACCCAAGGTCGGTGACCGAATTCAGTATGTCTACGTGGATGAGAACAAGGGTGCAAGTAAGCAAGGCGACCGCATCGAACACGTGGACTATGTGAGGGCGAACAACCTCAAACCAGACACACACTTCTATATATCTCATCAGATCCAGAACCCAGTTGCACAGCTGTTCGCATTGTGTATCGAGCAGCTAGATGGGTACAAGGCCCCCGTCAGTCCATCCTATCCATCTCTCTACGAGAAGTATCGCAAGTCCATTCCACAGAAGATGCCTGACTTGAACGCTGATGATGTCGAAGAGGAAGTGACTCTTGCGGTTCTCAAACACAAGGAGAAGCAGGTTGATTCGCTCGTGTTTCTGCGTTCAACTGCAATCGCCAACGAAGTGCGGAAGACTACGAGGGGACCTATGGACAAGTTCGTCAGTAAAACGGAAAAAGTCCCTTCAAAATAAGACCGTTGCGATGGACTTCACTCCTCGACCTACGATCGAGATTCCAGAGGATCCGTTTGCCGAACCGGATCCGGTCTTAAAAGAACAACGAAGAAAGAGAATCGATGACATCATTAACCTTCCAACGAATGGTGCTGTTGAACACTGGTTTCGCAAGCATTTCATTCGTATCGGACCGCCATGTAAGTGGCTAACAGATGCTGATTACATGGCTGAATGCATCGACCCATATCCGTATGAAAAGGAGTACATCTTCTTCTGTATGAAATAGCTTTCGCACCACCGTGTATGAGTGACAATGTCAACAATTAATCACGGAGTCATCACGGTCTTGCGGGACCTCATCGAAGCAGATACAGCATTTTTTCGTGTAGCATCAGTCCTTCCACCAACTGAGAGAACACGAGTGTTGGCGAATCGTAATCGCATGACCCACGATATCCTTGGTATCCTTCGCATCGTTCTTCGCCCCACGAACACTCGCTTCGTGGTAAACATACCTCTTGAACAGAACTGGCAGAATCCAATGGAGGACGTCCGCGTAACGCCCACACAGCAGCAGATCGCCGACGCACTGGAACATGATGTTATCGTTACGGACGGAAACTGTGCAGTCTGCCAAGAGGGCATGACACAAGGGTCTCGTCTTCGCAACTGTCGCCACATCTTCCATCCGGCGTGTATCACGAACTGGTTTGCGATGAGCCCCCGCTGCCCTGTTTGCCGAGACGACGTGCGGCAAGTATCGGATCATCCTGTACCCACGCCTTCTGACGAAGAATCTCATTGACCTCCGGACTGAACTTCGTTAATGGTGCAGGTGGAGGAAGCGTGTCTGACTGTCCATATTGAAGCTGCTGGAACATTCTACGTACATCATGTTGACATGACTTCGCAAGGGCATTGACATCTTGTGTAGGAAACAGTGGAATCAGATCAGCTGGCTTCGGGGGATAACATCGAATCACCTCAATTGCAGGTGTCTTAAAAATACGAGGTAACTCATTACACGTCATTAAAATTGGCAGAGTGCGTGTTGGAGAAACCATCCACTCTACTAATTTACGCTGGGCATGTGAGTCTGACCCATCAATTTCATCAAGGAGCAAACATGACGTCTTTGTGTCTCCGCGAAGGAGCGAACTGATACTCCGGCTATTCCGGTAACTCGCTACAAGACGTGCGACGTCATCGTGACTACGCATCGTCTGTGTGGCATTGATTTCGAGTGGCTCCATTCCACAACTGCGAATGGACGCAAGTGCCATCGTTGTTTTCCCGATCCCTGGCGGACCGTGAAGAAGGATAACCGTTGAATGAGGTTTCGTTGTCAAATAGGATCTCAGCCGACGTTTTACATCAGTGTGTCCGACGACGTCGTCAAGAATGAGAGGTCGTTGGGTCTCACTCCACATATCTGAGTTTCATACGAGACGAGAAAATGCTTGTAAAGAGAACAATGGATGTCCCGCAACATGTCCTTCGGAGTCTCTTTCGAGACACTCCGTTTCCACTGATTCAACACCACGTGGACTCCTACAATGCGATGTTGGAAAGTCGCATTCCGTTATTTATCAAAGCATCGAATCCTCACGAATTAGAGCTTCCAGAGGGACGTTATATCCGCGTATTCATCGGTGGACGTGATGCAAGTAAACTTCGCTGGTCTAGTCCGGTGGATGACACTGGAAATGCTTTGCTTCCTCACGCATGTAGGTTAGATGATCAGACCTACGCAGTGAGTCTGACCGCTGACCTGGAAATTGAGTATATCATGCCCGGACACCCGACGGTTGTTCGCGAATTCAAGGATGTCCTGATCGGTAAGATTCCCTTGATGTTACGCAGCCGTCTTTGCTATCTGACTGCGATGGATGGATATCAGGTTGGCGAGTGCAAGTTCGAGCTTGGTGGATACTTCATCGTGGACGGTGCAGAGAAGGTTCTGCTAACGCAGGAGAAGCTCGGTAACAATATGATGTATTCGGGAAAGAGGATCCGCCCGTCCGGACAGGGGACGGAGGAAGCAGCGGTGAAGGGAGACATGGGTTATGTGTCGAAGGATGAGTTCTATACAGGGATTCGCTCGGTGTCAGAGGATGCGAGTCGTGGTCCGTATTCTCATTTCTTGATCATCCCTGACCGCAATAAGTATGAGGAAAATCCGGAGAAGGGTGGCGGACCTCCGAACTTCGGACAGCATGGACGCGTGGCTGTCATTACGCTGCCTGGCTTCAATGACCCGGTTCCGCTCATCAGCGTGTTCCGTGCGTTGGGATGTGGGTCTGATAAGGATATCTATGAGACGACACTGATCGGTGTGCCAGAGTCAGAGAGGTCTGCGTATGATGACCTGTTCGCTACCCTGATTCTGAGTCACGAAGCATGGCTCAAAGACCAGACCGATATGGATGTCCTGAAGAAGCGGACACATACTCGTAGCCGCCTTGAAATCGTTCGTATTCTCCACGACATGCTTTTTCCCCACGTTGAAGGATCTGAGGACACAGGCTCGCTGTTCCGTCGCAAGGCGTACCACCTCGGACTCATGTTGAAGAACACGATGGACGTGATTCTGGGTCGCAAGCCGAGTTCAGATCGTGACCACTTCCAGTACAAGCGTCTTGAAACATCGGGCGACCTCTGCTTCGGCGAGTTCCGTCGCATCTTTCGCGAATCGTCAAAGTCAATGCTTCTTGAACTGGATAAGAAGGTCAATCAGTTCGAGCGTCAGACCTACGCAGGTCCTAACCTTTCTAGCGTATTCCAGCCTGAGACGGTCGGCTTCTTCTGGCGTCCCTATCGTATGCTCAATGAGTTCTTGAAGTCCTTCAAGGGTGCATGGGGTGGTCGTGACGGAATCGCACAGGAACTCAGTCGCGTTTCGTATGTGGGTGTGGTGTCGCATCTTCGTCGCACGAACCTCGATATGGATCGCACATCAAACAAGCCTGAACCGCGAAGGTATCACGGCTCACAGATGGGATTCATGTGTCCAATCGATTCACCGGATGGGCGTAATATCGGATACATCAAATCGCTTGCTGTTCTAGCCCAGATCTCAACTGCGTTCCCGTCAGCGAAGGTTCGTGAGTTGCTTGTTCAGTCAAAGATGATTCGATTCCTGGCCGACATTCACCCATCGACGTGGAATCCGATGTGGACGCCGGTCTTCCTCAATTCGGATCTCGTCGGTGCGTGTGTGGGCAATACCCGTGCATTGGTCGAGATGCTTGCGACATCACGTCGTAATGGAACCATTGATCGGAGTGTTTCGATTGGGTGGAGTCCTGTCAATAACCTTCTTCGCATCACTTGTGACTCTGGACGTCCGATTCGTCCGGTCTATCGCGAAGGTGTGAACATGGACACCATTCGTGGAACAAAGACATGGCAGGAGATCGCAAGTCACCTGGATTACATTGATTCACTTGAAACTGATTGTAGCCGTATCTCATTGACACCGTTTCACCCCGAGCTTCGATCAGAGATTCACATGTCCTTCAATCTGTCTGCATTGACTAACCTGACACCGTTCTCTGATCACAATCCCGGAACCCGTAACGCATTCGCAATCGCACAGACGAAGCAGACAGCCTCGTGGTATCACACAAACTACACGAAGAGGTTCGATACAATTTCTCTGATGTGCGTAACTCCACAGAAGCCGCTGACGCAAACCTGGATGTATCGCGAGATTATGGGACCGGGCGGATGTATGCCGTATGGAGAGAACGCACTCGTTGCCATCACGACCTATGGTGGATATAATCAGGAGGACTCGGTCATGCTGAACGGAACCTCGATGCAGCGTGGTATGTTCCAGACCATCTATTTCCACAGCTACAAGGTCGAAGAGGACATGATTGATCCTGCATCACAGACGCACACTGAGATCGTCAACGTTCTGACATCTTCTGCACACCGCGAGTCTGTGAAGCGAAAGGAGGGAATGGAATACGAGGCACTCGATGGGGCTGGACTTGTGAAGGTCGGGACGATGGTAACTGGAAACACTGTCCTCGTGGGAATGATTAGCCCAGTTATTGATGCAACCGGACACGTTACCGGATATCGCGATGTATCCATGACCCCGAAGCGTGATCAGCGTGGACGTGTCGACGCAGTCTACCAGTTTTCGACGCAGGATGGATTACGTGGAGTGAAGATCCGTATCTCAGAGGAGAGGTATCCGGTTCTCGGAGACAAGATGGGAAGCCGTCACTCGCAGAAGGGAACGGTTGGAATGATTCTTCCCGAGGAGGACATGCCCTTCACGTCACGTGGAATTCGCCCCGACATCATCTTCAATCCTCACGCAATCCCTACGCGTATGACGATGGGTCAGTGGTTAGAGAGTTCATACAGTCGCTTAGCCTTGAAGCAGGGTGCGTTCGTCGATGCGACGCCGTTTACGACAACCGGGCGTGTTGACACGTTGAAGAAGATCTTGACTTCACAGGGATTCGAGCCGTTCGGAACGGAGGTGCTGTACAATGGAATGACAGGCGAACAGATGGAGGTGGATATCTTCATGGGTCCGACCTATTACCAGCGAATGAAGCACATGGTGGAGGACAAGATCAACTATCGTGCGACGGGTCCCCGCAAGGCACTGACACATCAGCCGCTGGAAGGACGCTCGGATGAAGGCGGTATGCGTATCGGTGAGATGGAGCGTGATGCATTGTTCGCCCACGGTCTTTCGAGGTTTGCAACAGAGAGCTTCATGGAGAGGTCGGATAAGGCAGAGGTTCTCTACAACAAGGAGTCGCAGATGCTGGACGTCAGCCGCGACAAGCTGGAAATGCCCTACGCGATGTTCCTCTATGCACGTGAGTTAGAGGCAATGCACATAACCGTTCAACTGAAAACGGAGTGATCAAATGGAAAGGCTTCTCAGCCACATACAAAATGATTCGGACACTTCTATTCGCACTCTCGGCTGTCTTCGCAGGAGGACAGTCTCCTGCCCCGAGTCGGCCACCGCCGGCTCCGCTGTCGTTCATGGACACAACCAAACTCGTTCCCGTGGGAAACTACACTCTTGGGTACATCAACAATACCATGGAGAATGATTGCCACATTGGTATAGTCAAATTCCAAGCATCTACAGCTGGACAAGTTTCACAGTTCTCATTTGGTGCGTTCTCCCAAGTCGCCAATGAGACCTGTGGGATTGGATTTGTTCTAAAAACATTTCCAGGTGGTGTGGCAGTTGGCACGGGTGTTACAGCACTCTTCACAGATGTAGCAATGCCCGTAGCCGGAACTATTGAAATGATCCCATTCCCCGTACCCCCCACGGCTCTCTGGAATCTGGAGGCGAACGCAAACTATACAATCACAATCCAGCCATTCACGTGGGCGAGTGGAAATACAGCCGGTGGTGCAACAGGTGGAACGTCAGTTTCGGCAGCGCACTGTTCATTTGATGTTCCGTATGGATTCGCGGGTGTTCCACAGAATTTCCTAATTGGATACCACGGGCCTACTGGGCTTCCCTGTGGTTCTACTCCTCTCACAGTCGACAAAGCAGGTGATGGATATTCTTTGCTGATGAAGTTGAAGGGTGGTCCTGTCCCCAGCCCTACATCCTCTCCGACTCCAAGTCCTACGACAACGACAACTGCAACGCCAACACCTACAGGCACTCCTACGGGAACTCCGACACCTACGGGAACTCCGACGATTACGGACACACCTACGCCGACTCTGTCTCCAGGGGCGACCGCGTCAAATACACCGTCAAATACACGAACTCCTTCACGTACCCCTTCAATCAGTTATTCACCGACTCCCACGTCGCTTCCGACACCTAGCCCGTCTTCTTCCCCTACGCCTACACCTACATCAAGTCTGTCGTTTCGTGCGACTCCTTCTGTGACGCCCACCGAGACACCGGGTCCCACAGATTCACCCTCTCCTAAGCCGGTTTCTGGAGTCGCAGCATCGGTTATTGTCCAAGCACCTACGACTGATCACACACCATCAATTGTGGGTGCAGCAGCCGGTGGCGCGGCAGCTGTTCTCTTGCTGATAGCTATCGCAGCCCGCTACCGTGCAGTGTCGATTCAGATCAATACAACATATTCGGCCAAGAAATGGAAGCACATGCCGGAGACCGAGGTTAACCACAACCCTCTTGTCGTGTCTTCAAAGCTAACAGAGACATTTCCGAGAAAATCTAAGTTTGAAGTGGTGCCCGTCTGAAAACGGATTCCGCACCGCTAGGGGGTAGAGTAGCATCAACAAACAAGATGTCCTACTCCGCACTCGCACTCGCACGCTACCCGAATGACGCCAACCTTCGCAAGGACTACGCTCGCCGCCTCGAGCACTGCAAGCTCCAGCCTGCCTACCACATCCAGCTCCCCAGTGGAGATCTCTATCCTTGCCTGTGCGAGCCTCTCATGGAGGACGACACGAAGGGCTGGCAGGCCGTGAGCTACCGCCGCCGCGTCAAGAAGGTCAAGACTCAGGAGCAGCTTGACGACGACGCTGACCTGAACAACTGGGATGACGTGGAGCATTACGGAGGTGCTACCTATGTCAACACGAACAACTTCGAGCACAACGGCTCGCTGTTCGACATTGGGAGCCGCTTCTAAGCCCGCAACCCAACCCAACAAAAAACAAACTTTTTAAGTTTACTCGCTTAAAGGTAAGGATGGGGGATACAGTAGTGAAGATGTCTGACCACATTTACGTAACAAAGCGTAACGGTTCTCGGGTCCCCGTATCTTTTAATGAGGTTCTGACTAGGATTCAGAGGCTCGCAGATGGGCTCGACCACGTCAATCCTGACTTGGTCGCACAGAAGGTTTGTACTCAGATTCAGGATGGGATTAAGACGTCTGAGTTGGATGAGTTTGCAGCAGAGGTCTGTGCGATGATGCAGGCCAGGCATCACCCTAATTACGGTAAGTTAGCTGCTAGGCTAGTGATTGATAATCATCAGAAGAACACGCCATGTCGTCTGATTGATTCAGCCCAGGTGCTGTTTGATGAGGGCGTGATCTCCGAGGAGTATTACAAGTCTGCACAGAACCTGGAACTTGAGGGGATGATCGAGTATTCTCGCGACTTCATGTTCGAGTATTTTGGGTTCAAGACGTTGGAGAATGGGTATCTCCTCCGTCGTCGTGACGGGCGTATCTGGGAGCGTCCTCAACACATGTGGATGCGTGTCTCGATGCAGTTGCACGGTGACAATTATCCTAAGGTGAAGGAGACGTATGATGCGATGAGCCGAGGTTACTTCATTCATGCAACACCCACTCTTTTCAACGCAGGAACGAAACATGCCCAGCTGAGTTCGTGCTTTTTGGTCAATTCTCAGGAGGATTCGATTAAGGGCATCTACGATACGCTCGGCGACTGTGCCCAGATCAGTAAGTGGGCTGGCGGCGTGGGTCTGTCCGTTCACGACATCCGTGCCCGCGGTGCATTGATCAAGGGAACGAATGGTAAGTCCACTGGTCTGACTCCTATGTTGAAGGTGTACAATGACACTGCGAAGTATGTGAATCAGGGTGGAAAGCGTAACGGTTCCTTTGCGATCTACCTTGAACCATGGCACGCGGACATCGAGGAGTTCCTGCGTCTCAAACTGAACACTGGTAATGAGGAGGAGCGTGCCCGCGACTTGTTCTATGGTCTCTGGATCTCAGATCTCTTCATGCAGCGTGTAGAGAAGGATGAGATGTGGTCACTCATGACTCCTGACGTGTGTCCTGGCCTGTCTGACTGCTGGGGTGATGAGTTCTGTCAGTTGTATACCAAGTATGAGAAGGAGGGGAAGTTCATGAAGCAGATTCCTGCGAAGAAGCTGTGGCAGATGGTTCTTGATTCCCAGATCCAGACAGGTACGCCGTATCTTCTCTACAAGGACGCCTGCAACGCAAAGTCGAATCAGCAGAACCTCGGGACGATCAAGAGTTCAAATTTATGCGCGGAGGTCATCGAGTACACGAGCCCCGACGAGACAGCCGTCTGTAATCTGGGATCTCTTGCCCTTCCCAGGTTCGTGGAGAATGGTGTATTCAACTTCGGGAAGCTGCGTTCGTATACGTCGATCCTCGCCCGCAACCTTGACATCGTGATTGACAAGACCTATTACCCCACAAACAAGTGTTCTCGATCGAACTTCCGTCACCGCCCGATCGGCATCGGTGTTCAAGGACTTGCGGATGTCTTCGCACTGCTGCGTATGCCCTGGACGTCGCAAGCTGCTGCTGATCTCAATCGCGAGATCTTTGAGAACATCTACTTCGCGGCGGCAACGGAGAGCATGCTCCTATCTACCCGCGATGAGTGGCGTGGTCTTACGCTGAACGGACATGCGTCGTACCTGAGTTTTAAGGGTTCGCCGATGAGCAATGGGAAGATGCAGTTTGACCTGTGGAACGAGAAACCGAAGACATCGTATCTGGACTGGGACAATCTGCGTAAGCTGTGTTCAGGCGGTATGCGAAACTCGCTGATGATTGCACTCATGCCCACTGCGTCCACGTCACAGATCCTCGGTAACAACGAGTGTTTCGAGCCGTTCACCTCGAACCTGTATTCCCGTCGTGTCCTCGCAGGTGAGTTCATCGTCATCAACAAGTATCTGGTTGAGGACCTCGTCGCCCGTGGGCTGTGGACATCTGACATTCGCACCTCGATCATCGCGAACAATGGGTCCGTGTCGAACATTGCCGAGCTTCCGGAGGAGCTTCGCGATCTGTATAAGACCTCGTGGGAGATTCCGATGAAGACATTGATCAACATGTCTCGTGACCGGGCACCCTTCGTATGTCAGTCACAGTCGCTGAACTTGTTTATCGCCGACCCTACCTATTCGAAGCTGTCGAGCATGCACTTCTATGCGTGGAAGCAGGGCTTGAAGACCGGGTGCTATTACCTACGAACCAAGGCAGCTGCGAAGGCTCAGCAATTCACTGTCGAACCTCCATCGTGCGTTACTTGCTCGGCGTGAAGAAATTGTATGTACGTTTAAACAAAATGTCCGAACTCGCCCCGCCCAAGGTGATTGATGAGATGTCAGAGTCAGATGAGGAGAAGCCCGCGGTCGCCGGTCGTCGCCACCGTCGCCACACGCTCCGTGCCGCGAAGGGTACCCGCTTCAAGGCGAAGACCCTGAAGAAGCTCCTGAAGAAGGCTGGCCTCAAGTCTACGGGTAAGAAGTCGACTCTCCGTGCCCGTGCCCGCAAGGCCCGCCTCATCCGCGGAGGTGGCGTGGCCGAGACAGCCGCGGTTGTCGGTGGCCGCCGTCGCTAGACATTTCTTCTGCGTTAAATAGAAAATGCACGGACTCAAGGCAAAGACTCTCAAGCGTATGCTGAAGAAGGCAGGACTCAAGGCGTCTGGCAAGAAGACAACACTTAAGGCCCGTGCGAAGAAGGCCCACCTCATCCGTGGCGGTGTGCTGGTCAGTGCCGACAACCTGCAGTCCCCGGCTGCCGGTCCCGGTTCGCTGACGGGCGGCGGCCTCAAGGCGAAGACGCTCAAGCGTATGCTGAAGAAGGCGGGACTCAAGACCTCTGGCAAGAAGTCGACGCTCAAGGCCCGTGCCAAGAAGGCCCACCTCGTTCGCGGCGGAGAGGTCCCGACTAAGGAAGGTGAGGAGGTCCTGCAGAAGTAAGTTTTCCTCGCGTAAGAATAAATGTCCGGAAACATGCAAGTCGATTTAAATGGTAACAAGGTCCCCGCTGGAACAGCCGCATACCCCGGAATGGCTGGCGGACGTCGTGGCATCAAGGCGAAGACCCTGAAGAAGCTCCTGAAGAAGGCCGGTCTCAAGACGACAGGCAAGAAGTCGACTCTCCGTGCCCGTGCGAAGAAGGCCCACCTCGTTCGCGGCGGTGCCGTGGGTCTGAGTGTTGTTGCCGGGGCTGAGACTGCCGCGACTGTCGGTGGACGCCGTCGTCACAAGTAGTAAATCTCTTACAACTTAACAAATGAAACGCACAATCAAAAAACGAACACGCAGGGCTCGGAAGCGAACCCGACGTGTGCGTCGAGGTGGATATGGGTCGAATGTATTTAGTGGTGTTGCGGATTTTACTTAAAAGCACGCCGCAATCTCAGAGATCAGCGTAAACAGCTCATCAGAGAATCCGTAATGTGAACCATTTGCCTCCATCGGCGGAGGGCGGCGACTCGATGTCGTCTTTTTGTGGCAGAGACTCACAATCACATCCTGGGGAGAAAACTCCCGACACATCTGTTCACGACCGTGAATGAATGCGTCTGCTTCGGCAATCTGCTGATCTGGGAATCCACGTTCAGTCCAGAATGCCCGCGTGAAACATAGAGTGGCTTCACTGACTCGCTTCGACATGTCAAGCGTAATCGGAGGAACATTCATGAACGACTTCGTCTCGTGGATCTCGTAACACGGGAGAACCGTGGAAAACAGACACTCCTTGCGGGGCCCTGCGATCATGTGGGCAACACGCGAAAGAACAGAGTTGTTGGGGTAAACATCATCATCGTCCATCATTACGAGGACATCATGCTTCGCTTTCGAGATCGCAAGGTTACGCTTCGCACCGATGGTCATAGGCTCATCAAGTAAGACATACGTGACGTTAGGGAGGTCAGAGATCATATCCTTAATAGGATCAGTGCCATCGTCGACGATCACCCACTCTACCAGTTGCTCTGGATAGGTCTGGGCAAGGAAGCAATACTTCGCCAGAGGAATGAACATGCGGCGGTCACGCGTAAGAGTGATGATTGAAACAGGTGGAAGGTCTGCCTCCTTCGGCAGCCTGTCTTCAAGAGAGAACGGCGTCATCCCGAGAAACAGGGCATCCAGGCGAGACAACATACTCTTCACGAATATCTCGTGCCTGTCCTCATACGTTTCGCGACTGTCCATTGTGATGCCCTTGACTTCCTCGGGTGTCAGACGAGTGTACGCAATTAGTGCATCTGCAAGTGAATCGACATCTACATCTTCAAGAACTCCGAGGCACTGAGGGTGGGCGATCACCTTTGCGTTCGAGACCCAAAGGGCGTTCTTCGCCAGCTCACGAAACGGCTCGATGGGACTGAGAATCGGGATACATCCGGCTGACAGTGCCTCGTTGACTGCGTGACCGAATCCTTCCGCAGCAGACGTACATACAACCAGTCCGCATGTATGCAGAAGGGCATCGTACTCTTCGTCTGGAATGACTTCGCCTCGCACTGTGATCTTGCTCTTGATTCCTTCCGGGATATCACCGATCTGAACAACCGAAGGACGGTGAACAATCGTCAAGTGCGGCAGCTTCTCAAAGACATCCGGTGTCTGTAAGAGAATACGAGAATACGCCTGAAGAATTGGCTTCGGGTGACGCCAAACGTTGGTTCCGACAGGCACGATTCCCTTCGTCGGATCCTTGTTGACTTCATACTTCTTATCGATGGACGTCCAACCGACATACTTCACGTTCGGAGTCCACTCGAGAAACAGCTTCTCTGCCTCATGAGTCTTGACCCAGATCTCGTCGACCATCTGTGCATAGGGCTTGAACGTCTGATAGGTCCACTCCTGATTCGGCAGCCAGATGTTCTTGCCTGCATGGACAAACAGTGCGGGATTGATCACCTCAATAAAGAAGTTGATCTCGGCCGGAGGGCAGTGGGGGTGGCGATGATGAACGTGCCGAATCTGTGCATCCTTTCCCAACACATGGGCTACAAGTCCGTGAAGAATGGAGACATCCTGTGAGACGCCCGTATTCTTTCCGAAGGTTCCGATGAAATTTACCCTCATTATGTTACTTCATGTTCCGTTTCGTAAATGTCTTCCGCACGCGATTTTTGAACGTTCGACGGCGAAGGTTCATTCGTTTCCATGATGGAGTATCGCGGGGTGCACAGTCTGTCAATGCGATGGGCCTGTCGCGAAACCACTCCTGTGCCCCGATCGTCAGGAAAGGAATAGGTTTCGCAGTCTCGATCTCAGAGAACTCTTGAGTCAGGTGAAAGCATTTATTATACATCTTTTCACCTCCATAGCCATAGAACTCATCCGTTAGCTCTCTGCAATACTCTGCATCATCGAGCTTGAGTTCTGTTCCCGTCCATCGCAGTCCATCAATTGGGCGATACATGCCCCAGGACGATTCCCAGATATACCAGCGAGATCCTTCGTGAAGGAAGACTCGATATTGAAACCTCAACATTACCTACTTCAGAAAAATGATTTGAGTTCTCCCGTACGCGTTCCATAGATCTGCATGTCCTTGGGACGCTCGATCGGCTCAGGGAAGTCGAGGATGTCCTTACGGAAACGCTTGTAGGCCACGATCTCGACCATGATGCGGTTCGACGCGTAAGCGACCACACGCTGATTGAGTTTATCAAGCTCAGCGGCTACCTCAGACGGGTCGTTCTCTGCATACTGGAGGTAATAGCTTCGCATGATCAGCGACAGGTCGGCCTCGCTCTGCTCGCCGATATCATACTCACCCTTGCTCGCCGCAAGAACTGCATCGTGGATCTTCTGCTGGAGGTTCGCCTTGTTCGCCTCGCTGAAAAACACCGTGTTCAGCGGCGTGTTGGTGTGGCGATACTGAATCTGCTCTGCGACCTGTGTGGGGATCATTGCCGGCTCATGCATAGTGTAGAGTGTTCCACGCGGAATCGACATCTTCTCCTCACTGTCCGAGAGGGGGAGACGACCCGTGTGCTTGGGTGCGTTGGGAATCGCAGTTCCGGTGTAAAAATCAGACAGACTTTGGACCCAGTCCTGGACCAGAGACGACATTTGTGTAGAGGGAGGAAATTACTGTGTAATCTTCCCACCGAGCTGTCCGGTGTCCGGCTCAAGACATGTCAGTTCAAGTGTATAGGTCGGCTGAAGAGATGTGTTCAAGAATGGGAGGCTTGCTACGAACTGAACAGGGTTGACATTGTACTGAATGGGAAATGAGAACACGTTGTAGTTGTTTGCATCCACTGAATTCGGATAGGTCGGGGTCACATCACCAGTTGAGTTCACGGTCAAGAAGTTCGGAATCAGGAACCCGTTGTACGACGTATCATACGAGGCAGTTCGTGCCGTGTTTGAGTCACGGGGAACGAACAGACCGTTGCTATTCGCAACATAATCGAGCAATTCGAGAACAGGGAACGATACTGTAGCCAAAAGACCGGCGACCTGAACCTTATCTGAATTGGTTGCAATCAACGCCGACTTGATAATGTTCGATAGCGAACCTGGATCAAATACAACGCGATCACCTACACGCAGTTCATTGTTATTGAAAAACTGGTTGGTTCCAGTGAAACACTTGAGGAACAGCTGATTCGAATCGGACTGAATGAGCGTGATGCTTAATGCATCGTTCTGAGTAAACAAAAGACCGTCGGGATCCGTCACGGTCAACTTAAGCTGATGGAGATTCGTGATTGGACTTTGAAAGACCATTGTCTCTGCACCCCATGGTTCGTAGTCATAATGCTGAACGCCTACATCGATGTTGAAATTCGTCTGTGTACGCGTCTTCTGTGTCATGACTGAAAAGGCCCTACGCATGGCTTCATTGCCTCCCACATACTTGCCCGGGTACTCGTTAAGATTGAAGAGCAAATAGGGGTAGGTTGCAAATGTGGAATAGGACTTGTTGGCTAACTGAGTCTGAAGAGTCCCTGCGGCACCGTAGTTTGATAGATCAACAGCGGTTGCGTTGGAGTTCACAAGAATCGGGATACTCAAAAACTGCCTCTGCGGTAACAAGGCACGGACGAGGCGAATCGAGTGAACATTCGACGGCGTGAACACACTTCCAAACCCAAGACCAGATGGATTGATGGTGTATCCAGTATCATAAGCTAAAAAGTTGCCCTTGGGTAGAGATGAGTTGTAAGGGGGGTAAAATGTATTAGAGATGTACCAGCCCTGCGTGTTAGGAAGACCGGGCTGTGTATTCAGGACACCGGCGGCATTCGCACCGAAGGTTGGGACGAATGGATTGTTTGTATAGACCGGCGGTGCAGACCCATTGAGCGATTGGCTACCGAAGCTGTAGACGAGGTTGCTATATGGGTTTGGTTGTAATACCCAGTTTCGCTGTGAGGCATCGATCACGACGTAATGCTTCACAGGGACTGTCTTCGGTGTAGCTTGAACAGAGTTCGCATCGTTGCGAGTTCCCACATCTGGTCCCAAGAAGCGTGGGTCTCCCTGGAACTCGATGCCGTTTCTAGGAGACTGCTGTAACATACGCGGATCTGTTGAATAATTGGGAAGGGCAGCCCTATCGGTTGCCCGAAGAAGGGAGTTGTAGTCCATAGTCTTTGTTCTTTACACTTGCTCTAAATCGGCAAGCCACAACTTCGCAGCTGTTGTCTCACGCAGCTTCTTCAGTGAATTCAGTACCGCCTCACGCTCTGTGCGGTGCTTCAAGATCACCTCTGCAGTAAAGCTCGAAACCGGAAGACGCAGAATCTCTGCGTGGTGAGTGTACTTGTGCTGCGTCAAGAGTGCATCACACTCAGATCTGGTCTTGCGACGCAGATCGGGGACAGGTGTGTCAAGACACTGGTTCTCGATGAACCGCACAATGTCGTCGTGATACGGCACCTCCTTTTCCAGTGCTGCGATCTGATGAAGGCGACGCTTCTCATACAACTCTAAGCGGACCTCAGCGTACTCAATCAGAATATCGTTAAGTGTCGCATACTTGGTGATCACGCCCTTATGGTTGAACGCGTGCATGTTTGTGGTCTTGACCTTGACAGTCAGAGACTTGACAAGTGCAGCCTCCTCGATTCCCTTAATCCGAATGCAGATATCCTGATCCGTCGAAGTGTCAGAGAAGTCCTTGATACGTCCTTCTGCGAGTTCCTTTTCGAGCCACTCGCGGTAGTCAGCCGTCCATTCGCCGGGAGGCAGCTCAGTGATCACGAAGTCTGTACCGTCCTTGCGATATGCACCTACGACACCCTCCTCGGTATACTTACCCTTGAACCCCTCGAAGTACGGAGTCAGTGGCGTTGTGAGTGGGGAACCGTTCAGGTGATCCTTCAACATCTGTTTCAGAACCTTGGGATTGCAGGGTGGGATGTTCGTGCTATATCCGGTTCCGATGCCTCGGGCCCCGTTGACAAGCAGCATCGGAAGCACGGGGGCATACCACTCCGGTTCAACTGGGAGACCGTCATCATCACGGTACTTCAAGACATCAAAGTCCTCGACAGGCAACAGCTTGCGAACGCGAGGTTGGAGATAGGTGTGGATATACCTAGGAGACGCCGCATCCTTTCCACCCTGAATGCGGGTTCCGAACTGTCCCTGCGGCACGAGCCATGAGATGTTGTTCGCACCCATGAACTCCTGAGCCATTCCGATGATGGTCTCATTCAGCGAAGCCTCACCGTGGTGGTAGCCCGTGTGCTCAGATACGTATCCTGCGAACTGTGCAACCCTGATCTCTTGTGTCAGATTTCGCTTGAACGCAGCATAGAGGATCTTCCGTTGTGAAGTCTTCAATCCGTCCATCACACTCGGGATCGAGCGTTCGAGATTGTAGTAGCTGAAATGAATCAGGTCCTTGTGAATGAAGTCATTGTAGGGAAGCTTCTGTCCCGTCGGAATCAATGCCGAGTGATCGTAGGTCTTCAACCACTCCTTGCGGTCGTCCGCACGCTGCTTGTTGAATGCCAGATCGATTGACGCATCTGACTCGGATGTGTATTCAAACTTCACAGCATTGACCTTCGTGAAGTAATCCTTCGCCTCATCGCGAGTCGACGTACCCAGTCCCTTGTAATACTTGACTTTCCAGCTGCTGTTCTCCTTCCGCCACTGCTCATACTCGTATTGCGAGTAGAACACCTTCACTTCCACGTCGCCCTTGGCTCCTCCGCGAGCCTTCGTCGCCTTCACGATCGGAGTCGCCATGTAGGTCAGGAACCCAGGAATCGCAATCAGCTCGTGCCAGAGCTCGTGGAACAGATTGATCAACAGACCACGGATGTGGCTGCCGTCGAGATCCTGATCCGTCATGATCATGATCGAACCGTATCGCAGGTCAGATACGTTCGTATACTTCTTCCCAGACGTGAGTCCGAGAATCTTCTTCAACTCTGCAATCTCCTTCGTCTGCTCGACCTTCGAGTCAGATGTGTCCTTCACATTCAGGACCTTGCCCTTCAACGGGTAGACTCCGAACGTCTTGCGTTGCTCCTGGCTCAGACCGCTGAGAGCCATCGCCTTCGCTGAATCTCCTTCCGTCAGGATCAGCGTGCATTTGGCGGAATCCTTGGTTCCTGCGAGAACAGCGTCATCCAGCTTCGGAATACCTGTGATTCGCGTCTGCTTCTTACCGTCTGTCTTCGAGTTGTCCTTCGCATCCTTCGCTGACTGGGCTTCGACAATCGTGCTGACAAGGTTCAGCTTCGAGACGATCTTCTTCAACGTATCGTCGCCCAACTTCGGACTTGAACCGAATGCTGACTGCTTGGTCGTCAGTGTCTCCTTCGTCTGGCTTGTGAAGCTCGGGTTCTCGATCATCGATGTGATGAACACTGCGAGGTTGTCGCGAACAAGTCCGGGCTTGACCTTGATCTTCTTCTTGGTTTCTAGGTATTCAACCACATGGTTCACGACCTGGCTGGTCACTGCGTCCACGTGCGTTCCGTTCTTTGAAGTCCAGATGCCGTTGACAAACGACATCGCGAACTGCTTGTCCGTCGGAGTGTCTGCGATCACAATGTTCCAGCGATCATTGGGAGACTCCGCTACAACCGTCTCACATCCGAACGCCTTTGCATACTCGGTCACCGATCGGCATTTGACAAGGTCGCCGTTCCAGGTTACCTTCACATCCTTTCCGAGTGTCATCGCCAGATCCCATACTCGGCGTTCAACGAGTTGCTTCATCTCTCCGATGTTTGCCATACCGAATCGGGCGAAGTCTGGACTCCATTCGAGACGAACACATCCCTTTCCCTTGGCTGATTTGACAACCGGAGTTCCGATCTTTGTCATGTTGTCTGCGAACGTCTGCGTATAGGACAGCTTTCGAACCGGGTCAACGATCTTGACAGTCAGGCTCTTCGCGAAGATGTTGACCAGCTTTACGCCATAGCCGTTCTTTCCACCAACGAGCTTCTTCTCATCCTTGTTGTAGTTGGTTGAGGTCAGTAGCTCACCGAAGATCATCTGCGGAATCCAGACCTTATGTTCGGGGTGTTGTGCTACGTCAATGGACTCTCCGTCGTTCTCAATGCTGAACAGGTCATCTGTACATGTTACTTCGATGTGCTTGACAGGCGTCTCAGACTTCTTCTGACGAAGGCGAATGACGTGGTCATGTGCGTTGACAAGTAGCTCATCGATCAGCTTGTAGAATCCAGGGTTGACGGGTAGAGTTGTAGTCTTGAAGGCATCTCCATCTCGAACGAAGACCTCTTCGGCTGCGGTTTCAATGCTGCCGATATAGGTGTCGGGAATGGAGAGGATGTGTTCGCGGTGCGTCTGCTTCTTGTAGGCGGAGAGGTCTGACATTTTAGGTGAGATGTGTTCGTTGCCCGGTGTTCTTTTCGTTTTGAGAAAGTAAGATGAGCGTATTGTCTCAACCAACACCACAGATCAGCGTTGGTCCACCACCGACTCTGACCTATCAGGTGAGTGTTACGAATGGACAAGCCTATACGCTTACTGTATTTCAGACTCTCAACGGAACAAATACGGTTGTTGTAAGTCCCACATCCTACACTGGAACCGGGTCATTGCAGACATATACCTTTACATCTCCTGTCACCAGTTATTCGTATTATACAAGTGTCTTGATTGGGGTTACGACCACAAATTCGCCATCCGTTCTCTATTACAGTCCGTATCAGGGTCCGCAGGGAGTTCAGGGCAATCCTGGTACAGTTGGTGGCCAGGGCCCAATCGGTCCAGTGGGTCCACAGGGTCCGCAGGGCTTACAGGGCGTTGTATCAGTCACGAACTATGTTACCTGCAATTCGCTGATCACTTCGGGTACAAGTTCAGGAACAGTCAACGCCCATTCGACAGCTGTGCTTACTCCAGCAGGTGCATTATCTGGAATCACAACGATATCACTTCCTTCAGTAGCAGCAGCAGCAGCAGTTTCAACAATATATAAAGCCGTTTCAAGCCCAGATAATACGATCACTTCATGGGGAGACGGTAGTGGCTGGAGGTTCAACTTCCTCGGCAATGCTGCCCGAACATCGAACGTTCTTACATTAGTTGATAATGGAAATGTGGGTATCAACTGTAATGCACCTGCGTATACGTTGGATGTAAATGGAAACACGAAAACCTCAAATATGTATGTATACGGAAACCCTGCGAACGCGGGCGTTGCTCGTATTATTTTGGGCCCGAATCCCGCTGCGGGCAATCTTGATTACTGCTCGATGATTGAATCATCTAATAGCAATGCAGGTAACTATCAATCCTGGCTGAAATTCTATACACACGATGGTGCGAGCTCGGGCGGAGATCCAACGTTACGAATGTCGATCGATAACATTGGGCGTGTGGGTATTGGACAGGCGAACCCCGGGTATACATTGGATGTGAATGGAACCACCCGTTCTCAGAAATTACTCGGAACATTGACGAACACAGGTGCAATTGCTCCAATTTCACCATTCGCAGCCCAGAATGGAAATCCCAATACCGGAGGTTCGTTAGCTCAGATTGAGTTTCAATATCGCGACGGAGGATATAATCATTACATCGCAACTCGACACAATAGTGTAGTGGCCAATAATAAAAGTGCCATCGACTTTTGGTTACATAGCACCACTACGTCGGATGGATCAACGGCACCCGGAACAGCTAACGTCAACATGATGAGTGTGACAGCCGCTGGCGTAGGTATCAATAATAGTACACCATCTACACACTGGATGTAGGTGGACAAATTCGCATCTATGAAACCACTGGAACAAACGTGGTTGCCGGAACTGCAAATACGATGCCAACTACAGCAATCGCAGGAAAGACAAGTGGATCATTGACTCTATATCACAATAATGCCAACGGCCATAGTTCGATTCTGTTTCCTAGCAAAACCAATGACGGTGGCGATTATGGATATATTACCTTTATGGATGACGTTTCAAACAGAGCAGGAAGTGAAGAGTCCCGTCTCTTGATCGGATGTGATAATGATTACGCAACTGATCATGTCATTTTACAACCATTTGGAGGCCGCGTAGGAGTCGGAAATATGTTACCCGAATATACGTTACACGTTGCAGGAAATGCACGCCTTGCAAACTTTGTTTTTAATGACAATCGACTATCGTTGAGTTACTCGGACACGGATACTGGATTTGATTGGATTTCCGACGGTGTGTTCAGGATTATCAATAATGATTCAGAAACTCTCCGTATTAGCTCGGGTGGCATAGATATGAAGAGTCATGAGATCTCCGGTGTGACGAGCATTTCAAACAGTGCAGCTGCGTCGATTACTTCGATTGGTGAGTCTGCTCGTCCGGTTACCAATATCTATGCGTCAACCGTGACGTCTCCCAGTGTATCGAGCGTGACGAGTCTTAACGGAATCACGCTGTCCGGTACCGCAGTCTCGGGTATGGGAACGCTGGGCTGCGGTGCTATAACGTCGAGTGGAACGCTTGGATTAGGTACGAATGCGATTAACTGCGGTACTATAACGTCGGGAACAACTGCAGGGCAACTGGTTATGGCTGGAACTCAAAGTGCGTGCTACATCGAAGCTGGAGTAAATTCTGATACTGGATCAGCTGCCCCACTCTATTTTACGGATATGAACAATGCCAATCAATGGATGTGTATTGGCTCAACTGGAAATGTGGGTATCAACAATAACTCACCGGTTGGGCGATTCCATGTGAAAACATCCGGAAACGCCCTAGACACCTTTTTGGGTTGGGATTCAACCTGGATGGTAGTCACTCCAGCTGCTAACGCTGCTACAGCTAAAAATACTCCAGGACTTGGACTTGGATACAGTGTCGCATCCAATACCGCATATGTTACAGCACTAGCACCGAACGATACATGGAAAAATTTGCGATTAGATGGATCTAATATTCAGCTAGTGGCGAATGGCGGGACAGCGACCATAAATAACGTGAAAATTGGTTCCAACTCGTTCACTACAGCCGCAGGAGCGACCAATTGCACGATGCTTCTTCCGCGTGCGGGTGTTGGACAACCTCTCATGTCACCTGGCTTTTGCAGTATGACAACAGGGTATGTGAATATGAACGGAACAACGTATTACATGTATGGAACTAACGGTTCATGCAACATTGTATATGCGGGATTATATGCGTTTTTCTGGGGAGTAGGAAACGGCAGCTGTGGCTACCAGCTTGTCTACTATGGTGGAACTTCAAATATCAATCAGGCTACCGCAGGTGCTTTCAATATTCAGAGTGGTGGTGCAGCTCTAACGATTAACTTTAACCTGTACGGTTCATTGTCAATTGCATGGTCAGCGTCGTCATATGGAACGGTTTCATGTACATGCCTTGTCCCTAACGCAATGAACAATTAAGTTATGCCTTTGACACCCAAATCTGCATACTATTTCCTACGAACGCAAACGATGGATGTACGCCGGGCAGTGCTGCCTCGATAGCGAGTATATTATCTTTCATCGGTGTTGGCAATATGAAATCGACGTACTCTCGGATTGGACGAGATACTCCATCTGAACAAATTACTGGCGGAGAAAGCTCGTAGGAGTGCAAAACGAAAAGGTTTGGGAACCCAGCCGTTGCCCATTTTACGAGATCTGCATAATACGCCTCGCGTGTCGGATTTACAACCGCACTGAGAAGAGCAGCATCGGATGCCTCTTTTGAAGAGACGCTTGCCGGAAGCATAAGTAACTCTGACAGCGTAACAAGTGGCGTAGGTTCACTCATTTTTGTTTCTCTTACAGATTTTCTAGCCGAGTTTTTAACACACTTTATCGACGCTTGTCGCCATCTTAAACACTTAAACACCCTAACCCAACAACAATAAATGCCCCCACGCAAACAAATTCAAGAAGCACCTGTTGTGTTTTCATTACGCCTCCCAGTCGAGGAGAACACACCGGCACCCCAAGAGCAGGGGTCTACAACCTATTCTGATATTCTCTCGGCTGTTGAAACGTCTCGTGTCAGCGAGCGGTTCAATACCGACACCATGAAGGAGATTCTGACGCGAACAAAGTCCCCTAGCTACAACTCGGCTGCCTGCTTCTGGTGCTGCTCTGGATTCAACTGGAAGGCATGCGTTCTCCCGGTGAGCTACGATGCGTATGAGAACATGTATACGTGCGAGGGTCACTTTTGTTCCCCGGAGTGTGCGTTGGCGTATCTCTACGCAGACACCCATCATTCAGACACAGTGAGGTGGACTCGCCATTGCCTTCTTGCGGACATGTATCGCACTCTCTACACGAAGAAGGAGCTGACTCCCGCCCCTCCCCGCACGGTTCTTCGCATGTTCGGCGGTCCTCTGGACATCCAGCAGTATCGCGAGTATCTGGCGAGTTCGGATGATATGGTCGCGGTTGCGTTGCCTCCGTTGCGACTCCATGTTCCAACCATGAATGTCCAGGGTCCTGTGCGTGATGTCAAGCGGTATGTCACTCTCTCACAGGACACGGTCGAGAAGGCATCGAAGGAGCTGCGTTTGCGTCGCACGAAGCCGGTTCATCCTGTCGGATCAACGCTCGATAAGTGTATTACACAGACATTCGGGTAAACAACCATGCAGGCAATCAACGACCTCTTGAAAGCCCAAATGACTCTGCAAATGGGCGTAGGGAGGAATCCGCTCATGAACATGATGGCCCTGAACAGCTTTGACCTTGTTGTGCGGACATACCCCACGTGGTCTGCGTGGGCATCGGCGATGTTCTGTCGTCGTGATCGCCCTGTTCCGAAGTCAATCTTGAAGACACCGCGGGCTGCGATTGTGTTTGAGCGTGGAGTGGTCACGACCCAGAACCGTAACTCGGCGACAATCCAGACCAGTTACTCATCACGTATGGACGCAGTTGTTCAGTATGTAACCACTCTTCCTGCGATGAAGAGGCTTCTCGCAGTTACGCAGCACGATTACCTGCCGAATGAGTTTGAGCCTGTATGTCTTGAATCTGACGTGTTCTTTGAGCTAGGCGAGGTCAAGGTCTCTCCCGACGGCGTACTTGAATTGATCAAATTCAAGCTCTACTGCTACGACCACGATGTTCAGCACCTCCAATCGTTTGTGGACAACTGTAATGCGGATTACGAGCGTCGTATGGCAAACAAGCTGGGAACACACAGGTATTACTTTGACCAGATGATTCAGACGAAGGGTAAGGGAGTTCAGAACCCTCTGCCCACGAGCCACCTTGTCTACACGAAGTCAAAGTTCACTACGAACCGGACCTTCTCGAACGTGTTCTTCGAGGAGCGTGATCAGGTGAAGAACCGAGTGAACTTCTTTCTGACACGCCGTGACTGGTATGATCAGAAGGGAATCCCCTATACGCTCGGGTTCATGTTTCACGGTCCAGCGGGAACAGGCAAGACCTCATCGATCAAGGCGATTGCGAATGAGGGAAAGAGACATATCATCAATGTTCAGCTGTCAGAGATCAAGTCGAAAGCCCAGCTTCACCACCTCTTTTTCAATGACGAGGTTCACGTCTACAATGGCGTGAACACGGAGAAGTACACCATCCCAGTGTCTGAGCGACTGTATGTCATTGAGGACATTGATGCAATGGGTGACACAGTTCTGCGTCGTGAGTGGAAGAAGCCGACGATCGCGAAGAAGGAGGAAGACATGTTTGACCGCAAGGAGGATGAGAAGGAGTCGATTGACCTCTCCTTTATTCTGAACCTGCTTGATGGAACTCTTGAAGCGAATGGACGTATTCTCGCGATCACGACGAACTTCCCTGAGAGGATTGATCGGGCGTTGATCCGTCCCGGACGTATCGATATGATTGTCAACTTCAAGAAGTGCAACCTCGCCGTCATTCAGGAGATGGTCAGGTCGTTCTACGATTCAGACAGTGTCGTCGACGACCCGTCTCTGAATTATAAGTGGACTCCTGCGGAGGTGAATCAGATTCTGTTTAGGAATTTCGGGGATGCGGCAGCTGGTGTTGCAGAGCTTAAGGCATCGCAAGGTATCGGTGCAGAAGATCAACAAGAATTATAACGTAGTCGAGAACGACAGACTGATTGTTCGGTGACAACTCAAACCAGAGGGCCTTGACCTTCTGAATGACATATTGAATATCTTCCTTGCCATCATATTCACTGAACGGATACTTCAAGAAGAAGTCTGCGTTCTTTGAACGGACAAGGTTCTCAAACGGAAACATGTGCTTCTGCACGGCATTGATCACTCGCTTCGGATTCACAGCACGCCCAATTCGAAGGTAGGACTTCAGTCGAGGGAAGTCAACGTCTCCAGGAAAGCAGCGAATCAGCTCCTCAAAGAAGGCTTCCCATTGATCGAAAAAGATCGAGAGAAGTTTGGACTTGGAATGTGCCATTACCGGTTATATCTATTGACGTGTAACTCCTTTAAATTCTGCGTCACGAGACTGTTGAAGCCTCTTCAATCGTGACCCAACGTCCTCGTTGCGTCCGTCCTTGACACCCTCGTAACTCTGCTTCGTCTGAGGCTCGGCAGGTCCAGGGGCAAGAGGTGTTCCATCGAGGAAGGTGTAGAACAGCTGGTCGCTTGTGCTAGCATTTCCATCCCAGCTTGAATAGGAGTCCGAGAATCCACCTGCTGTGGAAAAGGACCACGATTCGAGATCACCGCTTGCAGCCGTTGCAGACTGCTTTGATCCAGGCGTGTTGTTCGGCACCTCGCGACGTGCAGCCACAGGCTTCGAGATGTAGGCGAAGATATCCTTGCCGACATAGATATCATTCGTCTCTGGGAGGTAGAGCGTCGGCACGCTCTTCAAGAAGTCCGGGAGCTGGCGACGATCGCCCACGCTCTCGATGGACACCAGACGACAAAGGTTCTGCTTGTTGAGGGCATTGAGCGTATCAATAATCTGCTTACTGTTTGCATCCCGTGTGCTGTAGAATAAAACAGGCTGCTTGCTCATTGTCTGTCGGAGTTAAAAAAACGAATACAAAAGAACGAAAGATATAAGTAAGCATGGAGAACCTTCGGTATTCGCTTAACGGCTACCGTCTTACGTGTGAATTCAAAAATGTCCCTATTCCGTTTGTCAATGCCCTTCGTCGTATCCTTCTTGCTGAGATTCCCACCGTCGTGATTCGCGATGTCGTGATTCGCGACAACACCTCTCACATGATCCACGAGATGTTAAAGCATCGCGTGGAGATGCTCCCAGTTGCTGTAACAGCTTCGGAGGGTGATGTGATTCGTGACACGAAGATCACGCTGCGATATATGCCCGGACCCGATGAGCGTGAGATCACGAGCGATGACTTTGCGATCAATGGACCTAGGCAGGGTATCTTTCTTAAGGACCGTGATCTGGGTGCCCCTCTGTACTTCTTGACTCTCAAACCGAATGAGAGCCTCCATATCGAAGCTGGACTGGGTCTGGCGATGACAGGGGCTTCGCAGGTCTGTGTATCCACATTCAAGAACCACATCGATGAGGAGCGTGCAAAGCTCGACCGCGATAGCTTCATTCTCAGCAACACGGGTGAGGATGTTCGCATCTTTGATAACCACCTGATTCAGCGATCATTCGCCCGCGACGAGAACGAGCGTCCGAACCACTTTGACTTCGTGCTGGAGAGCATTGGCGTTCAGCCTGCCCGCGATCTGATGCGAACAGCTGCCGAGGTTCTGAAGAAGAAGTTCGTCGAGTTTGTCAAGCTGCCTGTTTCAAAGGATGATACGGGAGCCTATGTGATCGAGACCACAACAGAGGGCCATACGCTAGGTGCATTGGCCCAAGCAATTCTGTACAACGCCCCTGGAATGGTGGACTTCGTGTCCTACCGAATTGACCACCCGCTGACTGCGAAGTTGATTCTGCAATTCCGCACAAAGGTCAAGCCCGAGGAGGTGCTTGTCCGACTCCATAATGAGGCGGTGTCGTTGTGCGAAACAGTTCTTCGAACTGTATAATGGAGAACGAGTTTCTCACCTTTGAAGCCACAGATGTGGAACTCATCGGTGACGTGATTGAATTCGATGAAGAAGTTCAACGGGCTGAGAAGGTTCGCTTCTACACGCTGAACGAACAAGTGAATGACGCATTTGACCACATGATTCCCAAGGGACGAACAACCCGTGCCCAGTTAGAAAAGCTTGATAAAGAAGTCGACCGGATTCGCGATTTGTATGAGACGTATGTCACTCCGACAGCCGATGGCTATGACGTTCAGGTCCCGAAGACACTCCGCGTTTTTCCATGGATTCATCCGGTGTATACGACACCCGAAGTGGGAACATATAGTGTTGCTGAGTCGTGGACTCCTTTGTTCTCGCCGAATGCGATTCGTCAGGCGAACTACTACCCTCGTATGATTTCTGCCCTTCCATTGCCCCATCGAGGTCAGAAGGGGTTTCCGCTTACCCAACCTACGACCTTCGTGAATGATGAAGGAAAGCTGCCGTTCCGTGCGTTGCCGAGCTATGTGATGACTAAGACACGCCGTCATGAAGATGGACGCATTGATATTCTATCCGTTCCAGTTGAAGGCACTGATGATTCGGTTGAGTCTCGCGGATACTGGCTTGAAAAACGCCCACTTCAAATCCCCGACCCGCTACCCGATCACCCTTTTTTAGCTTCGAACGAAGCTAGGTTCATTGAGACACATGAGCCGCTAAGCGAGATCATTCCCGAGATGGATGCAGTGATCATGCACGGAGTCCCTGTCACACAGGATCCGTATGGAGAGGGTGCAAAGTATCTCAAATATTACGATGTGTCCCTTAGCTCGATTCCCTGGGAGTTGTGGAAGCAGCGGTTCCCAAAGAAGGAGTTGATTGATACGATGCCTGCCCCCATTGATGTTGCGTTCCCCGAACCGAAGGGTATGCCACCGTCTTCGAACATCATCGAACAGTATGGGTCGCCGTATTTCCCGGGTCTCGCCCCTCGCAAGTGGCTCATGACTCAGGAGGATGGAGGTCGTCTTGTCATCAAGATGATTCAGTCCTTAGCCGGAGATGCGGGAACAGTTGCCAGCCTACCAGTGTCTGAACTCGGTGACCTGCGATTCCCCGATATCAACGAAGAGGAGTGCCTTCTTTCAGGACTGAACTTCCACGACTTCGCCCTTCGCGGTGTGACACGTCAGTGGGAGCTTGATAAGAACAGGTATTCTCGCAAGTGTATTCCCCTCGATATCATCAAGCAGGAGCGTCATCAGATCGGATACCGCAACCGTCTTCAATGGAAGGAGACAACTGCGAAGGAGATTCTGACAGAACACGTCAAAGCACTGGCATTCTACAAGCCGTTGAAGTCAGCCTCAAAGGGACCTGTGTATGAGAAGCAGCCGACTCGTGGAATCTCACAGCTCCGGCAGCAGGTTGTGGCGATCCTGAACGACGACGACCGATTTCCCGAAGACAAGCTCAAAGCAATCACCACACTGACACGAAATGCCCCTCATACAAAGCAGCAGGTGATCGACCCCGAGGGATTGTTTGTTGTGTGCGACCATACCATCGCGATCTTGTCAGGCGATATGATTGCCGACCGTCTTGCATTCTACGACAAGTGGACATCGCGTGTCGATGGATCACGAGTCTGTAAGGTTTGTGGAGAGGAAGTGAACAAGGATGTGCTTGTCCATCAGGAAGACTTCTCGGAGGAAGGTCGCCTTCTCAAACACTCAGATGCCCTGGAAACTCACTCCTTCCACGCGGAGTCAACAGCTACCTATACGACCAAACTCAAAGCGATGCAGGGGTTCTTTGACCTCGAAGATCCATCGGATGGAACGATGTTCCTTCTGATCTCGCTTCTTCAACTTCTGCCTGCCCAGGATCAGATCCTTCCAGTCCTCCAAGAAGCCCGTGAAATCTCGGGGGCAATCAAGTCGAAGGACCGTGATGGAAAAGCCAGAGGAATGGTCGGACTAGCAGCCACGGTTCTCCTGATTCAGACTCATCTGCCTCGCCTTGTGCCTCGTCGTTCCTTCGGTCCTCTGCCTCTTAAACTTGACGGATACCCTCGCGATACAGACTCTGACAAAGCACCTACTGTGATTGACAGTCTCATGACTGTCTTACGCAAGACATTCGAGGCGTATCCCACATCCTTCAAGGGTCCGTCCGTTGCGGTGATGCGAGGTGTTCTTAATGAAGGTCCTACCATTCGCAAGGGTGTCATCTCGATTCTCAAAAAGATGCAGCCGAAGTTCGCAGCTGCCCTGCTCCGAGCAAAGCAGGAGAATGAGTCGAACCCCGCCCCTCCTCCACCAGTCGGTCTTGTTCCTGTCATTCTGCCACCCACAACGATGGGAACTGTGACATCCTTCCCTGCATGCACAGGACCTCGCTCTATCTGGGCAGATCCTCGGGCACCTGTGATTCGTCAGCCAGTTGTTCCTCTTGACCGCGTTCGTCCACGAACGACTGAGTTCATTCAGCGTACTGTTCCCGAACCTCGTGCTGTCGGAGTTCCTGATGTCAAGGATATCCAACGTCGCATCAAGTTACCTACTGTTCAGAAGGGTGATTCATGGCGAACGAACCTTATGATCGCCCAGTGTGTTGCGGATCACTTCAAGATGAATCTCGATACCGGACTGATTGATACAACGAAGTCTCCCGACCTGCTACGTGATATCGCAGAGGGAATCCTCAAAGAGTTGATGGGCGGTATCATCAAGGACCCCGTGAAGAAGCGTGAGTATGAGGAGTTCCGTGAGAAGGACATCACATTGTTCGCATTGATGTCGTCGCTAAAAGACGCAAAGACAGAGACGAACACCTTACGTGCGAAGGAGCGTCACTTATTCACAGACCGTATGCGTGAGATGACTGATAGTCAGCGACAGATTACGAAGGACCTTCTTGACCGCGGAATGGCACCGTATATCATTACGAAGAATGATCGCGATATGTTTGCAGCCCAGCTTGATCGTGAATTAGCCCCAATCATGGATGTTGATGTCCGCGAAGAGAACGGGGATGTGGGTGTCGGTGCACCACGTGACGCAACAAATGAGGAAGATGTGAATGCCGATCATGGCGATTATGGAGATTACACCGCACAGGGCAATCGTGAGCGTGACAACGATATGCCCGGCCTTGAAGCCGACGGACCGATTTAAACATACAATTCGAGTAGTAGCAAATGATGCTACTGTCGATTCAGATCACTCGCGACGACAACAACGAGTCCCGTGACGACCTCATCCGTATCCGCAGCGTCGATGATATGCCCGACTTCGTTAGTATCAAGACGAAGTTCCGTAACAACTCTGAGGATATTGAGAATCAGTTCTACCTCCCCCGTGGTGCTGCGATTGATTACGTCAACACGCTCATCGGTTCCATCCAGTGCGACGATGAGCCGTTCGACAGCATCCAGCTCAACTCTGCGATGTTCCCCTCGGTGATGTACCGTGTGTCCCAGCTCGATGAGGACTCGGTTCGTTCGAGCATCCAGAACATCGTCTACTCGACGTTCAACACTCACGTCTTCCGTGAGTAAAAACGAAAGACACTCTCCTAACTAGATAACGGCTACATGCTCACTATCCATGGATACCAACGACCCAAAGATTCAAGCGAACTGGCACTCAAAAAGGCTCTTACGGTTAGACCCTTCTCGATTGTCAAGCCACAGTTTCAACCCAAGTATCCCGTCTATCACGAAGACAAGAAGTACCTCTACCTTCCCAAGCACTTCGGGATTGAGCGATATGGACAAGTCCCGAGCCTCCGAGATGTGCCAGAGACTCCGGAAGTCCACTGGACCTTCGCAGGGTCCATCCGACCCGCACAGCTCCCCGTTGTCAACTCCTTCCTGTTTCCCGAGCCCCATGATGGCATTATCTCACTCCACACGGGTGGGGGCAAGACAGTCTGTGCACTCTATATCGCCTCTCGTCTTCGCCTCCCTACGCTGGTCATCATTCACAACTCCTTCCTCCGCGACCAGTGGATTGACCGAGTGAAAGCCTTCCTTCCAAACGCCAGGATCGGTCGGGTTCAAGCCGATGTCTGCGATGTTGCGGACAAGGACATTGTGATTGTTATGCTCCAAACCCTTTCGATGAAGGAGTTAAATGTTGATCTCTTCAAGCCGATCGGCCTCGTCATTGTGGACGAGTGTCACCATATCGCTTCAGAGGTGTTTGTGCAGGCGTTACCAAAAGTTACCTCGAAATACATGCTAGGTCTGTCTGCTACACCTGATCGCAAGGACAAACTGATGTATGCGATTCACTGGTTTCTGGGTCCACTGCTCTACAAGTCCGAAACAGGTGACTCGGTTGATACGAAGGTGAATGTAGAGGTCTACGAGTATCAGAATGACGACCCAGTGTTCAATGAGATCGTGACGTCATCGCAAGGTATGGTTTCCGTTCCGATCATGGTGAACAAGCTCACAGCATGCGAAGACAGAACGGCATGGCTCTGTCGAATCATTGAGGACGTGATGGATACGGATCGACAAATGCTTGTGTTGTCAGACCGAGTTCAGCACTGCGAGGATCTTCTAGCAGGACTGACTCCGGAGCTCAAAGAGAAGGCGTGTATATTGAGCACAGCTGTAAAAGCAGACGTTCGTACCGAATACTGTAAGACAAAGGCGATTCTGATCGCGACCTATTCAATGTGTCGCGAAGGATTTGATGTTCCCACTCTAAACACATTGTTGATGGCAACCCCTCGCCCCGACATTGACCAGATCGTCGGGCGGATTCTGCGGGTGGAAAAGAAAGGTAGGGTGGTTCATCCCCTGATTGTCGACATCGTCGATCCTCAATTCAGGAGACAGTTTGGACAGAGGAACTCTCTGTATAAGAAGCGTGAGTATCGAGTTACGAAGATGGCGTTGCCTTCATCTTCATCTCAAATGGTGGGGGCGGAAGAGGACTAACTGCATTACCAAGCTCATTCGCAGAGTCCACGAAGATCGAGATCTTATTCAGCCCGTTCGTCTCTTCGGGCTTCGAGATATCCTTGTATTTTTCCATCTGCTTTCCGAAGCTTGTTGTAATCGAACTCGGAATCATTGGACTCAACTCTGCAAGACGGTCATACTGATCCTTGACATACTTCAAGAAATCACCCGGCTGCATACGCTGTTCGCGAGGCAGACGCAACTCCACATTGATGAAACGGTACAGCTTCGCATAGTGGATACCAGACATGCGGTGACCCTCTGCACGCTTCGCCCATCCGAAATAAGTGCCAATCGTGTTCAGAACTCCAATCACCAGTGAACCAACGCCCAATGCGGTTGCAGCCAACTGGTGGTCAGTGAACAAACTCGATGAACCGGCGTTCAGGAAGGCAACCGCACCCGAACCCACAATCACAGGCAGATCAATGTAGGTCTTGCGGCGAGTAAAGATACTCTCCGCACGTTTGTGCATGATCGCTAACCCGTTCGCCTTTTCACCTGTCTGGGCGAAATAGTCCTCTAACACAACTGTCCACGTCACATTATTTCCAATGTCAGTAGCACCAGAATCGCCCATTTGCTTTAAACGCAGTAAAACTATCGTTTGTAAGAATAATGAACTACGACCGCAACGGAGTTCTGGTTACGACCAGTCGTCCGAAACCTACTCTCCGCAAGTGTACCCGAGTCGTAACGATTGATTCCCGCGATAGGGATACTGCAAAGTATGTTCAGGTCGTCGGCGGGGCTACATCGTCTGATCCCGGTGATTACATTGTTTATCTCCCGCGTGTGTTTAGCAATGTAACCGCACTCCGCCTGAAGAACGCAGTCATTCAGGGACTGTCATTCTCCGATACCTACGTATTACTTGGTCTTGAGGGTCTTAATCGCATCGACGAAACCGCCCCCGGTGCTGATCGTTCTGGAAATGTGGACTCTGTGTTTGCAAAGATTCCATGGACATCGTTTCCTCCGGTTGTGACGGCATCTGTTGCCAGTGTATCTGCATCATTGGGAGTTGTGACCTATACAACATCAGCGGCACACGGACTGTATACTGGTCAGATCGTGACTGTGTCGGGGATAACAACGACTGCGTACAATCTGTCAGGAGTCACTGTCGCATCGGTTCCATCTCCAACGACATTCACAGTGGTCAATGCTGCTACGGGGTCGACGGGAACGGGTGTCGTTGTCTCTCAGCCGACTCTCTATTACAATGACAGCTCTGCGGACGAGCAGGTTACACGATACAATCCTCCGATTGGAAGTTTAGATCGCCTGCATCTTACTCTTCGCCGTCACATGTCGAGGGCCCCGATCACTCTCGGCTCCGGTGAGAACAGCTTTACCTTCGAGATTGAGTATCTTGATAATGTGTTTGATGATTCATCAGCGTTCGAGACACGACTGGGTTAAACTTAACCACTCATGGATCGCCCAAGTGTCACGAACGTATCGAACGTAAATAAGAACATCACGCCAGTGAGAACATATAAGAACATATCCTTCGACGATGAGGTCTCATACCCGGTCTTATTCTGTTCCACAAGGGCTAGAATACGACTCAACTTATCGGGCTGGCTTCCCATCGCTGTCTGAACCGCGACAGGATTCGCCGTAAAGTTCGACGTCGCGGGGTTCGAATCAAGGGGGAGGGACCCCTCCATCTTCTCCACGATGGACTGAACGCCCTTCTTCGCATTTCCAGGAGGCATCTCGGGTGTTGCCATGGGAGACTGAACAGTTTTAAACGGCGATCCATGTGCCTCAGTTAGGTCCGTTCCGACCAATGCCATTACTTTCCATCAGTAGAAAATTATAGCCGAGATACTACAAATGAAGCTTACTGGACAGGTCGAACTTGCCGTTGTTGCCGCACTCGTTGGAGTGATTGCGTTTATGCCGAAGCTGCTGAGTTTCATTGTCTCGTCGGCTGTCGGAAAGGCGGCGGCGTTCGCGTTCGTTGCGTGGCTCTGGAAGCAGCACAACGAGCTGGTTGCCCTGCTGCTCGCGGTCGCCTACCTCCGTGCGATGCCCGCCTACGAGCATGCGGATGACAAGACGATGAAGAAGAAGGAGGAGGCTCCCCCGATGCCGCCGGTTACGACGCCCACGGCTGCCCCCGGCACCCACTAAACTCTCAACACTAGATAATGAAGCTACCTAAAATCCAACCTCAAATCCTATTCTTAGGCATCTGTATGATGCTCATGAATGTGGGTTCTCGCTACATCGTGGATGAGTTTAGCACGAAGGAGGATGAGTACAAGCGGAACATTCTGCTTCGCCGCGTCGCGATCTTTGCGGTCTGTTACATGGGAACACGCGACCTTGTTCACGCCCTTCTGTTGACGGCTGGGTTCGTCGTGCTAGCCATGGGCATCTCTCGCACGCACCCGAATGAGGGCTTCACTGGTAAGCCGGAGGAGAAGAAGAGCACGCTCCACGATGACACGCCGCCGTTGTGGAAAATGGATTCGAAGCCACCCACGAATAAGTGAGCAATGGATCTTCACGCACTCTTCCTTCGGCCGCGGCCAGATGGAACTTCTCTCTTCGACGTCTTCTTAACCGAGTGCCAAAAGTGGTACGATCAACCTGCACACACCTTCACCGAGATGCGAACGCGTGACAACAAGAAGATCCGAGGCGATGTCTTCGAGGAGTTCTGTGTCCTGTATCTCAAACACGTTCGCAAACTGAAACATGTCTGGCTTCTCAAAGATGTTCCTGAGGAGTTGTTAACCAAACTTAGCCTCAAACGCCCGGATGTCGGAATCGATATCGTGGCGGAGAGTGATGGAAAGTACTACGCGGTTCAGTGCAAGTATAAGAAGCACGTGAGTCATAAGAAAAATGTTGTGACGTGGAAGCAGTTATCTACCTTCTACGCACTGGTGTTGCGAACAGGACCATGGACACAGTATATCGTGATGACAAACTGTGACTATTGTCGGCATATGGGGAAGAAGACTTCGAAGGATGTATCGATTTGTTTGAAGACGTTTCAGAACATTACGCAGGGGCAGTGGGTTCAGATGTGTGAGTTGGAAGGGCAATCGACTGGCATTCCAGTCTCGCTGACACCGGATCAACTTCGGGCCGCGAGGCTCGCTCGTTTCGGCCAGCCAGTCGCTGTTGTAGATACCGTATCCGTTGAATAAGTCCACGACGTTCCGCCAGGTTTCCATGAAGTGTATCAGCCCGATTAGGACGCGAACCCCATCCCCACTCCCATGTGCTCGGGTATATACCGGTCAGCTTCTCAATGGCAACGAGGTCTTTCTCTGCCTTTGCGAGTTGAACTTCTAGAGTAGGCATTTTTACTTCTTGATTGTGTGGGTATCGGCGAATCCGTTTTTAGTGGCGAAGTTAAAGTTTGATTGACACTGACTTTCCGGTCGAACCGCGTCCCTTCTTGACCGCACTTCCAGTCTGAGGACCTGTTGTCACACTTGCCTTGATATCTTTCAGGAGGTCATCGATTCCAGGAGGGGGGCGAATCTGCGGAGGTGCAGGAGCCGGTGCGGGAGCAGGGGCGGGACGCGGCTTCTGGACTCCGATGCGAACAGGCTTATTTTCCGGCTGCTTCGGGACGAGATTCGGCGGTGGGGCAGGAGGGACACTCTGCTGCATGAAGCTCATCAGACCCGCAAGAGGATTAGGTGCTTGTGCAGGAGGAGGCACACTTGCAGTGTTCCTCATCTGCTGGGCTTGATTCTGCATCGCAGCACCTGCTAACTGACGGGCAATGTCCGGGTTCTGACGCATAATGTCCTGGATGTTCGGAACAGGTGCCTTCTGTGCCATCTGGTTCGTGAGGTGAACCATGTAGACCATCATACACACACGAAGGGGAATGCGAACAAGAGGGTGCATCTTCATGTTCTCGCCATACAGGTCATAAAGCTCCTCGAAGTCATCTTCCAGATCAACCACGTTCATCTGGGCAGCCTCTGAGAGACCGTCCAGTTGAAGTCCGAACGCCTTCATCGCAGACACGTTCTTCGATCCCCACTCGGCTGCGGACATACCGGTAACGAACCACTCGGAGAACTGCTTGATCGTCGCGTCCATCGACTTCTCACGCTTGATGAATTCGAGTTCAAGCTTCATCTCATCCATCGACGAGTCAATCGTGAACCTCTTACGCATCGGCACACCCATCTTCCCCAGACGCTCGAACTTGCGGAGCATGTCATACTTCTCGCGAAGAACGTGATCGTCCGACATCCGCATCGGTGCCGACGGGGTCATATACGGCTCGGCGTTGAGGTTCGCCATACCCCCGACGTGGGTCGGACCCGTCTCCTCGATGGTCGGGACGAGCTTCGGTCCAGACATCTCAGGGATACCGACATCATTGAAGTCGAGCGTCGGCAGATCGATCGATTCAACATTTACCACACCCATCATTTTGGGGTTTACGAGGAGGTCTGTCTCCATTTACTTCTCCTTCGGGTCTGTTTATGAAGGTTAGAACGCACTTATTTTTCATGCTCCAATACCCAAAGACCCTGCAAGAATGAATCAGCCAGATCATCCTTCTTCGGGTGTTTCGCGAAGTGCTCTTGGTTCTCTGCGGGAACGAGAGCGTATGCGTGAGATATGCCTGTCTTTTTGCGACCTTTATAGTTTGCAGTCGAATCTTCCACCGTCACTATGTTTGAAAGTTTGTGAGTCGCCGACACCCCTTTTACCTGAAACCCACGGCAGCAAAAGTACATCTGGATCATCGCCTGAACGCCAAACATCCGGCGATCCATCTGGTTCTCGCACGCAACAAGGTCAGCCCCCTTCCAGAACTCTGATCGCTGGTCAAGACTACGAATGATATCGGGGGCTAAGCCGAGACTCGAACCCTGAGTCGCAGACGACACGCATTTCTTCCATGTGTTCTGCTTCTGATGGTTATACAGAAGGGCGACGAGTTCCACCTTCTTCGTGGCTTCGGTTGTCAGCCCCTCGGTTGCGAGGTGTTCATGCAGTTGATTCGGAGTCAGCTTGTTCAGGGCAGCCTTCGTCATCCGCGTCTTTTTCTTCGGAATGTGCTTCGAACAGGCAAATGTTCCGTTCGACGCATGTTCATAACGGGCAGCTGTCTTACACTTGAAACAGTGAACTGCCCCGACACCAGCGGACTCGCCAAGTATGTCAATGATATTCCAGTCGACAATGCGGACATTTGTGCGATCGGTTCCTTCCAGGACACAATAACATAGGTTCCTGATACCAATATCGAATGATACGATCTTCATTGAATGTTTGTCCTTATACTCTATAAATGCCCTGTGATTGTACATCAAACGTGCCGACGAAGCCGTTCCGATTGAGTTGGATTAAATACTCTACGCCGTCGCCTTCAACAGCGACAGTAATACAGTCTTCGAGTCTGCCCGTCCAAACGGGATCCCTCGCTTCGTCAGGATCTCCTGGAGCTCCTTCTTAGTCTTTGCCTCCAAGCTGTCCGTATCCAGAGGCGGCGGGGGACCATCGACCACATCAGGAATCACAGGCTCTGAATCATCTTCAACCGATGCACGGTCGTCCTCCTCAACCGGCGGAGGAGGCGGCGGCTCTGGGACAGCCTGAACATCGGCAAACGCGGCAATGATCGTGTTCATGTTCGTGAACAGCTTCATCTGCTGCCAGTAGAGCCAGGCGACGACGCCTGCGAGTGCAAAGACGAGAGTTCCGATAAAGGCTACGCTTACCACGAGTGGATCAACGGAGAAGAAATCCATTTGTATGGAACCGCGAGAGGTTTCCTGGCATGTGAACGAGGCATGAAAGAATATCATACAGTAACAAATGTCTCGTATTCTCTATGTGTTGCTTGCACTCCTTGCGTTTGGCTTAGTTGTTTCAGTGACGGCGGAGGCTGCGAAGCCGGTTAAGCTTCCGCCTACCTCCCCGTCTGCGTCGGGTGACCGCCAGTTTACGACTCCGGCGGGTAACACCACCCTGTATTAACGGCGACGCGTGTAGCAGTTCTTGTAGGGACGACAACTTGCCTTCTGCGTGAACCCCATGCGACGACACGGAGTCTTCTTGCAGTACTTCCTAGACATCAGACGACCGCCCTTCTTTTTACCGATCACAGAATCAACGAGACGTGCGATCTCAACCTGAACAATAATAGGCATTGTTTTTGCAATGTCTGTTGTCTTTTCAACGATCTCATTGATTGCGTCCTTTAAATCTACGACCAACACTGCACCACTTTTTGGTTTGAGTTCTACAATCTTCGCATCGACATACTCTTTCAGTTGCTGTGCGTTCATTGCTTACTTCTTAGAAATCTTCCAACCTCAACACAATGAGGAAGTGGTTCACGTACGCCCTTGCGTTTTTAGTTCTGTGTGCAGTCCTTTCGTTCTTTATCCGCGAGAGGTTTACTACGTCAATTCCCCCGGAGCGACCGGTTAAGATGCTTCCGCCCTACGGAAACATTATCTACACGGAAGACGGGTCTTCGTAATAATGCCCACCGCAGCAGAGTTGCGGGCATTATTCGATGATCATTCGCGACTGGATCAGTTTATCAAGAAACTGGTAGAACAGGTTGAAACGGTAGCCAAGTTTGGCGAACGCGAACTATACTTCACCATCCCTGACGGACTTGTGCGAGTCAGGGCTGAATTTGAAATCAAGGCGACTTTCCCCGAGTGTAAACTGAGAAGTCATTGGTTCACCAGACATTATACGATTTCCTGGGCTTAGGACGACGAGTTTTACGGTCCTTGAGGGACCTTGTGGACCGTCCACGACCCTTTCCCTTCCGCGTCTTCCTCCGCCCGCCTCGCCACGCTTCAAACTCATTCGGACCAACTGTCTTGAATCCCTCTGTCGTCTTGGACATATCAGTATAGAACGGTCCGGTTAAGACCAATATCTCTTCGCCTTCATCGAGCAGTTCTTTGAGTAGCGGTCTAATGCGAGGAAAGAACTCATCTAGCGTATAGTCCTTTTCCTTTTGAATTGGCTTGTTGCCAACTATCGTCCTCAACTCTTCCTTGACTTTATCGTCAAGCGTAAACTCAATACTTCTTGTGCTTAGCCATTTGGTGTTCTCAAGATGGATCGTAAACAAGTTCCCGACCTTCTTTTCAGGCTCCCATTCTCGTTCTACAAATGCATCAGCCATTTCCTTATCCGGAGATGTGGACACAAAGGACTTCCTGTTATCAATCGTAGTGTCCTTTTTGCTCTGTCCCCGATACACGGTCTTAGGTTCAGTTGAGCCGTATTTCTTGACGATAGCCCCGATTTCATTCAAACATGAGGTATCGCAATTGTAGTACATGGCTATATAGGCAACCATGCAGGCCTCCTCTCTTGGAGTAAGTATCATTACTTGTGACGGCGACGAGTTTTACGGGACCCGATGGACCGTCCACGACGTCCGCCTGAAATACCAGAGAGTCCTCCCATTTCTCCTGTTGGAATCACGTATTTATCATATTTACCATTTTTAAGCGCGGTTTCCACAACCTCCTTCTTGTTGTCATCGTCACCAGTCCATCGATCTCTCATCTCTTCTGCAACGCACCGAAGAACAAAGTTTGTAAGTGGGATTTGTGTCTTTTTCCCATCGACGTCGACGGTTGCCTCCTTACCATGAAAGTATGGTTCAATGGCGGAGCTGACAAGTTTAAATACGTCCTCAATCTCAAAGGTTGTCATTTACTTGTGGCGGCGACGAGTTTTGAAAAACGAATCATGTATATCATCAATTGTCCATATCATGGAAGTGTGGAAAGACGTAGTTGGATATGAAGGATTGTATACCGTTTCGAACATGGGACGAGTACGTGGACCACGTAAGATTCTGAGTCCAGGTGCCGATGGCGGCGGTTACCTTGCGGTAAACTTATGTAAGAATGGAAGTCAGATTTTAACGAAAGTTCATCGGATTGTTGCGTTTGCATTCATCCCAAACCCGGAACAAAAGCCAGAGGTTGACCATATAAACAGAGATCGAACAGACAATCGCGTAGAGAATCTACAATGGTCTACAAAGCGAGAAAACATGTTGAACACGCATAGACATGACCGGAAGCACTATGGAATCTACTGGGTAAAACTTCGCAGCGTATATGAAGTCAAATTCAGAGTTAACAAACAGATGCGACATTATGGTTGGCATGATACGCTCGAAGATGCGACGAATGTCCGGGATGCCGCACTTTGTGAACTAAACAGAACGGATGAATTGCCAATGCAAGTAAGAGCAGATCTTAGCCCATATGACATCATGTGCGATGAGACGGTCACGCGATTTTAGTAATGGAAAGTACGGCAGATATTCGTCCAAATCAAGCAGTTCCATAAATTTATACAAGATATACGAGTACGACAGGAAGTTCGTGCGGTCGTTGGGGCAATACAGCAAGAACGGTGCTTGAATCTCCTGGAACATCGCACGGATCTTCTCCTCGATCTCCGGTGTGATGGTCGGGGGTGGATTGCCATTCAGACGACTCAAAATATGGGCTGCATGCTCGTAATACTTCGAGCGTCCCAGCTTCTTCAGAATCTCGCGAATCTCTTTTTCCGTCAGATCAGCAATATTGTTGATGCGACGTTTACGGATCTCCAAGACAACCTCGTTCATCACCTCCTCTGGGATCATGGTCGACTCCTTTGCCTGAAACTGATTCAGGATCTCATTCAGGTGGTTGATCTTCTTGTAGGCGTAATTGTTACGCTCCTTCGGTGGATCGCGGAATGAAGGGAAGTCGGACACAACAAGCGAATACTCTTCGGACCCACATCGCGGGCAGACAAGGATTCCCTCCGAACTGATCTCTTCGCGGGCAACGTTACACGCATTGCAGTGTTCCGTCATCTGTTGAGTCACCTCGGGAACGGTTGACAACCTCATACGAGTCACGTACTCATCAAACATCTGCTTCTTAGACACTCCATCGGAGGGGGAAGCAGCGGTAAAGAATTTCATGAACGTCGTATCCTTTGGATTCTGTGTGGGCTGGGCCACGGCATCCGGACGTTTGTAATAATCCATCAGGATGTCCATGTTTTTCATGTAATAGTCTTCCAACGGATTCGTCTGGGCGACTTCGCGTTCGATGTCGCGAAGACGTGTCTCCCAGTTCGAGCACGTAACAACGTCAACAATCTCGTTTGAAGACTTCAATGCTTCAATATGAGTTCGCAACTCAGCTGCTTCTGTTTCCAGCTCAGATGTTCGAGACTTCACATCTCGCAACCCGGTTATAATGTCCTGATGGACAGAGTCAAGAGTTCCCATTGAGGTTGATCCCGTGTCCCTTATTTTCCTCACTCTGAACACGTCCATATAGTTCGTCTTCTACTTGTCTCATGAAAGCAGAATTGTCACATATAATAGGTCGTTGACGACGAACCGCAGCTAATAGACGACGGAAGTCAATTCCGAAGTTCTTCGACACAAAGGTTAGAACCAGATAAGCTGACCGATTCACGCCTGCCTTACAGTGAACGAAGACCGTCCCATCTGTTGACCGAAGGAAGAACCTCATCCAGTTCTCGAACTCGGGATACCAATCAAGAATCTTGACCGCCATGCTATCGATCGCATGGAGTTCAGCATAGTTCCCTGGATGCTTCTTTCTCCACCACTCTGGACAATCGCCTGCAAATGCACAATTGACCACGTGGGTAATGTTATACTTTGCTGTAAAAATAGGAGTCAGTTGATTCCCAGCACCTAGAAGGATGCGTGGATACACCCACGCAGGCTGGCACTGCATTGTTCTTTTCACACTTATCCGAGAAAGCTTGAAATAACGATGTTGACAAAGTGGGCAAGAACCACCGACGCACCACCGATCACCGCTGCACCCTGGTAGCTCACGACGCCGTTCGCAGTGTATGCAGACGGGATATACTGAAGGAGCAGGTTACGAGGCGTAGCAAGGGACAGCACAACTGTCGCAACAAAGAAGGAGAAATACAGCTGAAGATTGCGGAACATGAACGTCATCTGCGGAAGAGACGGCTTAAACGTCGGAACAAATCCCGTGGTCGAAGGCTGCGGACTGCTCGACTCGGGATAAACAGGAGGGGCAGACTGAGGACCCTGCGGACTGGGAAGAAGGGAATCGAGAGAAGTAGCACCTTCCATTGTTTATGAAGAAGACGGGATTTCGCATTGGGCATCTTCCACGCGGTAGCGATAGCATTTTCCATCAACCTTGATGACTCGTTCAGTTGCCTCCTTAATCGGAATCGCCAGAGTCTTCATAACCCCGTAGTCGCGATGAAACAATAACACCGCGAGTCCTAGTCCGATGATGAAGGAGAAAAACGGTGCACCGCGGTGGAGAATATTGGTGATGGGCACCTTCATTACTTATGGGCAGCGAGGAGATTCAGTGAGTCGGGCTCAGCTGTACACGGAACCTCGACGGCTTCAAATCGAACACATCCTGTCTCTGTGAAGAATGTCTCCGAGTCTCCCGGTCGAGGCACTCCCATGCTCTTTCGAGTCGGAGGGATAAAGACCGTTCCGAGTATTAACCCAGTCAGAACTCCGACGATAAGCCACTGGGGTTCGATCATTGTTTATTTGGGTATATTTTTAACAATCATGACCCAGAGTATGAACTGTGTAACGAACCCATAGATAGGTGCGAATGCGGAGATGATCGTGGGAAAGAGCTTCGTCACCCACGAGTATCCCCACGGCTGAGTTGGTTTGAAGAACTTCGCAATCTTTTCAGACAAGAACTCACCTCCGACAAAAATGGTGAAGATGGCTAGTGCAATCCATTTTCCAAGAGGACCAAATTTCTCGGCATAGTTTTCGCCCATCATTCCAGGGTTTCCCACAGATCCGACCATTGGTTTGAATGGCTCCTGCATGTATTCCCACTGCTTGTAGGTCCATAGCACAACCAGTGCATATCCCATTGCGATCACAAAGATCATCTGACCTTTTCCAACAGTCATCGCAACCTGCCACAAGGCATCAAACGGCTTCTGAATGAGAGTGCCGAACGTTGACCGTTGTCCAATCTTAAGGGTCTCTGTCAGAGTTGCACTAACGGTATGCCATGCACCTCGCTCATCGGTGTACTCCACCGTGATTCGCGGAGGAGTCAACGCAAGCGTCGGATCATTTGCGGCTAACGCAATACGGTTATCCTTCCGCAAATCAGCGTCGAGTTTCGTGATGGGTAGATTGATCTCGCCATAGTTCTTCGATCGAATCTCCTCAATGATGTCGGCAACATCAATCGATTGTGTGCCTACCACATATGTAGCACTGACGATCGTAGTGTCACCCATTATTATGAAGCAAACACGAGATTCGCCAGTCCACTCACGATGCGGAGATAATTAATCGACTCAACGTAGACTCCTACGTTGTAGGTATAGGAGAAGATGATGTTGTTATTCGCAACTGTCTGAACAACTGTCAGTAACTGATCGGGCGTATAGAGACTCTGATTTCCAGCAGGAATGACGAGCGGGTTTTGACTCAATGCGGTTGACTTGAGAATACAGACCACCTGCTGCGAAGAAGCCCCGACTGCAGTCGGAAGTGGCTGTTGAAGAGTGACTCGCAGGACTACCTTATTGAAACCGGAACCATTGATCGCACCACTTGGCTGATACTGATCGTTGTTGAGTGCGAATGAATACATGTAGACACCCGGTAGATCAGACGGTGCCTGTCCGGTTGTGTGCTTATATGCCTGGATCAGTGAGAAATACGATGTCGGCTTTGTTGTGAATCGCTCATTGCCATCGAAGAGGAGGTTACCGTTAACAAGGGCGTCGCGGGGGTAGATTGAAGAGATCTGATTTTGACCAGATGAGTAAAGAAGGTTGCCTACGTTAAGAGGATCTGCTGGAGAAAATGGGGCACGTGCAGTGTCTTCCCAATTCGTATAATTGTCCCAGTCGTTGATCAGAACCTTATCAGAACGGCGGGCTGAGAAGACAACTCGAGTAACCATATTGTGGAACGGAATCTGGATATCCGAGTTCGCACCATACTGACCCTCTGCCGACACATAGCGAAGCTGTTTCAGAAGGAACGTCTGGTCAGCTGAAGCGAGCTGGTTCATCTCCATATCCGTTACATAAATGAAGTTGCCTTCTAGATACGGATCTGGGTAAAACGACGTAACAGTCGGATTGCTTGAAACGCCTGCTGTAGTCGGAGGAGTTAGAAAAAGACCGATTGGATACGATCCAGTCGGCTGAATACGCATCCCATACGTCGGGCTTGACGGCGAAACATCGATCACGGTGTACAACTGATTGAGCGGGCGAATCACAACATTGATGGAGACTTCAGAGTTCTGCATAGACACGAGCGGTAAGGCAAGGCCAGGATTCTCAGAGAACCAGAAGTGAAGAGGGATCACTAATTGGCGAGAGCGAATCGAAGGCTCTGGAACAGTTGTGTATGGCATTATAGACGGCACTGACCCCGGAGTCACTGAGTGAGGATACTGATTCACGCGGTCATATGCGTTAGCTGGATCATACATCTCAGACACATTCCCAACCATCTGATCAACCACCTTTCTCTTCGCAGCGTCGTGAGTGTAGTAGGAGTAAAACTTGAGCCACTCTCCTGGAAGGGTCTGAATGACGACACCATTCGCCACAAGTTCAACATGATCGATTAAATTGTATCCAATGTTCTTGATCCACTGGAACTCGTACCCCATCGCGGTACACCGGGCATCATACCCAGTGGGTGCTGCATTCGTTCCAAGAGAAACCATGGGTGAGTAAATGTCTGGGAGTGTCAAGACCAAATATGTATCGTGGAGAAGCTGGGCATATCGGTCAATGCGACACGAAAGGGTCCGAGTTGACGTGGCTGAAAAGTCTAGATTCGTAGACGAAAACGCCATCCGAATCGATTCCATGGCAAAGTTCGTATGCCGACGATACACTGCCCTGAAATGAGTCATCGACGGATTGCCGTTGATTGGCTGATTTTGTGCCCCTACTTGTGCAAGCTGTATCAAGCCGCCAGGCATTTGTATCTACGCACGTTGAATGTTTAGACCAATGAACCACCCAATGGGGTCGCCCCCTGTGCAACCACACAGCAGCCATTGGTAGTAGGGCGAACGCCCGGAGTTGTATACGCCAACCCTGGCGTAGAACCGGCTGCGAGGCTGATTGTCTGTGGATAGCGTACCCTGTTATACCGAGACGCCTTGTTCGCGAGAACCGAAGTCACGACATAATTGTAGCGACGACCCAGTGGCGGGGGGTCCTGTGTGAACGTTGCAGCGACGATATGACGCTTGTGTGCGGTTAAATAATCCTGGGCAGAATTGACCTGCATCCTATTTATACAGAAGCGAGAGAAACAAGTCAAATGAGGTTCGTACTTGTTAGCACTCATGTGGATCAGATGACGGGGTATTCCAAGGTGGTTTCCAATCTTCTTACGCAGGTCGCGACACTGGCCCCGAAGGTGAAGACGTTTCATTTCGGATTTCAGCGTCACGCCGATCGCAAGAGTCTTCGCAAGGTTCCGGAGGGAGTCGTTGCCTACGATGCGGCTGCGGCCGAGGACCCGAGGGAGGAGGGGTTTGGATTTAACAAGATTCACGAGTATCTCGAGATGGTTGGTCCAGACGTGGTTATGATCTACAATGATCCGATGATCATCGCCCGCTTCATCAAGTCGATGAAGTATGAGAAGGGCGTGTCTCCCTACAAGCTGTGGCTCTACATCGATCAGGTCTACACTGGCATCGCCCCGCAGCTGATCGACGAGATCAACAAGGCGGCTGACCGCGTCTACTGCTTCACGGACTCGTGGGCGAAGACGTTCACAGAGTATCCCAATGTGACGGTGACTCCGAAGCTCATCGAGCATGCAGTGGATCCCACGGTGTTTTCGAGCCTCCCCCAGCAGACTCGTCTACAGCTGCGTAAGAACATCGGTCTTCCCACGGATGCCCTCGTGATGCTCAACGCGAATCGTAACAGTCAGCGTAAGCGTCAGGACCTGACGATCATGGGATTCGCCCGTCTCCTTGCTAAGTATGAGGACAAGCCGCTGTATCTGCTCATGGTCACGGGCGTTGATCCGCAGAAGGGCAACTACTATGATATCCAGCGTATCTTCTACGATCAGCTTCTCCAGAACAAGCTGGATCCCAATGTGTACGGAAAGCGTCTGGCGATCATCGATACGTCAACGACTCCTCTTACGGATGAGGCGATCAATCAGATCTACAATATGAGTGACCTCGGTGTGAACACCTCGGATGGCGAGGGATTCGGCCTGTGTCAGCTTGAGCACCTGTATACGGGTGCCCCTCAGGTTGTTACGGATGTGGGTGCGTACAGCAGTTTCCTTCCCAAGACGGTTACCCAGTTTATCCCGAAGCGTGATGTCTATTATCATGCGGCTGCCATGCCCCTGGGTCTATCCTCGCCGACGTTTTATGCAGACGATGTTGCGGCTGCGATGGACAAGGCGATCACCAACATTGGGGCAATGCGAACTGCGAAGGAGTCGATCGTCTTCAAGTCCTGGGCCGATGTGTGTGCCGACTGGCTGGCTGACCTCAAAGCCAGTACTTAATCTGCGTCTCGGAGATCTTAGTTCCGATACGCAATAACCGGTTGTTATCTTCGAATGCTTGGCCGTCGAAGATTTCCTTTGAATCGGGATCCATCAAATAGACAATTCCCTTAATCTTCAACTTTTGAAGACGTCGCTTCTTGCGGGTCATGTTGCGAAGATACGTCTCATCGAGTTCTTCCGACTTGATTGATGGCTTGAATGCCAGATCCTCGCCCGTTGCAGTCGTATCGAATCTCATGCACGAGATCTGCGGCTTCTCACGCGAGTGTAACTTGCGATGAACTTCGCAGTCAACTGCCGACTGTTTCAGCAACACTGAAATACGCTTATTGACCTTATCCTTCTCATACACCTTCTCATACAGGTATTCATCTGTGGACATGAACGTTTCCACAGGCGGATCACCTTCATACCTCTTCAATTCAACGTCGGACTTGCGGACAGCTGCGATGTTCGGGCCTTCTGCACCCTTTGACTGCGAAGGCGATATCACTGACAAGTAGAAGCTAACGCGAACCGTACGTTCTTCCAGCGGAAGTGTCGCATGGGAACAGATACGGATCGCACGACCAATGACCTGATCGTGTCGGGCTGGTGTCCAGTGCGGTTCCATGATGTGAACGTGACGAACATTCGCTAACGTAATACCCTCTGCACCTGACGATGAAGCCATGAGCAGGCACAGCAACTTCTTTCCACGCTTTTCGATGCTCGTCTTCAAGCTGGGAGGAAAGCTGTTCTCGAACCGATTGTTCAGGATCTGTCGCATCATCTCACGCTGGTCCTCCTTCTCTTCGCCTGTAAAGAAGGCGTAGGATGGTTTGTCGTCCATCTCATCTTCCTGCCACTGACCGTTCTTGTTCGTGATCTTGTATTGCTGCCACCCGTTCGCATCCAGAATCGCGGCAAAGACTCCGAGTCCTTCCAGTTGACGATACTGCGAGTAGATGAACTGATTAGGCCATTCAGCCTTCGACTTGCGAGTTTCTTCGAGGTTTGTTAGCAGCTTCAACAGCTTAGGACTGTATTGTTCAAGGGCTTTTGCTGTCAGATACTTTCCAGACTGTGCTTTCAGGGCAGCAAGGATCTCCGGCTTATCGGGAACATCCGTCTCCTTCACAATATCGTTGAACTCCTTCTCCACCTTCTTTGTCAGAACCTTCAACTCAGGAGGCACCGCGAAGTTGCATGCTAGACGAGAGATCACACGGTACGTACCACCATCGTCATTCATACTGAGGGACTTCTTCGCATCCATCTTGATCTCCTGGAACCGGACATCAAGATACTGGACAAATTGCTCTGGACTCATCACGACCTTTTCAAGCATCTTGTCATCCTCCACACGCCTGGGAATCAGACGCTCGTCTGCACCCTTGAAGTAGGACACAAGACCCTGAATACGGCGAGAGAACAGCAGTGCGTTCTTCATATTCAGACCATCGAGGAACAGATTCGAAAACTCTTCGAACTTCGTGGGAAGACATTCGAGGTTCTCTGCTGTCACGCGATCAACTGCAATCTCTGAACCCACATCCGCCTGGAACTTAGTTGCCCACGACGTCACCCAGTCTAACGGAACTGAGATGAACGGAAGATCCTTCTTGTACTGAACGGCTACCCGATCACCCGCCTCGTTATAGATCGACCGGAAGTGTGGAGGATTGCGTGTGATCATTGCATACTTCTTCACTGCGTTGAACTCGATCGTATCGACATCCGGAAGGGCTTTGAACGCAGTCTTCATCTTCTCCTCATCCCACGCCGTAGCCTTTGCGAAGGGAATCGTGATCTGCTGAATCGGTCCACGCAGGAGGTTCATCAAGTAGGCGATCTCATTGGGGCGGTTGATCACAGGTGTTCCAGACAGTCCGACGATCTTACAGTCGACTGCGGTATAGATTGCGTCGTAGAGACGACGTGCGATGTCTGACGAGTTGACGATGCGAGAAATCAAGTTGTGGACCTCATCGATGATGACCACACAGTTGTCAAAGGGATTCTCGCCTTCGGGAACATACTTGTCAATGTTCTTGCTGGACAGACCGTTGTAGTTGATAAAATTGAAGCGTTGCGAAATGATGTCCTCGATCTGTGCCTTGATGATATCCTGTGCTGTCTTTGGTAGATCCTTGTAGTTCGGAGTCTCAC
>Ga0209191_1000125_pt1 | contig 61764 bp, 80 predicted proteins | sample S_130626_EF_Meta_FD_187320 | JGI IMG/M metagenome (GOLD analysis project Ga0209191, IMG submission 187320) | Freshwater microbial communities from Lake Simoncouche, Canada to study carbon cycling - S_130626_EF_MetaG (SPAdes) (version 2) | ecosystem: Environmental > Aquatic > Freshwater > Lake ...
GATCGAAGACTTCGAGGTAGATGACAAATGAACTAGCACTTAACAAGGTAAGATCAAAGTACCAGTGTCTACTTAGAGAAGACATACGAGTATGGGATACATGGGGAGTTAGTCCTGAGACCATAGAAAGGATGATATCATCACACAAAACAGACATAGAGGTCTGGGAGTACATACTAAAACTATTAGAAAATGAAGCAGATAATATTCGAAGAGGCCTATAATGACGGACTAAGCGTCAGGGTGACAACACCAAATTCTATATCTCTGATATATAGAGGGGTAAAGGTTGAGAATGTTGACGGAAACATAAGGATACTCAACATGAACCGAGGCGGTGACTTTTATAAAGAGGTAACGCCAGAGCAGTACGAGGTATTCTTCGAGAAAGGTTTTCGAAAGGGAGTGTACGAAGTGTGCCTAGACAACTATAAGAGGGCATTAGATATGCTATCTATTAAGATACGTAACGAAGTATCCAAGAGAAACAATGTAAAGCACTACGAGGCTTTAAAGGAGTACAGAAACACAATTATGAACAAAATCAGTGAAACAATTAAATTAAATGAAACTAGACAATAATTATTCAGTAAACACAGACGGGGCAGGAACAATACTATTGTTTGAAGAGCAACGCAAGAGAGAGAAGGACGGAGTTGAAGTAGAATTCGTTTTTAAAGATCAATGGTACTTTTTATCAATACAACAAGCACTTAATAAATATCTTGACTTAAAGATTGAAAAATCAAAAGACGTAGAAGATTGTGTAAAAAAGATTGATGAAGTGCGAGATATTATAAAAAAAGTTGTATCTTTGTAACGTAATGACGTGAGAAGCATTATAATCTAAAAATATTTAACAATCCTGTCAAGGAGGCACTTCTCACAATACTGCCGAATTGATGGGATTTTTTAATGATATGAAGACGTGTACAAAATGTAAGGTTGAAAAGTACCTTAGTGAGTTTGGTTTGTGTAAAAAATCAAAAGGAAATAAATATTAATAATTAAATTAAACAAATCATGAGTGTATTTAAAAAGTTGTCAGAGATTGACATTAAATCAAAAGTAGAAAAGAAAGGTAGTCAAAGTTATCTATCATGGAGTCATGCATGGAGCATGGCAAAACAACATTATCCAGATATTCAAAGAACTGTATATGAAGACAGTGCGACTGGATTAAATTACTTTACAGACGGACGTACTGCATATGTGAAAGTTGGAATAACAATTGAAGGAGTAGAACATATAGATTATCTCCCAGCAATGGATTTCCGCAATCAATCAATAAGTATTGATAAAGTCACGTCTATGGATATTAATAAAACAATCCAGAGAAGTACGACAAAGGCAATTGCCCTTCATGGTTTGGGTATTTCTTTGTACTCGGGTGAGGACTTGATATCTACAGCAACAACACCTAAGACACCTATAATCACAGAACTTAACATAGGTGACGCCAACTGGGACAAGGTTATTAAGTACATAGGAGACAACAAGCATTTAGGTTTGGCTCCGATTGTTAAGAACCTACAGGCAAAGTATACAATATCAACGAATGTAAAAAAAGAATTAGCGAAGTATGTTGGATAAACTAAGAAACGATGAAGACTATTACGGAGAATATGGTAACCAGTTCCTAAGTAATAGCGCGGTAGGAGTATTACTAAGCAACCCTAAAATGTTTGGAGTAAGGCAGGAACCAACGGTTCAGATGCTACAGGGTAGCTACTTTCACACTGCATTATTAGAACCTGAGAAGTTAAGTAACTTCGAGATTGTTGAGGCATCCACTAGGAATACCAACATATACAAGGACGCGTCTAAGGGCAGCCTACTTCTTCTTAAGAACGAGGTGGATAATCTAGAGGATATGATCAGGGCGATCAAGTCAAACTTCTTCTTCTATGACAACATATACAGAGAAGGTAACCTATATGAGGAGCCTGCGATAATGGAGTTATTCGGCCACATGTTCAAGGGTAAGGCCGATATTGTAACAGACGAGATCGTTATTGATATCAAGACAACATCAAGCATCAAGGACTTTAGGTGGTCGGCTAAGAAGTACAACTACGACTCTCAGGCCTACCTATATCAACAATTCTTTGACAAGCCTCTGGTGTTTTATGTTATCGATAAGTCAACACATGAGCTTGGAGTATTCGAGACTACAGAAGACTTTGTATTGGGTGGTAGAGATAAGGTTATTCAGGCTATTGAGATATACGATAAGTTTTATGGTAAAAATAAAACTGAAGATATTAACAATTTTTTCATAAAGGAAACATTATAATTCGTATATTTGCATACCAAAAATTATGTGGTGTAACGGAAACACGTAGTAAACAATTAGTTAACTAAGATACAGGTTCAAGCCCTGTCATAATTTCTAATGCAGTTCGATTCTGCTCGTTGATTGAGGTTATGTGAAGCAGGCGACAAGGTTCGATTCCTTGCATTAGTTGGTACTGCGGACAATCTGACAGCTTGGAAAGACAAGCAACATAGTCAGGTGGCGTGTTGGCATACGCACCGATCGAAAGGGAGATATCAGGTTCGATTCCTGTCCTGACTACTAAGGTTAAACATTGAATACCTTTGTAAATCGCTGGGCGAGGTGAGTTCAAATCCACTATTAGATGGTATCTTGGAAGGTCTCTCAGTAAGGTAGAATAGGATACTCAAAGCTACATAATTTACATAAAGATACTATCAGTAATGGTAGATGTGTTGTTCCCTTTAGAAAGGAATATTTAAGAGTCTAGCAATTGGTGGCTACAACACAAATGAGTTCTCAGCAAGTAGAAGTAAGCCTGAAAGAAATGGACGGAGCTTAACTACGTGACCCTACTATCTTATGACCTCTACAGATGTAAGTTAAGATGTAAGAAAGAGGGTGCTAAAACAAAACTGAAAATCCGACAACAGTAAAAAAAGGTAGGAAATACACTTAAATTAAATAAAATGTCAAAATTACTAAATGTTTCAATTGATGTTACAAAAATCAAAAAAGAATTATTAATCTCAGGTACCAAAGGAACCTATCTAAACTTAACCGTTTCGGTTAATGATGAGGAAGATAAGTTTGGTAATACTGTTAGCGCATGGCAGTCTCAGTCTAAAGAAGAAAGAGAAGCTAAGGTTGACAGAAATTTCTTAGGAAATGGGAAGGTAGTCTATGACTCAGACCAAAACGCAAAAGTGCAGGCACCACAGCCAGTAGCACAAGAAATGGATTTACCTTTCTAAAATTAACTAAGCCTCCTTAACGGGAGGCTTTTTAATCACAATTTATTATGGAAAATATAGCTGCATTTTTAGTAGGCGCATTCGCTGTGCTATTTATATGGATAATTACATGGATATATAATCAAATGAACAATGGAAATTACAATCTTTAAAGACATCAAATCAACTTCAACACCTTTCTTTAAGACGATAGGGGTTATGCTTGATAGGATACGTAACGGAGCCTCTAAAGAGGTTGTCGAGGGTATACGTAACGAGAAGGATAAATCTACACGTAATATCCTGAAACAACAATTACCTGCAATATGTTTCTCAGGTAAGTTTACAAAGCGTGAGGACAAGGCTATTTTAGAGCATTCTGGCTTCATTTGTCTAGACTTTGATGGTTATGCTACCGACAAGGATATGAAGGCTGATAAGGATATTATTTCAAACAATAAGTATACCTATTCAGTATTCGTATCTCCTTCTGGTAATGGCCTAAAGGTTATCGTTAGAATACCTAGAGACGTTGATAACCATAAGAACTACTTCAACGCGCTGGAGAGATACTTCAACTCAAAGTACTTCGATAAGACTTCTAAGAACGTGTCAAGGGTATGCTACGAGTCATACGATCCTGAGATTTACGTGAACTTAGATAGCGAGCTATGGGATACGATCTCTGATCATGAGTATGTAGAGCTAGACAAGGTTACATCTAACCCAACCATTCCTATTACTAATGAGAATAAGATCATAGAGATTCTTATGAAGTGGTGGAATAGAAAGTATGGACTAGTAGACGGAGAGCGTAACAACAACGTGTACATTCTAGCCTCAGCATTCAACGATTACGGAGTGACCAAGTCACTTGCGGAGTATGTTATGGGGCAGTTCGATACGCCTGACTTTCCTATTCAGGAGATCAGAACAATCATTGACTCAGCGTACAAGCAGACACATAAGTTTGGTACCAAGTACTACGAGGATGACGACAAACTTACTCAGGTCCGTCAAAAGATCAAGAGGGGTATATCTAAGAAGGAGATAAAGTCAGACCTAATGAACTCAAACATTGCTGAGAATGTTATCGATAATGTTATCGATACAATCGACAGAGATGAGTCAAGTAAGAAGTTCTGGAGTAAATCAGACAAGGGTGCCATAAGCATCATACACTATTTATTCAGAGAGTTCTTAGAGGACAACGGGTTTTTTAAGTTTATGCCAAACGGAGGCAAGAACTTTATATTCGTAAGAGTAACCAACAACCTCATTGATCATACGTCTGAGGATGAGATAAAAGATTTTATATTAAACTATTTACAAACTATTGATGATTTATCGGTTTACAACTACTTTGCAGACAAGACTAGGTTCTTTAAGGAGGACTTTCTATCACTTCTATCTTCTGTTGATGTATATTTCATGGAGGATGATAAGGATAATTCGTATCTTTATTACCTAAACTGTGCAGTACGCATAGACAAGGACAACATTGAGATAATTGATTACATTGATCTTGGTGGTTATATCTGGACCGATCAGGTGATTAAGCGTGAGTTTAACATCTGTGAAGTAACTGACTGCGACTTTAAAACATTCATATCAAACGTATCTAACGATGATCAAGCTAGGATTAACTCTATTGAGAGTACGATTGGATTTCTATTGCATGGTTATAAGAATTTATCTTACTGTCCTGCGGTCATTCTAAATGACGAGGTTATCACAGATAACCCAGAGGGTGGAACAGGCAAGGGACTATTTACCAATGCAATATCACAGATGAAGAAGTTAGCCTTCATTGACGGTAAGAGTGTTAACTTCGACAGTTCATTCCCGTATCAGACAGTATCAGTTGATACCCAGATACTTGCGTTTGATGACGTTAAGAAACACTTCAACTTCGAGAGATTATTCTCTGTAATTACAGAGGGTATTACTCTAGAGAGGAAAAACAAGGATGCAATGCATATACCATTTAATAAGTCTCCTAAGATTATTATAACAACTAACTACGCTATCAAAGGTAAGGGTAACTCATTCGAGAGAAGGAAGTGGGAGCTTGAGTTCAAGCAGTTCTACACCAAGGAGTTCACTCCACTTGTTGAGTTTGGAAGGTTGTTATTTACAGAGTGGGATGCTGATGAGTGGTGTAAGTTTGACAACTACATGATCAAGAGCCTACAGGCTTACCTGACAACTGGACTGGTTAAGAGTGAGTTTGTTAACCTTAAGATACGTAAGCTATCTGCCGACACATGTCACGAATTTATTGAGTGGTGCGGACTAATGGGCGACAAGTCTATCATAACACTTGGAGACGTTCTGTACAAGCAGGATCTTTACCTAGACTTCATTCAGGATAATCCTGACTTTGCACCGAAGTCGAAGAAAACGATCTCAAGAACAGAGTTTTATAAGTGGCTGATATCGTACGGCCTATTTGTTACTGGATCTACTCCAATAGAGGGACGTAATAACATGGGAAGGTGGATAAAGTTCAAGGATGCTAATAGTCAAGACGAAGACGAAGATGAAGAACAGCGATCTATTGAATTTTAAGTGGTGCATAGAGAATGATCTTCAGGTTTATATTAAGCCTGAGCATTCTTTTGCACGTATCTGCATACGCAGAGGTGGTATAAGCTCTGCAGGTAAGGACTACTACTACACCAATGGAGTAAGAGTTAATACGCCAGAGCAGAGGGGAACGGTGCTGTATAAGTCTCAGGACCTAGCAGCTAAAGAACTTAACAGGGTTTATAAATACTTAAGAAATGAAAAAACTTAGAGATTATCAGGTAGAGAACGCGAGTAAGGGTGTTGAGATTCTTAAGGACAAGAAGATTGTTTACCTATGCATGAGTGTTAGAACTGGTAAGACAGCAACCTCAATGGAGATCGCTAGATTATACGGAGCCAAGAGTGTTCTGTTTCTTACTAAGAAGATCGCAATGAACTCTATAAAGTCTGACTATGATGAGTTTAGATATTCTAAATACTTCAATATAGAGGTGATGAATGACGAGTCAATGCACAAGCTTACAGGTGATTACGACCTTGTTATACATGATGAGCATCACAGGTTTGGAGCAGTTCCAAAGCCAGGAAAGGCAACGAAGACATATAAGAAAATGTTTGGCCACCTGCCTATGATATTCCTATCAGGTACACCTACTCCAGAAGGTTATAGCCAGATCTATTACCAGTACTGGGTATCTAGCTACTCACCATTTAGTAAGTATACCAACTTCTACAAGTGGGCTAAGGACTTCGTGATCCCTGGGATAAAGTACACCAGTCATGGGCCTGCAGCCTGTTATAAGAACGCGTACATAGACAGGATAAGACCGATAACTGATCCGTACGTTATAACGTACACACAGGAACAGGCAGGGTTCGAGTCTATTATAGAAGAAGAGTGCTTGTATGTTGACATGAAGCCATCTACCTATAGTATGTGTGATAAGCTCATGAAGGACTTCATCATACAGGGCAAGAACGAGGTAATACTGGCAGACACTTCGGTTAAACTTCAACAGAAGTTGCACCAGATGTACAGCGGTACGGTTAAATTCGAGTCTGGCAACGCTATGGTTATTGACTACAGCAAGGCTGAGTTTATAAAGGAGAGATTCAAGGGAGTTAAGATTGGAATATTCTATAAGTTTATAGCTGAGCTTCAAGCACTTCGCGAAGTGTTAGGAGATAGTTTGACCACTGATCTTGATGAGTTTAACTCAACAGACAAGTCAATCGCTCTGCAGATCATATCTGGGCGTGAGGGTATAAGCTTGAAGAATGCTGAGTTCCTGGTGTTCTATAACATTGACTTCAGTGCAACATCGTACTGGCAGGGTCGTGATAGGATGACTACCATGGAGCGTAAGTTCAATAAGATATACTGGATATTCAGTAACAAAGGAATAGAGAAAAAGATTTATAAATCGGTAATGGATAAGAAGTCTTACACATTATCACATTTTAAGAAAGATTATGGTCAAGTTCGTTAGATTTACTATAATATGGATCAGCCAAAACCTAGCGATTCCTTTCTGGACCATAGGTCACATACACCTTATGACTACTGTTTATGAGGATGTTATGGAGATAATCGCTTCGTTAGGCATGAACATTATAGTAATGATTGGATTTTGGTTAAACTGGTTAGAAAATAAAAACAATGGCAAGTAAGTTTCAAACAAAGATTAAGAAGCACTATGAGGCAAACGGATGGATAGTTATCAACACTATAAAGCTTAGTGTTAATGGCTATCCTGATCTGTTCTGTTTCAAGGACGGTAAGGCTCTATTTATAGAGTGTAAGGAAGGTAATGATACCCTGAAGCCACTTCAGGAGTTCAGAATAGACGAGTTAATTAAACAAGGATTTGAGGCGTTCTGCCTACATTCAATAAAAGGAAAGATATACCCATGACACCAGAAAGATTTAAAAAAATAATACAGCTAGAGACAGGAATCGATGTAGATATTGTCTCCAGAAAGAGAAACTTTGTAGAGATAAGAGCCCTATACTACAAGATACTCAGGGACGTACTAGGTATGACGCTACAGTCTATCGCTGATACAGTAGGAAAGGATCACGCTACGGTACTTCATAGCATCAAGAACTTTGATATATGGTCAAGCTACAGTGAGGACCTAAGAAGAAACCATGCCAATGTGATGCATATGATACATCACTACGAGTACGACTCTATGGATGATTCAGAGCTTAGTAAGTTAAGATACAATAACATACTTCTAGATATGAAGGTTAAGGAGCTTACGGATCATATAGCATCAATGAGGAATGTAAGTAGACTGCATGAGCTTATAGATAGAGTGCCTGAAGATAAGGAGGAGCTGATGTACGAACGTATAAGTGCTATTGTAAGGATGAATTGTTAATAACTTTTATTACATATAAACAAAATTGTTTATAAATTTGGTAAAAAAATAATATGGAATACATCAACAGCACAATGAAGAACATCAATGACCTTACAGACGAAATCTATGAAGGTCTTGCGGACGGAGATTCTGACGCAGTGAACAAGAGTATAGTAAAACTTATGGCTATACTAAAGGACGTACAACAATCTATTAAAGAGGAGTTATGAAAACAAAGCTCTTAAGAAAGATTCGTAAGCTATGTTTAATTAAATATACTTTTGATAATAGTAAGTACAATAAAGAATTAATTCTATTTAATATAAAAGCTAATTCAATTAAAAAAAATACGTACGAACCAATGTATTCACCTCCTGATTTAGCATTTGTATTGGATGAATTAAAACAAACAAAACTACTTAAAAAATATTGGGAGAAGAGAGCTTATAAACAATTTAAAAAAATATGATACAATATAGATTTAAAATAGGAAATAGATCAAACATAGCTTGGTTAGAGAATGATGAGCAAGCCGAAGAGTTTTCTAAATTCGTAGGAGCTGATTTGCAAAGAGATACTGCAATTTTTAAATTACAACAAGACAACAAGTTTTGTACTTTTGAATTAGAAATTGGAGATATTAAAAATTCTGAAATAATTAGAAATCTTGAGTTTAAAAACATTAATATTTGGGTAATATGATAATAGTAGACGGAAAACACGAGTATGATTATTTCTTAGAGGATGATAATGTACATACACTAAGCTACTCTGATAATGGATCTTGGACCTATCCTAATGAAGTAGCTATGCAGGTAATGGATGATGGTAATGGATTGGTAGTTTACCTTGATGAGCCAACTAGAATAGATTATTCTGAAGCAGAGAAACTTCTTATTCTTTTAAAGATTATCAATAGAGATACAAAATACGAATTAGTAACTAATAAAGAATTGTTATGACAGAATATAAAAACAGATATGGAGATGTATTCACCTTTACTAAGGACGAGAATAATGACATACTATGGGAAGGTAACTTTGAATATTGTAGATTTGGAATGCCTAATGATTATACCATGGCATATGAAGCGTACTTAAAAGATAATGAGGGTAAGCAGCACCTTATGACATTAAATCAGTTCAAAGATGTAGTACATCATTATGATGACGAAACACTTAAATACGAATACCCTGAATATCTAAAACTGGTTTATTCTTTAAAAAATGAGATAGATATGGTAGATCCGAGCGGAGGCCCATACATCACTAGAGGTATGTCTTTAGGTAGCTTTGGATTTAAAGAATCTACAGTAGAAGACTTTAAAATGATTGATACTGGTTATAAAATAATAACTAAGAAAGATGAATCCAATCTATAAATTCAATAACGGTAGAGGAGCTATGCTCTGCAATGGCTGTAGAACTATAATATCTACAGGACCAAAGACGGAAGAATTACTTTGCGATAAATGTAAACAAAAAAACCACATCATTGAGATAATGAATAGTGATGAGGAACTTGGGTTATATAACGACATTATAGATGAAAAAGGAAATATTGTAGGTTTTGTTAAAAGAAATAAATAAAAATATGAAATACACAACGACAACAACAAATGACATTATAGTGAACGGTCACGAGATAGTAGCTCAAGATTCTATCGTAGAATCGGTTATAAAGCAGCTTAAGAGCCGATCTGAAGTAGGAATTAAGAAATATAATACTACGTTAGATCGAAACGATTTAAGTCGCTTAGAATGGTTACAACACCTTCAAGAAGAATTATTTGACGCAAGTCTGTACATTGAAAAACTAAAGACATATGAAAGAACATAAACAATCTCCTCTACAGAGGATACTAATAGTAATGCAGTACCTGTACCGCAGAGGCGGTAATAAGGAGTCTGTTAATGAAGTTTACCGTAACATAATAAAGAAAAAATATGAAAAAGTATACTCAAGAATTTAAAGATTCGATACTACATTACTTCTCAACTGGACATAGTATAACTGTATCATGTAACAAGGCCTGTGATGATCATAATGTTGTTTATAACGATAGTATGAGAAGAAAGGTATCCAAGTGGCTTGAAAAGAATAATATCTCTAATAATCTAGAGATCGAGAATACAGATGTTTTTAAAGAAGCTAAGAAGAAGGTATACGATAACTCTAAGAAGAGGTTCATCGTGTCATGGTGTCAGTCAGAGACTGATATAAACCATAGGCTAATGACAAATATGGAGGCTTATGCAGAGCATATCGATGCCTCTATACACGTCATAGCTGGTAGGTACAAGAATCCAATATCACTATCTGCTAGTAAGTCAATCCAGAACAAGGAGGATATTGCTCAGAACTCTTGGCATGAGAGAGTGGTTCCTTATCTTGATGCAAATAGACATAAGATACACAAGCACTTATGCATCCTATCAGACCTTAAAATTCAGCCAACAGCATCTACTCCATTATCTGGAATAAATGGGCTTACAGGGCTTGAATCATGCATCATTGGGCATCCTAGAGTTCATCTTAAGTCACTACCAATACTTGACGGTTATCCTCATAAGCTGATCCTTACTACAGGATCTGTTTCTGTTGAGAATTACACTGATACAAAGGTTGGTAAGAAGGGTGAGTTTCACCACACGTATGGATTTGTTGTTGTTGAGTTAGACGGTGATAACTTCCACGTTAGACAGGTAACGTCTGATGATCTTGGATCGTTCTATGACCTAAACTTCTATGTGTCTAATGGATTAGTTGAGAAGACTGAAGAGAATACCGTAATGGTATTTGGAGATCTTCACCTTGGAGAAACAAATGAAGAGGTTCTTGAGGTAGCATTCGACATGGCTGATAGACTTAATTGCAAACAGATCATACTTCACGATGTATTCAATGGTCACTCTATATCTCACCACGAGAGAAACCAGCCATTCCAACTACTTAAGCGTGAGGAGGATGGATCAGGTAATCTAATTGATGAACTTGATGAGATGGTTGACTTCTTCGAGAAGTATTCAAACTATAACTTTGCTGTAGTTAGAAGTAATCATGACGAGTTCCTAGATAGATGGCTTAGTGATATTGACTGGCGTAAGCACAGTAACAAGATGGCATACATACAGTTAGCATCTATGATGGTTAACTCTGATGAAAATAAAGGAGTTATTCCATTGTACCTGAAGACAGTTAATGTTACCAATGCATTTTGTTTAGGAATTGACGATAGCCTTAGAGTTATGGACTGGGAACTTGGAGTTCATGGTCACATAGGAGCTAACGGTAGTAGAGGTAGCGCTATGCAGTATGCTCAGATGAATACCAAGAACATTACAGGACATACACACTCTCCATTGAGATTGGACGGTCATATATGTGTTGGTACACTAACTCATCTTAGAGTTGGTTACAATAAGGGATTATCTGGATGGATGAATACAAACGCTGTAATACATCCAAACGGTAAGGCTCAGCTAATAAATATTGTTAATGGTAGGTATACTACACTATAAAAACAAAGCCTCCTTAACGGGAGGCTTTTTTGTTTAATTTCTACTTCCACTCTGACTTCTACTTCCAGAAGATTCTCTGTTTCCAGAAGATTCTCTACTTCCAGATGATCCTCTATTTCCTTCAGTATCTTCTACATTTTCAGGTCTTAGGCCCATCTGCTCTATCATTCCTCCTTGGAAGTAACCACTTCCAAAACCACTAGACTTGTAGTCAAACTTAACCTCTGGAAGACCATTCAATCCTCTATAGATATCACGAACATCTCTAACAACTCTCCAAGGTATAATAGGTGTAGACAATCTACTTCCAAGTAACTGACCAGCACCTCCTAAAGCCTTCTGTGTTTTACCAGAAGCAGCATTCTTCATTGCTTGTTGAAGTTTTTTACCTTCATCAAACGCATCTGCCTTTATATTCATCTGTTGACCTAAGAACTCTCCAAGTTTCTTATCCTTCTGAGCTAACATAAATTGTACAGCTGGAGGATTCATCTTCTTCATGTACTTTTTAGCCCACGCATTCTTATTCAACCACTCGTATAGATCGTCATCTGCTCCAGTAGACTTAGCTAATGCAAACGCAGCTAGTGTTACAGCAGCTCCAATAAACATTCTAGCATTGGCATTCTTAGCAAGTAACTGATACTTTAAATCCTTTTCAAGATTCTTCATTCCCTCTTCTGTACTAAGATCAAGTTTACTTCCTCTAGACTTAATGTTCCAGTATATTGTACTTAGTGTAGGTATACCAGCCTTTTGAGCAGCTAGTAAGGTCCAGTTGGTACCACCACCAACATAAGGGTTAAGTATATTTGTTGTAACTATTGAAGCAGCAGTTAATGCAGCAGCATCGTTCCATTTCTTATCCTTAACAGCTTTGTCTGTTCTAGTCTGTACCCATGAATTAAATAGATTCAATGGTTTAGATATAATGTTGTTTGGTTCATGACCTAATTCAAATCCAGCAACTGTTTCAGCAGATTTTAAAGAAGCTTCAAGCTCATCCAATGTAATTTTATTACCCTGAACTAATGCCTCATTAACCAAGTCATTTGCAAACCTATAGATACTCTCCTTAGAATCTGAGATAACCTTCTTACCTGCATTCTCATTTATTTTATTTATAATTTCTTTAGAAGTAACTAGCGCATCTTCAAATGATTGTCCAGTTAATTGTTCTGAAACATAGTTCTTAGCTTCTGTTTTAGACATACCCTTCTTTCTTAATATCTTTATTAGGTTATACTGAAAGAATCCTTGAGCAAGTGCAGCCTTATGCATACTATCGGCAGACTCTAGGAATGGTTTACCAAGAGCAGCTGAAGTTAGTGCATGATATAATCTGCTATCGCTAGCATTAACTATTAGATCCATTGTCTTACTTTTAGTAATAAATGGAGACGTAACATCACCAAACTCAAGACCTGCATTTAAATTAATATCTTTAAATGTCATTTGAGCTAATTTATTTCTTGAAGCCTTCATTGCCTTGGTATCTACATTATCAAACATAAATCCAATCTTCTTAAAAGCTCTAGATATATATCCAGATGTTGTGTTCTCAATAGCCTGAGCTACAGATACTAAAGCATTTCTTTGTGCTAAACCAATAAACTCTTTAGCAACTACAACAGCCTTATAAGCTCCATTTGACTGAGACCATGCGATCTTACTTAATAAAGTTTCTATCTTCTTGTTTATAGATCTCTCGGCAAACTTTAAGTATTCCTGGCTTAGTTTATTTCCATTACTGTCCTCCTGAGAGAATAATTCAGATAAGCTCTTAGCTAAATTCTTAGCCTCATCAAAACTTTTCTGGTCTAACTCATTCATACCAAGGGCAGTATTCATTAATCGATCATAAGTATCAGACTCCTTTTCAAATAAGCCATAGTTGTATAGCTCTGCTAACTTCTTAGCACTTGTCTTTAGATCTACCTTCTTTCTTGGAGTGTTTCTATTCTCTAACTCATTAAGAGACTTTTCAATAATGCTTGCTCTAAGGTTGTTGTACTCATCCTCTAATTCTTTAGCGGCTTCCTTACCTATTATACCCTCTACATTATCTCTTATCTTATCTACACTTCCTTCCTCTCCAGCAAGTTTCTTCCAGTCAAGAACATCACGTTTTACTTTGCCTTGTTTAGTTCTAACTGTTATCTCCTTACCAAATCCAGCATCTATTAAGGCTTGCTTAACTACTTCTTTATTAGATAGTTCCTTAGCCTTTATTTCTTTTTCAGTTATTCCTTCAGTCTTAAAACCTTCAGTCATATCCTTTCTAAACATATCCTCATTAGCCCAGTTATTACCGTACTTCTCCTTGATATGATTAATACCTATCTCGATAGCGTCAGCTATACTTACACCAGCCTTGATAGAGTTCTTTATAACAGTTATACCAGAGTCAATAAGAGCAATTGGTATACCAACAGTAGCGTCGTAAGCCTTACCTCTTAGTTTATTCTGTATCTTTTCAAGAGCAGCAATAGCCTTGTCAGCCTTAGCTCTTCTTGCTGTAGGTAATTTTTTATATATCTCATTAACCTGCTTCTCAACACCACTTAATATCATTTGTTCCAAGTCAGACTCAGCAACTATACTCTCGTACTCCTTCTGGATTGCATCAGCGTCAGACTGAATAGCCTTCTCTACAGTCTTCTTATCTCTTAACTGATCACTTGATAGGAACTTATCTGTAACTGTTTCGTAGTTAAATCCATCCTTCATGATGGCTCTTAATCTACCAGCATTTATAGCAAGTGAAGATTCTCTTAAGAACTGTTGTGATTTTGCTCTAACTAGATCCTGTAGTTTTTTCAATCCTACATTATCTGGTTCTAAGTTAACTCTATCAAACATTTCATTCTCTAATGAAACATATAGTACAGCTTTTTCATGAGGTTTTAAATTAGCAGTATCTAAGAACTCAAGTGTTTTTTCAACATACTTATCTCCAAAAACTTCTTTAGCCATAGCTACAGTTTCCTTACCATGCATTCCAGCATCAATAAGAGACATAACCTCTGTTTCTTGTGCGTTACGTGGAGCTTCACCTTCAACCTTCTCTATAGTCTCACCACTCAAGTACTTACCAACTATGCCAGACTTTGGTAGGTCCTTAACCTTATCTCTAAATGCTTCAGTATCATTGGTAGCAACCACCTCTTCTTTTACTGTTGTCAAATCATTATAGGCTCTCTCAGCTAAAGAAACCTGATCAGCACCCAACTCACTAGTTATAGTTTTTTTGATCTCTGTAATGGACATACCATCATCGATCATATCCTTAACAATGTCCTTCATATCTGAGTAGCTCTCAGATTCTTGGAAACGTTCTATATTTTTTACGCCAATTCCGTAAGGAGCTACAGCTTGTTGTTGTTGTGATAATCCTAAATCTTCTCTATATTTATTTTTAATATCAGAAGGAAGTATATCAAAAGCATTTACCTTGATATCTGGAACTCCTACAACTTCTCCTAAAATATTATTCTCATATGTAGAATGATTTGATTTACCACCAAAACCAGTTGGTTTTAAAACAAGCATAATATCATTAAGACCAAAATTATTATCAGCATAAAAACCATCTCTAATTTCATTTAGATCAACTATGGAATTATATTTATCTAAAGTTTGTTTAAGTGGTGTATTTTTATCTTTTTGATCTTGAACAGCCAATAAGAATTCTTTTCTTTTTACAGAATCTTTTAATTCATCCCAAGAATTTACAGAAGATAATATATCATTTATAGATTTTATTTTAGAAGATTCTAAAACATCTTTCTTAAATTTATTAAAATCTCCTGCTCTTTTAGATACTATATCAATAATACTCTTATTGAATAATTTACTTTTTTGTGGAGATCCACTTATAATAAATATATAATCTGATTTACCTATTAAATTATTTATTTCTTTCTCATTCTTACCACTAGCCCAAATTATATTATTATCTCTGTTAATAGGATCTAATGCAAATGAAGGACCAGCATCTAAATAATGTTCTCCGTCTATTTTACTATCAAAATAATTTCCTCTTCCTAATTGATCAGCAACCCAAAACCAAACCTTTTGATTCTTAGATGTTATATCTTTCATTAAAGCATCAATATCTATTAAATCAGACTTTTTGACAAATGATAATTTATGATCACCAACAACTACATCTTTTTCGTTAGTTTTTTGAAATCTTTCTATATTGGTTGGTTCAGCTATATAAGATGAAGCACCTTCTGAAATAGCTTTAATGTCCTTAGATACAATCTCTTCTCCAGTAGCAATCTTTCCAGATAATGTTTTAAGCATATCTACAATCTCACCTTCTGTGAATGGTTTTAAACCAAACATCTTAGCAAGACGATCCATAGCTTTCTTAATTATAGACTTAGTAGGAGCACTAAATCCTTCGTACCCTTCAGCAAGGTATCCAAAAAGCTCGGCCATCTTCTCTTCGCTCTGAATATTTTCATCATAGTTCTTAGAGAATTCTTCTAAAGTTTTCTTAAGTTCTGGGTTACCATCAAGAGTCTTAGCAATAGAATCAATCATTCTCTTGGTTAGATCTCTAGCATTAGCATCTGTCTTTACCTTATCTAATAATACAGAATGGAATACCTCGTGAGCAACAGTTCTAGCGTTAGCTTCCAAAGCATTTATATGTATGGTTTTCGTTGCTGGATCGTAGTATCCTCTTCCGTTCTTACCAGCTACTCCTATAAAAGATTCTTTCGTATCATGAACTACAAATTTAACACTAGGCAATATGTTAGCTAAAGACTTCTTAGCATTTTCAACCTGAGCATCTAATTTAGTTCTATCGTATGCTGGTTTATTAACATATTTAGCTTTAAACGCTTCAAGTTTAGATTTAGCAACGGTTGGTTTAACTTCTGTTAAATTCTTACCATCCTGTGTTACGAATAATTCTGGGTTAAATTCACCCCATCCATCCTTAGTCCCTCTCTTAACATCATAAAGTATACCCTTCTTATCAGAAAGTTGAGCGATAGCTTGTTGCTTAGTATCATCCAATAACTTAACCATCTCAGAACTTGTAAGAGGTCTAGATATCTGCATAGATATGGTAGGCTCAGTTCCTTCAACCTCAGATGAAGATATAACCTCAACATCCTTAGGAAGTTTAGACAATATATCTTCGGTAGACATTCTTTTATTTGTTCTACCCTCAAGCAATCCTATGTTTAAGTGGTGTCCTTCTGGAGCATTCTTAACCTCAACAGTCTCACCAACCACATTTACAGTACGTCTCTGCTCTGGCTCATAAGCCAATGCTTCTGCATACATATCCTTTGTATCTTGAGATAATGTAGTATCCTCTTCGATAAGTTTAGTTACTTCTTCTTGGTTTATTGTAGACATCTCCTGAGACGATAATCCATAAAGTGTATCATACTCACCAACCTTATTTTTTTCAGCGTTAATTTGATCATAAACAGCCTTAAACTTAGTTTCTTTAGATTCTGGCACAATAGCTTTAAATCCCTTTTGAATGTTACCAGCATACTGCTCTTCAAATGGTTTTACAATAGTAGAACCTTCCTTTAGTTCAACATCAGTAGGAGCAAATTCTTTAGTAGTCTGAGCTCTAGTTTTACCCATCCATTCAGACACCACCATATCATAACCATTTTCACCAGCTATCTTAGTAATGTAGGCTAGTTTACTGTTAGCGTCAAATGCCTTCCCAGGATTCTCTTCTTCATGAAGGGTCTTAGCCTGTTCAGCATAGTTATTAGTATCAGTATTGGCATCGTATACCTTTTCTTTTGGTATAGTAACAGCATACTTAGCCTCACCTCTTACCATTGTTTCGCTATCATCTGGCTTAGTATAGTACATAGCCACACCACCAACCTTACTTAATGCACCTGCCTCTTCTTTAGATGTAGCAATAGTACCTCCAGTAGATTTTTTTATTTTATCGTAACCCTTACCTCCAACATGGAAGAATACAAAGTCACCATTGTTATCCTCTGTAAGATTAGCATAGTTTGATGATGTCTCTGGAGAAATAACTTCAACAGGTTTAACCTCTTCAACAACTACCTCTTCAGTAGGTTCATACTTAGCGTCTATAAGAGCATTTCTTTCAGTTTGAGCAGCTCTATAGTCAGACTCTAGTGATTTAATAAGCTCTGCTTTGTTTGGTAAGTTACCTTCATTTATAGCAACTGCTTCTATTTTAATATCAGCAACCTTATTATTTAAATCAATAATTTTTCTATACACATCGTCAGGCATGTTATTTACCTTTTCGATTGTATTAGCTATTATTTTAGAATTTTGAGCTGTAGCTTTTTCTATCTGTCTATTAATTACAGCCTTCTCTGTATCGTTTAAAGATTCATTCTCTAACTGCTTAGAAAACTCTATAATTTTTTTAGAGTTCTCGTCTAATACGTTTAAGTCACTATTATTCTGATGAGACTTAAGTATTGCTCCAGCAACATGAGGAGCTGCCTTTAATACATTAGTAAGTGTAAACGTGTCCTTTAATACAGTTCCAGCATTATCTAAAAGACCTACATCTTTTTTACCTAAAACATATTTATCAGTAAAGTTTTGTGCGAAATTTGTAAACTCTTCACCAGCAACTTCTTTACTCATATCAATAGACCAATCCTTAGCCCATTCTTTAGCTTTTTCTTTAACAGACTTAGCTATTAGATCACCTTCATTTTTAACTATAGAATCAAAAACTCTTCCTCCCTTTGTAAGTATAGATAGTGTAGGTATTTCAGATATAACCTCAGCAGATCCCCAAAGAGCTGGAGCTACGGCCATTTCTAATGGAGAATAAGTAGCCTTACCATCAAGAACTTCTTTATTCATTTGAGTAAATTTCTCTCCAGTAGAAGATATACCAATAACTCCTAATCCACCAATACCTGTTGATGTTGCGACTAAGTTTGGTATTTGTTTTGAAACAATATCAGAAACATAATTAATAAATCCTTCAGGACTTTCTATACTTTCTACACTCTTTCTTAATTGACCTTCTTCTTCAGATATATAATCACCTATCTTATTTGTAACCTGTTGTCCAGCATTAGAATATAATTCTCCCTGTATTCCACCTCCAAATTTTGCAGCGTAATTAGTAAAACCTAGTATACCATTTAATATTTTAGCTCCTCCTAATCCAATATTTGAAATTGCATTATCGATATCTCCATATCTTCTCTTAAGCAAATCAATTTCTTGTTGTGCGGTACCTAAATCTTCCTTATTTTTATTTATTACAGATTGTTTTTTTTGTATGGTATCTCCAATACCAACTATCTCATTTCCTAAAGAAACATATGCATCATATATATCCTTTGGAAGAGCTTGGTTATTATTTTTATAATTGAGAAGTTGTTGTTCTAAATCTTTATATTCCTTAATTTTTTTATTACCAATAACCTCGTATGCATTTATAACTTTTTCCTCCTTTAAATTATTTTCTTGAAGATGTTCTGCTATTTGTTTTCTTGATTGTCTTAATAAATTTTTATCACCTTCGTCAAGATTATCTAAGAAAGAATTTATATTATCAGTTTCAATATAATCAACCTGTTTATTCTTATATAATTGTTTTGCAAGTTCTGTTATCTGATCATCACTTAAACTAATTTTTTTCTTAGCAGCATCTTTTTTTACTTCTTTTTTTTCTTCAGACAATGGATCTAAATCAGCCTTAAGCTCTCTTATTCCTGGTTCATCAGTAATAGAAGCAGCTTGATCTATTAAGTTATTATATATGTTTAATGATTTTGCTTTTACATTATTCCAAACACCAGTATTTGTAAGCAAGTCGTCAAGTCTTTTATTTGCTTCTAAATCTACAGCCTCTTCATTCTTAGCCTCTTTGAATTGATTCTCTATTTCAGATAATCTTGATTTAGTAATTTCATCCTGGGCTTTAATAACGGAAGATAGCTCATCTGTTTTTCTTGATACCTCTTCTTGATTTTCTGGAGTAACCTTTATTTTAGATAATTCATTTTGTAGTTTTAATCTTTTACCTATTAATTCAGATGATTTAGAAACCTTTGTAACAGGTTTAGCCTGAAGAGTTTTTTGTTCTTCAGGTGTAAATCCAGTAAAAGTTTTCATTTTAGGTGGTCCATCTAAACCATCCGACTCCACAGGAGCTTGAGTTTCTTCTGTAGCCGATGAAGTAGGTATGATTTTCTGTTTTGGTTTGGATACCAACACATTTTCTTGAGAAGTAGGTTGTGAAACAGACTTTTTTTTTTGAGCTATAAATGTTTCCTTAAATCTACGTAAGTCTTCATCAGAAGCTCCTTCTTGAGCATATTTAGTTAGTTCAGAAATTAATTGCTTATGATTTTCATCATTTAATCCAGACGGGTTATTTTTAGGTCTCTGTAACATTTATTTTATTTTAAATTATTTACCGCTTGCAATTCTAGCAGCTCTCTGTTCAGGAGTTTCTTGTCCTCCCTGTTTTTGTATAATTTTCCAGTTTTGCTCAGCTTGAGGCTTTAAGTAATCATAAAGCTCCTTATAACCACTTAAGTACCTTCTTCTTTTAGGATCATATATCTGAGTAGCTATGTTTGATATCTTTGAAATATCAGGAGCTGTATCGCCCTTCTTTTTACTTGAATAGGTAACATCAGATACAGTAGTTACTCCATCAACTACATTCTTTTCTTCAATCTTCATCTGTAACTCATTAGTTACTGGATCTATATATATAGCCTTTAGATTCTGAGCAGCACCTGTTGACTTATCAATTACTGGAACATCCATAGTAAATCCTGATCTTGAGGTTGTTTTACCAGTAGCTGGATCTATTGTAGATGTAGTATATCTTATATCTTGAGTTGTAGGAACAACTGGAGCTGGCTTTCCTCCTCCACTTCTATCTGGAGCCCATCCACGCCAAGTATTCTCTACCTGTTTTTGTTCGTATACTAATCTCTCTCTTAAGTATCTCTTAGCTGTATCCTTAGCTATCTTATCTTGTTCTGGAGTTAATACTGGCTCTGGATTACCAGATGCGTTTAACTGAACATATATCTTTGAAGGATCCTTAGCAGCTTCTGCTTTATTTATTGTAGGAGTAAATCTCTTACCTTTGAGATCTCCATAATCAACGAGTACAGACAAAGCTTTAAGTGGTTCACTAGTTATACCATTAGCTACATTGTTCTCAAACTCATTGAATCCACTTCTTACAGTAGGATCATTAATTGTCCATATTCCACCAGCACCTACACTACCGTATCTTGTAAAGTCTTTGATCTTATCTGCCTGAGCATCAAGTTCAACATCTAATTTAACTTTAGGTACAAGTAGGTTTCTTTCGTTATTTAACCAGTTAACCTCAACAAGGTCGTTAGGATCCTTACCAGCAATAAATCCTCTACCCTTATTATCCATTATAATGCTCTTATCCTTTAGAGAAGCGGCTAGACCAAGTGTCTGAGCCATATAATCTGAAGCAGCTGATAAGTTACCAGCTTTACTTTCTGCTATATATGTATCATACGCAGCCTTTGCATTCTTACCTACAGCATCAATCTGATTGAATGTATCCTTTGCGTTTTGATTAAATAAGTTAAAATCTTTCTGAGCAGCCTTTCCTTCACGAACCATCTTAGCGTAGTTACCTACAGCGTTCTTATAGTTATATGCAGCATCTGTAAGTTTTTGATTTATAGCCTCGTCCTTACCAAGAGTAATCTTACTCATTGCGGTAAGAGTGTCGTTGGTATCCTTCTCTAATTTATCTCTATTTGCTTGTCTTGCAGCCTCAGAATCAGTTAATGATTTCTGAACATCACCAATTACTGCGTTCCAATCGAAAGTTGGTGTTGCTTTTACATCTGCTGGATTGACATATCCTCTGTATTCTGCCATTATTAATAATTTTTAAATCCAGTACTCATTGGAGTGCTTAATGGATATGAAAGAGAAGATTTAAAATTAGGAACTTGATTACCAAACTGTTGTGTTTTCCACCAATCAGTAGCTGTAGTATCAACAGGTACAGCTTTATCCATTCCAAAAGAATCAATCATACCAAGACCTGTATTTATAATTCCAGCACCTGCTTGAGCAGCTCCAGAGTATAAGCCTAATTCAGCCTTTCTTGCTGCTGCTGCTGCCTCTTGAGCTCCTGCTAATCTTTGAGCTTCTAGATTTGCTAGTGATGAGTTAACATTCATTCCAGATTGTGCCTGAGCTACACCAATTTTAAATAAGTCAGCTGCTGCTGCATCTCTTGTAGCTGCTTCGCCTTCAATTCCAGCACCTACAACCTTACCAAGAGCACCAGGTAAAAATCTAGGATCTCCCTCCTGTAAGGCGCCAACAGCTTGAGCTACCTGAGAGGTAGTTTCTTTTGCTGCTCTATTATACTGTTCCATAGGCATCTGTAATGCTTGGAATAGATCCTGACTTCTTAGTTGTTCTTCCTTTCTTGCTGCATCTTCAGCTGCTCTTTTAGAGGCCTTAGCTATGTCTGCTTGTTGACCAGCTTGAATTAAATCTGTTGCTATATTAACCGCACCTAACCCCATTGTTACATAAGGTGTTGCTAAAGATGCCGCTCCTGCTAAACCTCCTGGTGCTGATCCTGTAGATCCTGCTGCTGCTCCCATACTATATTTTTTTTATGTATTCTACAATATTTTTAGAAGATGAATTATAATCTGCATCCTCAAATAACTTCTTTAAAACTGGATTAGAACTTACTGTCATAATAAGATCGTATCCAATGCTCTTCATATAATGCTCTATATTATAAAGTAAAAATTTAAGAGCATACTTTCTATATTTCTTTTCTGCCTCTTTATTCCCAGTTATAAAACCAATCCAACACCAAGAAGAATCACTAACATAAACTGGAGCTGCATACAAATCAATTCCTTCTGCACTTACCACAAAAATTCTTTCTGGTAATGATGACTTCAATAGTATAGGAAAATTCCATTTAGACCACCAGTTTACTAGTGTTTCATAATAATCATCCCTGTACTCTAATCTACACTTATGCATGATGCAAAGATAGTAAATTTAAGGGAAACTTTTGAATGTACTGCTTGCCACAGAAAATAACTCAACTCTATTTATATTCGGATTAACTAATTCAAACTGCATATAGTATCCACGTAAGCCATAAGATTCAGCAACTGAGTTTTGAAAATAAAATATAAAATCTGTTACTAGTGGTATACTTCCACCAGTTGTATTTATTGTTATTGTTGTGTTTGTTTTTGCTGTAATCAAACCTAATCTCTGAGGTACTCCAGCATTATTTGTATAAGCTTCAGCTCCAACACTTATAATACTTCCAAGATTAAAGTTGAATGTAACTACAACCGCTGTAGGAACAGTAGAATTAACCGCTATAGGTTTACCTATTCCCTGAGTTGACCTTAGATTTAAGTCCTGAGTATTAGCATTGCTTCTGATATACGCAAAAAAATCTCCCTCCTTAAATTCAAAGTAGGTACGATCTATAGACCCAGTAGACAGATCTGTAAACATTTCAACATCCCAAGAGTCATCACTATTTAATGTTATTGTATTGAAATTCTTTACAATATTAGTATCAAAATTAAATACACTAGTTACTTTAGAGGTATACTGAGTATCATAGAAATTATTTCTAAGTTCGTTAGTATTATGACGATATAGGTTACCGTTCTTAAATGTATAGAAATAAGAGTTCATACCAATCATCATCTCTGGTATATAAGAAAAGAAAGATGTCCATCCCTGAACGTATTCGCTATATGATAATGTTCTTTCCATTTAACAGTTTCCAATTATATTAATAATAGCTCCAGGAGCTGAAACGGTACCCCTTTGAGCACAAAAAACAAGAGATGAACTTGGAGCTAACTCTACACTAACAGGTTCTCCAGTACAGTCTGTATAAGTTAAAGTAACAGCACTCTCATCAGTTTCTACTGAAAATTCATCGCAAGGAAATACAGGAGGAGGAGGAGGAGTGCAACTAATTACGCTTAGTAAAAATCCACCAAATTGTTGTCTATAAATACCAGAGAAAGAATAAAATCCATCTGGTGCCTTTATAGTTAAACTAGAATCCTCCCATACAGCAATAGCTGTTGAAAAATTATCTGTATCTATGTAAAATGTAGCCATATAATTATAAGCAATAGTTAATATCTAAAATAGTACCAGCTCCGTCTACCTTAAACCACTTGGTCCAACTTCCGCTAGGATTAATAGGTTGAGAGTACGCGATGTATTCTTCAATATCATTAGTATAAGGAATGGTTAATTCAGGGTCTTCGTATATAATATCTCCTATTTGTAAATCAAAACCAGTAGAGTATCTGTTAGTTTTTAAATAGCTAGGCTCTCCAATCTCGTATCTCAAGCAAGCCTCGTTAGGAGCACTACTACCTAGTAATGACATATTGAATCCATAAGATGTAGGCTCGCAAGCATCACACGCAACCTCGTAGCTTGTTTCGTCATAGCATAGCTCTATCTCATAAGACTTAACATAATCCCATATCAAGTATAGATACTGTTTATCTAATGTATTGGTATAAACAAACGATGTTGTATATGAACCTGTAGACGGATTCAATACAGGAGTAGCTAAAGTAGATGTAGTTAGTAGTGTATTAATGTCTGCATCAGTATATAATGTATCTGAAACTAAATATTTAAATGAATTATTTTCAAAAACAAATGTATCTCCTGTTAACTTATTAGACTCAAGTGTTATTGTACTTCCTATCGCTGGAATAACACCAACTGAAGCCATTCCAGTAACTGATTCAAATAAAGAAACTCCATCAGATTCTAGCAATACATAGTCAGTACTATATGGACTATTAAATGTACCTAGCGTCCATTTATAGCTATTATGTATGGTCTCATCTACAGCTGTAGGTGAGTTTGCAACAACTCTAAACACTGTTATCTCTTGAGATACAGGACAGTTTGGAGTTAGTACATATGAACACGCTTCCTCTGACTCTATAATAACTGTAACTGTAGTTGGAAATACACTGTTTTTTATAAAAGATACGGTACCAGTTCCATCTATTAGTTCGTTTATAACATATACAGTATCGTATATAACACTTATATTTGCAGATCCTAAAGAAAAGTCATAATTAAATACCACATCTCCAACGGTATCTCCTACTTCTAATGTAAACTCGTATGTTCCAATGAATAATTGTTGAGATATAGTAACACCACATGCATAATTATCTATTTCGAACGGAAGTTTTTCGTCATTAATACCTAACACATACTCATTCATATAAGGATCAAATCCACCTAGCTTTTGAGTTCCTAAAGAGTTTTTAAACTCGTCTCTAAACCAGTTCTTTAAGCCAAAATTAGACACAATATTTAATTGATCAGATTGTGCTGATCCTCCTCTTAGATTTAGTACGGCAGTACGCTTAACATCAGTAAAGAAAACCTCTCCACCTCTAACTGCAAAGCTCTCTGGGTTATTACTAATACCATAGTCCTCTATCCTAGCTACTTGAATACCAAGTACTTCTGGTATAGATGTAAGAGCACCACCAGCAGCAGCATCAGAAAGTAAGTTCTTACCAGCTAATACGTATGATATCTTATCCTCCTGAAGAGTTAGGATATCTGTCTTTCTTGCGTACAGTTTATTAATTGGACCAAATGATTTCTCACAATCTTTAAAGTTTGAAAGTGCAAGATTAAACTCATTTAGTTTATTTATATTTGTTTCTGCATTATATATACCACTATAGGTAAGTCCTGCGTATCTATTAGCCTCCTTAAAGTCTTCCTGAGATACTGCTGTAACTCTACTTCCAAGATAGAAAGGAGCTCCAACTATAGAGTCATTTATCTTATAGCTCTCAACTCCATTACCAAACGTATAGCAATTGAAGAAGTTTAATGTAACTATAGCAGGTAAGCTAGATGTCTGTGATTGATCACCATCTAAAACACCACTCATGTGAAGTCTATTTACTATAGGAAAACTATCACTTCCTTCATAGAATATCTCTCCATCTGCATCTTCTGCTTCAGTTTCAAAAACCATTAGTGAAGTAGATCTTTGAACTATTATCTGTATATTTGTTCTTGAGTATTTAGGATTTACAATATAATTACAATCTGGAGTTCCTGTAGTAACAACCAAAAACAACTGCCCTGTAACAGAATCAAACTGAAACTGGTACTGGTTAAATCCATTAACAAATGGAAGATGACAATTATTTGTTGGACATGTGCTATTCCAAGGTTCTAATGTAGATGTTTGTATGTTTTGGTTAGGAGCTCTCGCTCCAAAATATGAACCAGTGCCAAATCTTATGTTATCACCAACTACAAAATCATATAGATTAGCATAATCTTGAGATGCTATGAATGTTTTAATAAAAGTGTATTCACTTGAGTCACAAGCTATACCAGAATCTCTCTTTAATACAATATTAAATGTAATAGAACTTCCAGCTGGAATGTCATATGGAACGTAAGGTGTTATTAAAGGAGTTTCAGTAGGACTAACATAGTCTGGATTATCTATATAACAAGGGTATGCTGTAGTTTTACCAGTCTCTAATCCTCCATAATCTATGAAAGAGTTTGGAGTGTACTGAGCTGTAAAATTAGACGCCTTTAAAGCCATATATAAACCAGCTGGTTCTTTAACTAATCCTCCTGCTTGATCTGTATTTCCAGTAATAAAATCGGTAGGTTGAGCAATCAATTCTAAAATTTTTGTCTTAACAAGTGCATTTAACGCACCATTAGTATCTCTCTTAACTATAAGAGTAGAGTTTTCCTGAACTTTGCTTCTGTTATCTCCATCTAATTTAAACCATGTTAAACCATTAGTATCAATATAAAATTGATTAGAGTATACAACCTGATAGTTTGTTTTAGATGGTTTTACAACAAACTTATATCTTGTAGCCCAACTTGGAGCTAAATTATTAACCGTAGCAACTATATAGTTCTTAGTGTCTGATGCAGATGCTTGTATAAATACAGTATTCATAGTATTAACTAACGCAGTAGAACTTCTTAGATTGTCATCCATATATACAATAGCAACCTCATATCCTCTGTTACTATGAAGACTCTCTCTAGCCCCTATCTTATAGAATGTAGAGCTAAATGCTGAATTAATAAAGTATTCGTAAGCATAGAAATAGGTTCCAGGATTAGCTGGATCTTCATTTCTAAATTTAACTGCTGGAACTTGAATTTCAAGTATGTTACTTCCAATAGTAGATGTTATTTTAAAACCTTGATCTACTGCCGTTATTCCGCTATCAATATCCTCCCAAGGCGTTGTAAATGGAGGGTAGATTCCCTTTGCCACCATAGAACAATTAAATTGATCTGTTAATGATGTTCCATCACTACACAAGGCATATGGCTGATGATTAGATATAGAATTAACAAACTCATCACTAGTGGCTAAGTCATAAACACTTGAGTAGTCTCTTCTTAATGTAAATATATAGTCTTGCACAAACTCGTTTAATGGAGCTGGAGGAGTATTATATGAAGGATATCCAGAAAAAGATTCGTGTAGCAAGTTAAATGACATAGTAAATGCAGATCCTTCATTTAATTCAATTCCAGTTAAATCTAATCTAACTGTAGAATTATTTGAAGTTACTGTAGTGGTTGGATCTATAGTATAGTCAATACCATCAACTAATTCATAAGGAACCTCTGTAAAATTTATCTCTTCGTTTACTAAATCTAAAGAGTAATCTAATGTTGTGTCAATATCGTATCCATCAACGTAGTTACCATAAACCAATCTATTACCCATAACTGTCTGTGACTTAGCAGTTCTAGGTACGTTATCATATAGTCTTAGTAACTCACTCTCTGTAAGTACAGTGTATATCTTTCTATTATCAAACAATACACTCTGAGTAGTATTGTCAGACCATCCCTGTTCTGCCTTGTCATACTTCTCAATCACGTTTACAATGTTTGAATCAGATAATTTAAAACATAAGTCAAGTCCTACAACATTATAATCTCCAACATTAAATGATATATTCGCAGAGTTAAAAATATTCTGCATTGCCTTGTTAGTATAAGTGGCATAGTCTAATTCAAATGGACCAGGCTCGAATGCTACTGTAGTAAACTGAGACAATGCGCTATACTCGTTATCCTTGTACTTGTATCTATAGGCAAAAGAAATAAATCTTTCTGTCATATAGTTCTCATCTCCAGGCTGTTCTAATAGTACAACTGTTGGAGACTCTATTGGAGGAGCTACAATAACTGATATATCTTCCTCTACTATAGCATCAACACCAAGAACTGGATTAGGATAGTTTCTGTTTATATTTATCTTTCTTGGAGGATTTAAATTATCAGTCCAAAATAATAAGTCATCAATCTTATTTATACCATTTATAAGGTATTTTTGATCAAAATTAAGAACAGATGTAGAAATTACATGATACCTTACAACTAAACTATTTGTATTGTAAGATAGTATCATATCAACATTACCAGGATCACACACAAACCAGTATATAGTCTCATTTGTACCATCCTCAAAAACACCTATACATTTTGGATTAATTAAGGAACTTCCGTTAAAAGTTATATCTGTAAGCTTGGTATTACCCTTTGTGTTCTCAAGAGCTCCAACACTATTAGATTCTGAAGACCCAATTCTAATATTTAACGCATCGATATATTGACCAGCAGGAACTACCCTCTCGTCAAAATCTTTGTTCATTTTACCAGCTACAAAGTTTATTTCTGCCATACTATTTTATCCACTTATCTTTGCCTCTCAGATTCATTAATAATCTTCCTGGGTGCATATTACTCAATCTTATCTTTGCGTTTCTTAAAAGGGCTGTTTTGTCCTTCTTTGCTCGTTGTACGATGTACTCCTGTACACCATGCTTATTGTTTAATATTGCATACTTGATATATGAATACATGAACTCCTCTGCAAGTTTATTTACGTTAACCTCAGAGTCGTCTCCACCTTCCATTCCATCAGAAATATATTCTAATATACATAGTTGTCCAGCCATTCCAGAGCTAAAGTTAATTACTCCAGACTGTTTGTCTATTCTATATGTAGGGTTTGAGTTTGCTGTTTCAGTATTTAATCCAAATCTAGATCCAACATTATAATCAAAGTACCATCTTCCGTCTACATAGTATCCCTGTCTACCAGAGAATCTACCCTCTCCAAGGTATATTGTCTTTACATTATCATTTATTCTATCATAATCCAATATAGAGGTTCCCTCTAATACATTACCATCCTCATCAAATAAGACGCGACAGTTATTATCCTGTAAATAACTATTACTATAGTTTGCTTGTATGTTTTCAGAAAGCGGTCTAAGTATACCGTCCTTATATAATGAAATTCTAACATAATTAACATAGTTATTAGGAAGAACAAACTTTAAATCGTCACATATGCTTATCTCAAGAATCTTTATTTCCTTTAAAGCATCATAATTTATTTCTTGAATTCCTCTCTTGGCATGAAATAAAACATTATATTTTGAAACATTATTAATAATTTTGTCATTACCAACATACATTAACATGAAATTGTTAACTATGTCTGATAAGGATATGTACTGGTATGATCCCCAATTCTCATTTTCAGGTAAATTACCTGCGTTCTCATAGTACTGATAACCGTTTAAGTATGCCATATTATCCTTCTATTTGTTTATTAGCAGTTTCCTCAGCTGTTCCAAAGTTGTACAAGTCAACCTCTCTAATCGACATACCTGCGTACTGTAGTATCTTAGCTACTAGCAATGGCTCGTCTGATTCTGGTAATTCAAAGTCTTGATAATCTAAAGAAGACTGATCAAACAAAGGAGAACCACCAACAATTGTAGTATAGGTCCACTTAGGATCCTTAGGTAGTCTTATGTACTGAGAGTCAATATTAGATGTTATTGTGTTTGGATATACACGTATAAAATTAGCCTCCATAGAATATGCTGGAAACATCATAGATGGAGCAGTAAGATTTGAAGCTAATAGATTTATCAATTTATCATGACTAACTCTATCTACCTCCTTTGTATTATTATATATAATATTATTTATATAGTAATAATCTGAAGGAAGATCGAATGTAGTATTTGGAATAGAATAAGCTAATGGAGCTGTTGAAGAAAAACTATCTATAACAATCTCTATATTTCTAACCACGTCAGAGTATCCACTTCCAGATAATCTTGCATTCTGTTTTACTATCCAGCTATTGTACTGATAGAAGTAATTTTCAAATATATCTAACTGTGCCTGTTTAGCATATAAGTTAAAATCATCAGGCGTAATGTACCCAAAGTTATTCTTATTAGCTACTGATAACACAGCGTTTCTAACCGAATTTATCATGCTTAAACTTTTTACAAAGATACTAAAAAAAAACACCCTATTTTTTAGGGTGCTTCTTGGTTTACTTTACGTGATTCTCTAATAATCTTAGGACTTCAATTCCTTCGTCTGACTGAAGGTAGGAAGCTAGTATGTAAATTGGTTCCTCTCCGAAAGGAACTGTAAGTAATTTCTTTTTATTAGAAGGTAAGTTAAAATAAATATCCTTATCCTTATTCTTTAATCTCAATAGATCATATTCAAAGAACTTTGCACAAGTATTCTGAAGTTGAAGCATTGGATCGTTTAACATCTCTAAGAACTGAATAGGATTGTTTCTTGAATAAACAAAAACATCACGCTTTAATTCAGCACTAGACATCTTCTCTACTTTAGCTCCAAGTAATACACGAGCAATAGCTTCAAGCATCTCAAGACTTAAGTCTCTTGCAGCAATTTGAGCATCTAACTCGTATGTAAATCTATCGATTTCAGTTGAAGCATCCTTCTCTGTATTAACCTCTTCAAATACTGTTCCGTATCCTGGATGTATAGACAAGAAGTGTTGTAATACTGGATTTGTCTTAGGAACACTTAATGCACCATCAACAAAAATAATAGGTTCTAGGATTGCATTTCCATCCTGTTCATCCTCAAAAGGACTTTTTTGGTTTTTAGCATATCTTAATGCTCTTTGAGAAGTACCATCAAAATGTAGTAATGTTGATCTGTGGGTATTTCTTGATGCCAACATATAAGTAAGTGGCGTGTGTTTTTTCTTTAGGATATACACTTTATCCGTCAAGGTTGCTTGATTTTTCATTTGATAAGATTTAATTTATTTAAAAAAAATAACAGGGGATGTTACTCCCCTGTTAGGTATTATTTATTATGCTTCGAAAATGAAGAAGTTATTTGCACCTAAAGTACATAAAGCTCTTTCAGATAAGAAGTGAACCTCCATAGCATCTAAGCTAGAAGTAGAAGCTCCACCAGCAGAACCAGTGATCCAAGTTTTGTAACGTCTGTCTTCAGTTTCAGAAGCTCTGTAACGTACGTGTAAGAATGGACGTTTAGCGTTTTTACCAAGAACTTGGTCATAAACTGTAGTAGATCCAGCTGGAACTAATACTCCATTAACAGCTCCACCTTTGATACCACCTCTTAATGTAGCATCATTTAAGTACTTCCAGTCAGTTTTGTAGAAATCATAACCTCTACGGAAACCTGTAAAACCTAAGTTTAATGACATATCTCTATCGTTGTCAAATAAACCGTAAGATACTCCACCTGCAGCATTAGAAGATTGAGCTCCTAACATATCATCAACATCAAAAGAGAATTGACGGTTTAAGAACAATACATTCTCTTCAATAGCTCCTTGCTTGTCAAGTCTTTGGATGATAGCATCAAAGTCAGCTAAAGCAACTGGGTTACCACCTCCCCAAACGTTTCCTCTATCATTGATAGAATAGAAAAGACCTTCAGATCCTTTATTACCTACAGCACCACCAGCAGCAATAGCTCCAGATCCAGTTTCAGCAGGAACTGCTTCAATCATACTCATCTCTAAGTAATCTTCGAAACGTAAACGAGTTTCGTGCTCTGATTTAATGTACCATAAGTATCCAGTAGCTCCGTTTTCAGTAGTTACTTCAACCCATCCGATTTGAGCCATGTCAGATCCAGAAACAGCATACTTATCTTTGATGATAATTGGGCTATTTTCAAAGATATCATCAACTGCTTCAAGAGATTCTACCATTCCTTCAGTTCCTTTTTTAAATTCAGAACCGTAAACGAATGCAGTGATTACAGCAGTAGTACCAAATGTTTGTCCACCAGCTTCGTAGTAAGCAACATCAAATGTATCAGTAGCGTAATTTACAGCTGTAATGATAGCCTTGTTAGAGTTAGCTGTAACTGCGTTATCAGATAAGAAAACAGTTTGACCTACTCTAAAAGCGATTTGCCCAGAGATAGTATCAAGAACTGTAAATGTAGCTGTATCAGCACCAGCAGCTGCATTAGAGTCACAGTTTACATATTTAGTATGCAAACGACCTTGTTCTGCCCATTTGATAAGGTCAGAGTTAGATGGCATCTCTGCTCCAACTGCTCTTAAGAAAGAAGCAACAGAACGGTTACCATATCTTTCGAATTCTTTTTCGTAAGTATCAGGAAGATACTGATTCAAGAAATCAAAGTTTGTAATGTAGTTAGTCGAAAGAGTTTTTCTTTCAGACGATGGGGTCAATTGAAACCCAGGGGTTGATAATACAGCCATGATTTTGTTTTTTTATTGTTTATAACTTCTAATTTTTAGTCCTCTACCACTATCACTATCCGTAGCAACTACCTTAAACCCTGATTGACCAGCAGACTGTGGAACACTTCTTATTTCCATGTCTATGTTTTTGATTTTTTTTGTGCTATCTAATAGCGCATCGGTCCTGCCTTGCTCATAAAAGAACTTAGCCATTTTCTCAGGATTCATAGCCGCAGCTAATGAACGATGATAACCTTTAGCATCTGATATTAGCCCATTTTCATCTAAGTGTTTAGATACAAAATTTGTAACATCCGATTGAGCTTTCATTATTTCTGAGGTATCTCCTGGTAAAAAAGTAATATTCTTGTCTCCAACATTAAACTCAAAACCTTTGAATTCATTAGAGAAAACTTCCTCCGTTTTCTTTTGAAAATACTCAGACTTTCTACGATTCTCTTGCTCATAGGTCTGTGATTCTTGAACGTATTTCTTGTAAGCATTGTAACCTTCTGATTCTTCATCTGAAACTAGACCACCTCTCGACTCGATAGGTATCTTATACGCTTCTTTTGAATCATCAAAAAATTTCTTTGCTTTAGCAAGCTCTTTCTTCTTAGCTATTTCCTTCTTCTTAATATCCTTTGGATCATCAAGGTCCTCATCATAAGCAAATTTGTCTTCAATCAGATATGCAATATCTTCCTTGTCTAAATCCTCTTCTGTTTGAGAGTAGTACTCAGCTAATAATTCATCTGGATTAAGATTGTCAAAGTCTCTGTTCAATTTAACAAAGTCTTCAATACCTCTTCCAGTTTCTTTTTTATATTTAAAGAATGCAGAAACGTCACCAGGTAACTCCTCTGCCTCTTCTCTTTTTTGAATTAACTCATCAATAGAATTAACCTCCTTATTATATCTATTCTTAATATATGAAAGAACATCTGAATCTCCATATTCCTTAGGTTCTTCAATTACAACTTCAGGTACTTCTACCTCTTCGTGTTGTTTAAAACTTTCTTCGTGCTTGTCTAAAAGTTGTTGTTCAATTTCTTGAATTGACTTTTGTTCAACAGCACCCACTTCTTTTACTGTGAAATTTTCCATTTAATTTAATTTTAATTTAATTTTTATTCTTTAAGAAACAGTTGTAATGCTTGCGCTAACCCATCCATTAGATGATATTTTCATATAAACTAATCCTCCAGTTGATATATCAGTACAATATACTGATGATCCAATAGCTAAGCTAGGATAAGTTGTATTAAGAGTTGATAATGATAATGCTGTATTAGTTGCATTTCTAACAAATGAAGGTGCAGCTGGTACAGAATTAACAATATCCTCTATTGTAAATGGTTCTGTTTGCGAATTAAGTACAGCAGATTTTCTTTCAACCAAATCTACTGACGTTGCTATTCCTATAAATCTAGTTCCTGCAGGTATTTGTGCCATATCTTATTTTTTTTGCAAAGTTAAGTATTATTTTTAACAGTTCCACTTGTCTAACGCTAACTTCTTTCTCGTTGGATCTCCGTTAGGTTTCTTCATTGGACCAGGCATCCCAGACATTCTAGTACAGAATGATTTTCTACGCATAGCATCCTTACTTCCAGGTTTTAATTTAGATGGAGATATCGTAACTGCCATCTTTAATTTACTTCCAGGGTTTTCTTTTCTATACGAAGCAACTCCCTTAGCATTCAATCCACCAGTCTTACTTTTTCCCTCGGCCCTTTGCCATGCTGCTGTTTTTGCCATTTATTTTTTTTTCTTGTTTAAGCATTTCCACTGTAGGTTTCTTTCCAGAACCTCTTTTTGCACGAATGTTATTCCACAATGAGTTTTCTACTCCTAATTTATTTATCATTATCTTGGTCCGAATTGCGAGAAATCAAACGAGTCTAAGTTATCATTAGTAGATTCAAAATCTACTGGAGGTAAATTATTCTTACGTTGATCTATCAGTTTAGATTGTTGTGTATTTTGTAAGCTAACTCTTTTGTCTTTAGCTTCTTCCTTCATTTTATCTTTCTCAGTTAATGTATTTACTTCAATACCCTTTAACTGCATCTGATAATTAAACTCAACCTCCATTAGCTTCATCTTAAGATCAGCCTCACTCTGCATCTTCTGAATATCAAAAGCTGATTCAGCTTGTTTTACTTTAAGCTTAGATTGAGTCTCAGCCTGTATCTGTTGCATTGCATTTTGAGCAGCAGCCTGTTGAGACTGTTGTTGAATCTGACCTTGCATCTGTTGAGCTTCTTGAGCCATCTTTTGTTTCTGCTCTTCTCTCTTCTTTCTCTTTAACTTAAGAAGTTGGTTAGCTAACTTAAGATTTCTAACCTCTCTAATATCAATAGCGTCCTCTAAAAGTATAGAGTCACGAGATAATGAAACCTGTATGTTTTGTTCTAACTGAGCTTTTTCTTCTTCATCAGGAGTAACCTCTATAAAGATTCCAAAGTCATAGATATATAGATCCTTAATGTTTTCTAATATGCCAACACTATATCTTCCAATCTGATTGATGAACTCTTCCTTAAAGTCAGAGTATTCTAAGATATCAGCTACTCTATAAGAGATAGCCTCTGATAATGAACGAGTTATGTATAAACTAGATTCTAATATGTGTCTTGTAGCAGTATTTGAATTCAATGCAGCTAGTTTCTGAACACCAACCAAAGCATCAGGGTTTGGAGTAGATCCATCACGAGCCTCGTTTAATCCAGTTACGTCACGAATCATTCCTAGGTAGTGGTTATAACTTCCAATTAAACTCTGAAGTTTTCCTTGACCACTATTTGTTCCTAACTCAGAGATTGGAACTCTTGCATTATTAAATTCACCGTCACCAGTATAACTTCTACCGATAACACTACCTGTTTGGAAGTATAATCTTAAGGCATCCTCTGGATTATATGCGGCACCTGTTCCTAGATCAACTTCATTGATACCATCAGCATCAATAAATACACCATCAGGAACAACCTTAGCTAATACCTGTTGCATCTTCAAGTGAACGATCTGAATTAAATCAGCAAATGGAACCATTCTTTTTACTAATGACTCAATGTTACCCTTGTACATTCTTGGAGCACATGCTACATAGTTAGGAATTGCATGCTGTGTGGCAGACTTAGGTCTTACCATATTCTTAGATAGTTCCCACTTAAGCATAATGTTAGTACCAGCTACCATTATACCATCGTACCAAACATCAATTGTTTTTTCAATTTTCTCAAAGTTACCTTCATCCATCATCTCTTGTGGAGGGTTAAAGGTATCATCCTTTGGTATCATTTTCTCAGAACCGTTATCTAATGTTTTTTTCTTATAGACTATCTTCTTAGTAGTCTTGAAGTTAAAGTATAATAGTGTAGCAACATCTCTGCTAAACATACTATTATTATATCCCTGTGATGATCCATAGTAACTATCCCATGACTGACCATACTTAGCTATTTCATCTAATTGTTCATTAGTAAGCGTAGGGTCTATCTTTAATAATTCAGTAGTATGCACTGTCTTAACCTCTCCCCAATAGAAACAATCCTTAAAGTATGGATTCTCTGTATAGCTATAAACAACATTTGCTGGATCAACGTACTCGATACGAACACCATCACCAGGAAGGAACATGTGCTTAGCCATACCAACACCAATTGTTGCAATATCTAAATCAATGCTCTTTCTAATATCGTTATACTTATTATCGTCAAATATAGTGTTAATAGCTTGCTCCTCAGCAATCTCTATCGCAGGCTTGTAGTTAAGCTGCATGAATAATGATAACTCATCATCTGTCTCTGGAAGTTCATCCACAGGAGTATCAAATGCATCGATTCCAAACTGATTCTTTACCTGAAGAAGTAAATCCTTAGCGGCCATATCTGTTTGTACAGCCTCTTGAAACTGAGAACGTTTATCTGTAGACATTGCATCCTGTGCGTAGGCCTTAACCTTAAACATTCTATCAGTCATTCCGTTTACTACAATATCAAGAAACTTAGGTATAATAGGAACTGGAGTCCAGTCTAAATTTAAGTGACTTAAGTCTCCATCAACTGATAATTCATTCTTGTATTTACCAACAGACTGCTCACCTCTAGCGTATAGTCTTAGCCTGTGAAAGTTTGAACGTTGATCATAGAACTTACAACCATTGCTATCCTTTCTAAACCATTCGTATTGAATACTTTGACCGATTCTCAATCCGTACTCATACGTCTCCTTTTCTTTATCAGAAGCAAACAGGTTTGGAAAGCTTATAGGGTTAATCTTTATACTTACGTCCTTCATTTATCTTATTATTTCGCTATGGGTTCCGCTATTATTATACTTTGCAAAGTTAAATATTATTTTCGATTCTTTTTTGACTTGAGTGTACATGTTCTTTTGATTAGCCATAATAGCTAATCCTGAACTAATTGCAGCATCAAACTTTGTTCTATTGTTTATATCGAACCTAGCCCACTCCTCAATAGTCCTAGAGAAGTACATCGATCCCATCTCATCTGAGTCTCTATAGGTACCCTCTAAATCAAGACCTACATACTTCTCTATATACGATTCGATAGCAGATGCGTGCGACTGTTTAACGTCCTCTGAAGAGTTAGGAATACCTCCAAGCTCTCTCTCTGTCTTAGAAAGATTCGTGAAGTGTTTGTCAGGCCTATTCATTGAGAAACCTCTATACCCTCTATTCTTAAAGTGGTATAGTAGCCTTGGTTTATTGTTCTCTACAAGTATTGGCATACCGTAGAATATACAAGCCATAAGAACATCCTCGAAGAATATCTCAGCCGTCTGAGGCCTTGCTATATACTCTAAGAAGAAGTGATTACTAGGCGCGTTATCCATATTAAACTTAGTAAGTCCATGCAGAGATCCATTAGATCCACCACCACCTACAGTACCAGATATGTCATAAGGGTCACATCCAAACGCTCCAATATGGTCGTTGCCAGGATACTTGTTACCGTTCTTGTAAACTATATTATTCTGTAAACTTTTCTCTGGAATCCATGAGACTGTAAACCTACCTCTAGGATCTGGAGTCCAAACCACCTTAGTATCCTTCTCTCCGTTTAACCAACTGAAGGATCCCTTTGTAAGAACTCGGTCCTTGATAAGAGAGTCGTTATAGTCTATCTGTTGGTATAACTTTGTTAGGTTGAATATTGATGACTTGCTCTCATCTCTAAAGGCGTGAGACTCTGTTCTTGAGAACTGTCTATAGAACTCATTAAGAGCATCTGCATCACTCTTCAAAGAAGCAACCTCATTCTCCCAGTAATCGATAGCACCATCTGTAATCATATTACCATCGATACCAAGTACTGGTTTAGCTGGCTTTCTAAATACTGGCATACCATACCTATCTATGTAACCCTCGAAGTTCCACTCCATTGGAATGTATAGTGAGTACATACCAGACTTTGTCTGGCCATTGGCATTACGAGTCTTAATATTAGATTCTTCGTATAGTTTTTTAAAGTTAGCCCCTCCCTTTTCAAGTGAGTTAGGAGTAGATCCCATCATACACTTACCAATAATCTTAGATCCCAACCTAAGACACGTCTTAGTTACACGCCAGTTATTTAGGATATTATCAGGCTTAATCCATTTACCAGACTCGTCATGAACTAGTAGGAGTAGTTTCTCACCATCATAGCTGTTATCTGCTGTATTCTTCCAGTCAATAGTAGTATCAAGACCCTTTATCTCTTCAGTGGTCTCGTTATTTTCATACATGTTCTTCTTGGTAATCTTAGCAGCAGGAACTCTAAAGGCAAGCTCTGTCTTTGGTTTATCCATACCGTCCTGGATAGGCTTGAAGAAGAATGGATAGTTACTTATAATAGGAACCACCTTGTTGGTAAACATTGTCTTAGCATCGTTACCAGTCTTTGATAGTATCCCAAGTCTTGCATCCTTTGCAAGTGTTCCAGTATTAGATAGCTCATTAGATCCCATAAACGAGAATCCAGAACGTCTAATCTTTAGATACACCATTCCAAATGATCTTGAATCAGCCTTGCATGCCTCCCAGAATATATAGTATATCCTATTGGCCTCACGATAGTCTGGAAGACCAACGTCAATCTTAGTCCACTGAAGGTACATGTAGTGAGATCCTGTGATGTATGTAGTTACACCATTATTCATAAAGAAGAAACCATTCTCTCTCCGATCAAACTCCTCCTCGATATAATCAACCCACTTATCTTTAAATACTTTAGGCATTGTATGCCAGTTAAAGATGGTCTTTATATTGCTAAGTTCCTTAGGATATTCGAACGGTTCCCAGTACTGATTCTCTTTTTTATTGTCACGTTTATATACTAAATTTGTTACAGAAGGGAGTGCTATGTTGAGTCCATTTATATTATAGATATCTCCAATGGTTCCATCCTTAGATATAACCACCATGTCATACTTCTCGTTGTAACCATACTCCCAAGTCTTCCCCTTGTTTTTATTGACAATTACTTGTGGTGGAATATGATCATGAACTATAGTATATAAACTATTTTGATCTTCGTTCTGCAAATCCTTGTATTTTATTTTCTTCCTTTACAGGAGCCTCATCAGAAAGTTTTTCTTGTTCAGCCTCGATTCTATTTAATATCTGAAAGGCATCCTCTATAGCTAGGCGTTTAGTAGCTGCAGCATTCTTAAGTTTATCAGCAGACAGATCATCATCACCTCCAGACAGTATCTTATCTTCAGCAATTTTAATCAATTCATCCACTGCCTTATATCCAGCTGCTATAATTCTTTCTTTGATTGACTTTAATTCCATTTTATTGTAATGTTATTTGTAAACATCCTGTACAGCTTCTCATCATTTATATAGAACGGATACTCGCTATTTGGCTCAAATGAGACCTCATCTCCAACCGATAGACCTAGATCTACTAATTCTTGATTTATGTACTCTATCGTTCCAATAAGGGGCTCTTCTTGAGTGTTCTTGTATATTATAGATTCCTTTGCTTTTACTGGTCTAATAAAACAGTACTTTGAATGAGCGCTCCACCTGTTATCGTGGAAGTACATAAAGAACTGTTCGTTATCAACCATGAACAGGTCATCCTTAAGATAACTTGCTCCACTCTTCTCTCTACCCTTCATATCATAATATAACTTGAATACATTATGATGCACAAGTAGTAGGTCTCCAGGAACTATATCTCCATTATACCCAACAGGAGTAGCTATAACTACTCCTATTCTATTGGATACGGTATGATCTTCTTGGGATGTGCTTACAATTAAGTTAATTCCACCAACTTCTTTAGTGTTGTTATATCGCTTACCATCTAATGGCTTAACGATAAAGCAGTAAGGAGATTTCATTAGAAATTTATATTATATTCTATAGATACTGGCATATTAGAGTTGAACTCCTTCCAAAGCAAAACCTCTTCAGAGTCGTTCTCTATCCAAATTTTAAAGCTATCCCTTGACTCATCAAAGAATATAAGGTGAATCTTATGAGATCCATTCAATACCTCCTGGCCATGAATATAACTCATAGCGTTCTTGTAGTCTGGACCTATAGATATTTTACGGATATCCATTAGTTATACACCTTAATTTCTATAGATAACTTAGTAAAAGCATCTGTATAATCCTGCAAGGCAGTATCAAACATTGATAATTCTATGTAATTAGCGGTAGTATTACTTACCTTGTTTATCTTGTCTGTAGAATTAGTAGCCTGTACTAATGTCTTGTTAGGAGTAAAGGCAGATGCTAGCGTTCCTATATAAACACCATCAGAATCTCTAGTCCAAACAACAGTTCCTCCTAAAGTATTTTGAAGTACTGTAGCAACTGGAGCTAAATTACCAGACTGAGTAAGTACAGCGTTATATATCTTATAAGGAATAGCAAGATTAACAATCTCTTGAATGCTGAAGTTTTTTGTTGCATTTAGATTCTCAACATCAGTACCTATCAGTAGATCATCTAATGTAGGTATTGTAATTTCTGGGTAAGCACTAATCTTGGTCATTGATCTCTCCTGTTTGCAAGTTTATATTTACGTTTCCGTACTTTTCTAGCAAGACAGTTTCTAATTCTTTATACTCATTAGACAGTGCGTCTAAATCTCTAAAAAATTTATGTTTTGCTAATTCAGCATCAGCTATTGAAACCTTTGCTTCGTTGAACTTAAGGCTTAATTCCTTTAAGTTTTCTAATTCTTCTGTAGTTACTGTTTTCATTTTATTTAAATTTTTTACAAATATACAAATTTATTACAATACTTCTACTGAGTATCCTAATTGCTCAAATGTACTTTTAGAATACAATTCAGCGCTTGATAAATCTTGCATTTGTCCTTCTTCTAACTCTACAGTTATATTTGACATTGGCACATCTGTTAATAATATACTTGCTCCGCTTTCATAAGCATCTTTGCTTTCATAAGTAGAAGCTGCAATTTCTAATGTTACGCCATTTGCTCTTGCTCCATACTCTAAACGAGCATAAACGCTTGGTAATTCAATTTCTGTTCCTTGAATTAAAATCTTTTTTTCTGCCGTAGCACTTACTAATAGTCCCATTTTTTATTTGTTTATTTTATTATAAAATGTTTTTGTTTCAAAATCGAAGTGAGGGTTTTCCATTTCTTCAGTTAATAATTCATCTATTGCTATTTCGTTTTCTAATAACTCAACTTCTACCATTGAGCAATACAAAACTTGACCTGTATTTTTATCTATTATTGTTTTCATATTATTTTGTTATTCTTATTCCGCCTATATAACCACCATCTAATGAATTTGATAATTGTATTGCAAAAATTATATAATTATTAACTAAATTATCAAAAGGAACTACAGATAAATCAATATTTGTTACTGACCTGTCTGTTATACTGCTTACAGTTGCAGGAAAGCAATAAAAACTTGAGCCTGTATAAATATTTGTTCTTTGAAAATTTATAAATTTTGTTGTAGAAGTAAGAGCATAAGTACCTACTAAAATTGCTCCTGTTAAAGAAACAGATGTATTAAAATAAACCCTAATATTAACATTATTTGATGTTGTATTTTTAAAAACTGAGCATAAAATATCTAAGCTATCATTTAATACAAATGTATTTGACGGTATTAAATAACTTCTTATAATTGTGTTAACAGTAGTACCTGAAACTCCATCGTTAACAAAATCTTTTGCTATAATAGGCGCGTAAACACTATTATCATAACTTATTGTCGTTCCTGACGCTTTTACAAAACCCGTTCCATTTAATTGTGATTGATAAGTAACCCAAGCCGTTCCATTATATTGAAATTCGCTTAATAAAGTAGTATCATAAACAATCAATCCCGTTGCTGGCGATGCAATTGCATTACGTTGCGCGGTTGTCATTCTCGGAGGTAAAAATCCTTGAGTTGTACTTTCAACTGTTAATTTTGAACTTGGAATGTCTGTAATTGTGTTTATTAATACATTACCTGTTGTATTTACAATTCGCATTCGAGCAGTGTCATTTGTTTTAAAAACAAGTGGATGATCTGTGTATGTACCAAGTTGTGACAATACTGTTCCTGTAACCCAATTAGCTCCAACAGAGCCTGTTCTAACATATAAACTTGAAGATGCGGAGTCGAATAAATCTAATTTACCCGCTGGAGTTCCAACTCCAATACCTACATTCCCAAGTCCGTTAATATTAAATAAATCCGCATTATCAGCACTATTTCTAATTTTAAAAGCTATGTCAGTTGATAAAGCGCCTGGCGCTTTTACTTGAAGTACACCACCTCTGTCAGTTGTATTATTAATTAATACGTTATTTGTTGTTGAATTTATCGTTAATGCTTCAATTGAAGTTTCATTAAAAATTGACAAATCATTTCTTGAACCTCTTAAACCAATAGACCAATTATAAGTCCCCGTTGTTTTAAAAAAAAGTCTTGACGCGTTAGCTAAAGCATTTCTAGTTATCGCTAATCCAGTAGTACCTGTCGAACTTACTTCTAATATTTCCGTAGGAGTTAATGATCCAATACCTACATTACCATTTGGCTGTATTCTAAATTTATTACTAACTGAAGTCCCTCCAACAATAGAAAAATCTCCAGTTACATTATATGAATTATATATTTTCCAACTTGGTGTCCCCGTTTGAGTAGAATATAAATCTATAAACGGAGCAAGGCTATTTACTATTACATTTCCAACAACTTCTAGCTTTTGACTTGGAGCATTTGTCCCAATACCTACGTTTCCATTTCCTAAAACATTAAATAAATCTAAGGTGTCCGCACTATTTCGAATTTTAAATCCTATGTCAGTAGATAATGCACCTGGCGCTCTCACGTCAAGTCTAGCGTTAGCCGTTGTTGCTCCAATTGCTAACCCAGTGTTACTAAACCTCGCAATCTCTGAGCTATAAGGAATTACCCTTATCACATTATTTGCTGTAATATTCAAAGCCCCGCTATTAGTGACTGTTAATGTAGCATCTCCATTATCCGTGGTGCCTGCTCTTGATAATAATATTGATGTATTTCCAGAAGATACAACTCTCAAAGGAGTACTTGTACCAGTCCCCTGTACATCTAATTTATAAGCTGGAGTTGTCGTTCCAATACCTAATCTATTATTTGTATCGTCCCAAAAAAAGTTTGCGTTATCCTGAGCGATTGTCGTTCCGTTTGAAAATAAAACAGAGCCACTTGTGAAACTTGGTAAAGTAAATTTACTATTAAACGCAGTCCAATCAGCAGAGCTTAAAGCTCCTCTATTTACTGCCGATGCAGTTGGTAAATTAAATGTATGCGTATCAGTGGCAGAGGATATATTAAAATCTGTACCTGATGTTCCTACTGCAAAATATTGTACTTGAGAAGTTAACCCATTTAACGCTGTTAGTCCTGACGAAAATGTAGTTAATACTTCTGATAAATTACCGTTTTCAGTATGTAATGTAATAGTTCTACCTCCAGTATTTACAAATATTCTAACAGCTAACCTATCAGTTATAAGTAATGTAGTTTGAGGCACTGGAATTGAAGTGAAGTATTGGTCAACAACTGTACCGTTTGTAATACCTTCAGGATTTAAAGAGTCGCTTGCAATAAGTGTAAAAATATTGGCTGCACTTACTTTATAAAGCTCAGCATAAAAACTAGGCGAACCACCGCCGCTACTCGCATTAAAATAAAACTCTACATTCCAATTACCACCAGGTATATTTAATTGATTAGGATCACCTGCATCAGTTATAAATGATGCAATATATCCATTACCAGCTCCATTTGTTCTTATAAAATTAGTACCAGCTCCAAGTATTGGCGTTCTACTCATTTGATAATAAGTATCACCTCCAAATGTACCTTGAGAAATACTGCCATTTAAGTAATATGAAACTGATGCTCCACCACCTGTAGATGTTGGAAAATTAGCAAGAGTACCATCTCCTCTTATATATTGACTTGAAACACCCGCTCCCGTTATTGCAAATGTACCTGATGATGTAATAGTACTTGGAGTAACATTAAATGCAGAAGGAACGGTCATTCCTATAGATGTAACAGTACCAACATCAATCCAATCCGTCTGTGTTCCTTTAGAAGAAAGAACTTGACCAAGTGTACCTGGAGAATTATTCGAATCGTATATTGCTCCTGTTATTCTTACATTTCCGCTAACGTGTAATTTTTGACTTGGAGCAGTTGTGCCTATACCTACGTTGCCTTTTAAGGTGGTTGTAACTATTGAGTCATTACCTAATGTAACCGTATTATCTCCAATACCTATTGCAGAATCACCTATCACGATTTGATTTGTTGCTGGTGTTGCAGATACCCTTGTGTTAGATCCAATTAAAACAGAGTTGCTTACGGAAATAGCATAAACACCTCCAGAACCTGCGTAATATCCAGACTGATATCCTGCAAAAACACTCCTGTTGCCAGATTCATTATTATAACCTGACTCATATCCTAAAGCTGTATTATCATTACCAGTAGCAAAATAAAAACCAGCATTTTTACCTAACAATGTGTTAGCGCTGCCTGTTGTGTTAAAACGCCCAACAAAATCTCCCATAAAAGTATTGTTGGAACCAGTCGTTGTTCCAGCACCAGCTGCTAGGCCTATAAAATTATTTCTACCGCCAGTTGTTATTAAATATCCAGCATTTACCCCAATCCCAATATTTCCACCACCTGTTGTAACACTCCTTAATGAATTATACCCTAAAGCTGTATTTTGTTGTCCAGTCGTATTTAATTTTAAAGCCTCAAATCCTATTGCTGTATTAGTCAAAATAGAACCTGATCCTTTACCAACTGTAATACTATTTACCGTTAAATCATAAGAACCAAGATTAACTGCTTGAGTAGCTCCAGTATAAGGAACAAAACCAGATGTATCTACTATGCTTGACCAATTATAAGATACTCCGTTTAGATTTAATGTATCTAAATCAATAGTTAAGTTATGAGATGCGTTTGCATTATCAACTAATCTTATGGTTGGATATGAATTATCATTTAAATAAAGCGTTCTGTTATTTGTAAAGTTCGTAGATTGAATGCTTGCAGTACCTATACCTCCGAAGTTACTAACACCGTTACCAGTATTGACAACCTGCTGAAGCGTAGGAGTAACCACGTCTTGTGCTGTTATGAATGGGTGCACCCCATCCTCACCGTCATTTATAAGGTCAGATGTTTTAGTTGGAGTATCACCAGAGAACGCATCAACAAGTGATATTAGATAGTCCTTATCCTCTACAATAGCTCCGTTACCAGTTAGGTAGGTAAGCGTTACATCAAAGAAGTTAGGCTCTATTAGGTTCTCAATCAAACTGTCTAGCCTATAGTATCCAAATATATTCACATCATCGGCACTAGATATAAGTATCTTCTTACCAACCAAGAAGGTAAGATACTCAGACACATCGTTCTGCTTTAGTGTGTACTTACTAAGTATAAAGTTAGTTATATCAGAGAAGTTATAAGGAGTTCCAACCTGTGGTTCAAACGTTATAGTTCCACGAAGCCTATCATCCAATGGCTGAAGTATATCGTATCTATAACGTATAGGAGTTCCAATATCTATTACCTGATTCTCATTGAAGTATACAGCTAATTTTGTTGGTGTAAAGTTCTTTGTAGTGTTCTGAGTTTCAGAATCAGAACCAATCCACTTATCAGATCCAGTTACCTTTGTATCAATTATATATCTACTTATCTGAGTCATATTTTATTTCCCTTGTCCTCTGTAACTCTTCTTATAGTTCTTAGAGGACTTTAATTTAGATGATTTATTTTTAGAATGCACTCCAGGTCTTGAAATACTCTTCTCTATCTTAGTAGCAACAACAGTCTGTTTCGCCATAGCAAATATAATATAATAATTAATAAAAATATCCAGAAGATCCAACTGTAATTTGCTGGCTTATCTATTTTCTTACCACTTACAAGTACGTCCTCTGTTTCTTGTACTTTAACAGTAGCTACAGAGTCGATACGTCTTGTTTCAGACTCCTTTTTATTGTTTACATATAAAGTGTTAGCTTTATTTTTTTTGATCTTTAAAACAACGTTTTTATAACTCTTACCATCTACAATAATTTCTTTACACGAATCGATTGGAGTTATAGTAATCTCACTACTATCTATAGTTGTAGCTATATTTGTAGAATCTGTTTTTTGTTTGTTTTCTATAGTTATAACTTTAACTTCTGTTGTTGCAGTGCTGTCCTTCTTTGTGGTTGTTTTTTGAATATCAACCTTACGTGCTCCGCAACTAATTAAAACTAAACTAACTAAAATAAATAATTGCTTCATGAATTCTTCTTTTTGTTAAACCTGCTACTTCTTTTTTATTTACCTTATTCCACTTCTTAAATTCTAACGATATCAATGAATCGTTATGATCCTTATTAATCATCTTTAACAGTGTGCTTCCAGTGAATGCGGCTATTCCTATATTATAGCATATGCTAACACATGCGTTGAACTGATTCTGATTTAAGGGACTAGTTATAAGATTTGAAACTTTTTTAGCAAAACTATCTGCCACCTTCTTAAATATTTCTAGTGCTTGATCTCTTGTTATTGGTTTGTCTAGCATTGTCACACGCTTACCGTCACTATAGTAAGTCGAGCCAAAACCAATGGTAGGAATTTTAGCACTGCATAAATATGGCTTTGCACTAAATCCTTCAAACTCAGTTATAAGTAAGTATCCACTACTGTTCAGTCTCATTCTTCTTATTTTTTTCCATTAGATACCACCTTCTTGCGGTATATCCTGTAGCTATTACAAAAGCTACAACCTTCATAGCAACATCAACATTAGTAAATGTAAACATAAAATACCCACCTGTAATAACTGATTGCCTTAAATCTAAAATGTATTGTTTCATTTTCTTAATCGTTCAACTATATTCGTAACTCCCTCGATACCGATATAAGCCGTCGCAATAACAACCCAATCAGAAGATGTTAAACTTTGGTTAAATAATCCAATACAAGCGATCACGAAAACGGATAATTTTCTGCTAATTAACTTGTTTAATATAACATCAAATTGCTGTCGGCTCATCGCTTAATAAATTAAAATCTATTTCTTTAATTGGTTCACATCCTGCAAAATTATGCTTCGGATTATTAGGGAATATTTCGCTTTCAAACTTGTACTCAATATCACTCATAACATCGTAAGCATATCCTTCAGCGTAAACAGGTGCAGTTATTTCGTTAAAGTCAGCATCGTAAGTTCCATTAGTCAAAACTATTTTACCAATTTCAACAATAGCTTGGATGCCCTTTCCGTAAACTAAAGATTTTTCTTTGTTTAAATCCTCAACTTTAATATAAACTCCTTTTTTTAAGAAGTCTTTTATTGCAGTTTCTTTGTCTGTATAGTTTAATTTATATATCATTTTATAGTGCTGTTAATGAAGTAATCTCCGAATTTGTTAAACGTGTTTTGTATAATTGAACTGAATTAATTCTGTCATTTAAAATTAAACCTAACCCTGTAGTTGTTCCTAAATTAATAGCACTTAATGGATTTGGTGCAGTAGCAGAAGTACCTGTAATTAAAGTATTATTATTTAACTTAATACTATATGTAGTAGAACCACCCGATATAGTATATCCTAATGCTATCTTTGCAATACCTATTGGAAAAGTACCTATTGTAACAGAAAGATTATTGAAATTAGCATATAAAATAGTTCCGTCAGTCCAAAACATTATTCTTTGTGATTCTGTTCCGTTTGATACAGTTATTATTCTTCTTTCGTTTGCATTTACACTTAAATTAGCTTCAACAAATATAGTCCCCTCTGTTTGCCCTATTAAACTACTTATTCCTGTTTTAGAAATAACATCAGCGTTACGAGTTACTGTAGATACAACTGTTGGAATATATGAAGTTCCAAAAGAACTCAATTCTGTTTGCGCTCCAAAAACATACATAAATTCAGTTCCACTTAATGCAGTTGCAGTATCACCATTTGAGGTAGTCAATGCAATATCACAATTAGAAGTAATAATTGTTGCAGTAAAAGTTATAGTTAATTTAACCCAACCATTAGTTAAAATAGTTCTACTTAAATCACAAGTTGCACCTTGTTTGTTTAATGTATCAGTATCAAAATCATAAGTAGGAAATCTTTCTCCATTTCTTGCATTATTAAATCTTATTCCAACATATCTATAATTTCCTTTTTTAGCAAAATAAGAAAAAGTATAAGTTTGCCCAACTGTAAGTGTTAAAATTTGTCTTAAAATTCCACCAAAAGCTAAATTTGATGCATTAAACCTAAATGTAGGAGAAACTCCACTTGGATTTTGAACTCCTGAATCTGTTGTAACTGTTGAAGAAGCTACTTTTGCCCAAATAACATTACTAAAATCATTTGAATAAGTAAGTAAATTTGTTCTTTGTGGCTCTACCAATAAACTCGGGCAACTTCCGTTTGTGTAATCAATACGAGGTATATTTAAACGTGTTGTAGTAGGAAAATATTCTGTTGCTGTTGAGCCATTATCAATTTGACAACCCCAAACAAAAACACCCGAAGTTCCATTACCTGCAAAAGTAGCAAAACGAGCGGAAGTTGAAGCTGTTATATTAGATAAAATCATTCTAAAATTACCCGTTGCCGAAGCTACAAAAGAAGCAGTACATCTATACCAATCATTATCAATTAATGTAATAGTAGCAGTAATTCCACTATCTACAGTTCCCAAAGTACCATTTAATAAATTAAAATTTGCTCTTGTTGATAATAAAGAAGATGAAGCTGTAATTTGAATAAAATTGTTTTCAGCTCTTTTTGCATAAAAACTAAAAGTATATGAATTTCCACTAACAAAAGGAACTACACTACTTTCAGTTATATGTAAATCGTTAGTTACAGTTGGAATTAATTTTTCAGCAGTTAATGTTCCATTTGGAGCATTTGTAGCATTAGCAGTTATAGTTACATTTGTTTTTACCCAATCTGCATTATCAATTTGCTCACTATATGTAATTAAATTTCTCGGCACTACTTCAATCAATCCTGCACTATTTACTCTCGTTGCTGTTGTAGCACGAACAACGGTCATATCACCTAGCGTAGTATTAGGGATAACATCGTACAATATTCCTTCGGTGTATGCGTTTGGAGTAATCACTAAAGAAGTTTTTCTAAGCAATCCAATAAAATTAAGCGCCCTTAATGTAGCAACTAAGCAAGCCTCTGCCTCAAATATACTATTCGGAAGTACACGAGCCTTAAAATTTTTGATTAGTTTTTTAACATAACCAATTGAAGAGTTTGACCCTCCTATTAAATTTGCTATAGATATCTGCATGCTACCAGATTGCTATAATATTAGTTGCAGTCGTACCTGTTGCAAATACTCTTAATACATTAACTGGGAAGAATGTTCCATCCTGTACATTCACAAATGTAACCTCATCTCCACCCTCTGTAATAACCTTTAAGTTACCTCCAGTACCTACGTAAAGTACACATGGTTGAGCAGCATCTGGTCCTGAGATTGATGGAATATTAACCGTATTTGATGGAGTAACAGCAGCCGCTCTCATCCCTTGTAATTTAAAATTACTCATAATATCTTATTTATTAATAAATTAGGATTATTTAGCTTTGCCTTTCTAGCAGCACATCCACAATCTTTACCTGTTTTCTTGGCAACAGCATCCACCACAGCTTTTATACCAGTGGTGGTGGTTACCTTTTCAATTACGTTACCTAGTAACATTATTTTTTCTTTTTAACCTTCATTAATGTTTTAGTTCCTTTTTTAGGACCTTCCATTTTTTCGTGTTTCATCATTGCTTTTTTAGATGAATACATTTCTCCAGTTGCTTTTTCTTTTATCATTTTTTTTTAGTTTTACCCGCCATACTAAGGGCGATTGCTATTGCTTGTTTCTGTGGTTTCCCATGTTTCATTTCAGTTCTAATATTTGAACTGATAGTTTTTGAACTACTTCCCTTTTTTAGTGGCATCTCCTTGTTTTTTAATGTTACCCTTCAGATAAGACATCTTTCCGTCCAAAGACTTCTTTGAATCCCATTTCTTAGCTAAAGCTACGGTCTTTTTTAATGACATGATTATTTGTTTTATCTTTGCAAAGATATAAAATATAATCTAATGGAATTTAGTTCAAAACTACGCAAAAACTACGATCGAACCGAACCTAAATACGACTACCTGAAGTACTACAGGGTCGTTCGTTACTGGGTTAAGGCAAAGTATGGTCTTGGAACATCAGACCTTGATATGATCTCGTTCCTGTACACCCAAAAACTATTCAGCAGGGCAGACTTCAAAGAATACGAGTGCATCTTCACATGGGATGTGAATCGATTCCAACGACTTCTTAAGGAGGGATGGATCTCTGTATGGAGAGACCGTAAGGGCACAGAGGGTGCGCTATACGAGGTGTCTCATAAGGGTAAGCTGCTGATGGTCAGTGTATACAAGAAACTAAACGGTGAGGAACCGATCTCTGAAGCGCAGCAGAACAATCCGCTGTTCAATACCAACGTCTCCTATACAGACAATATGTACAAGAGGGTGATAAAAACAATGAACCGAAACTACGCAGAAAAAAGAAGGCTGAAGAAGATAGAAGAAATCGCCTATCAAAAACAGCCTCATGTAATTAAGAAACGTGCCGCTAGAGGACTACCACCACATCCCTTTCTTGAATTATAGTGTAGGGTACATTCTCTATAAGCATCGTGTATCCAGCGTTCTTATCGTAGTAGATAAGGTCACCATCGCTCACGCACTCCACTGTGGTTCCTGGCTTAATAACCTGTCCCTTCTTATACCTAAACTTCTCAGCATCACTGCCAGTAAGCAGCAGACCAGAGTCCGTTTTAATCTGTTCATCTATCGTTGTAATAAGTATGTATTTGTTTAAAGGTTGTGCTTTCATTAGGCTCTTGTCATTGTTATTATCGCGTTAGTACTCAATATAGTGGTAGCTACACTCACCGCGTTCTTCAACGCGTTCTTGGTAACCTTCAGTGGATCAATAACCCCCATCCTGAACATGTCACCATACCTCTCATTCTTAACATCATACCCCCAGTCCTTCTCAAACGCTAGCTCCATCACGTCATAACCATCCAAACCTGCGTTGGTCATGATCTGCAACAATGGTGCCTGTACTGCCCTTGCTATGATATGCATCGCAGCATACTCGTTAAGACTAATATCCTCAACAGTATCGTCAGCATCAGCAATGATACTGTAAGACTCACTGAACAAGGCCAATCCACCACCTGGTAGGATACCCTCCTCCAACGCTGATCTCACAGCACACACAGCGTCATCAACCCTGTCCTTACGCTCCTTCTGCTCAAGGTCTGAGTTACCACCCACGTAGATAACACCGATGCTACCTGTCAAACTGGCAATACGCTGCTTGATAAAGTCTCTATCTCCCTTACGGTCTGCCATGTTATGCGCATCCCAAAGCTGAGCAACTCTCTCCTTGATCTCCTCGCTCACAACCTCAGCTCTAACGATCACTGTGCTATCTCTTCCAACGATAATCTTCTCTGCTCTACCCAAGTCCTCCATTCCAATCAAGCTCAAATCATCTCCTGTGCTCTCTGAGAAGTACTTAGCTCCAACCGCAAGTGCGATATCACCCATCAGCTCGTTACGCTTGTACCCAAACTGAGGTGGTGCAATGTTACAAAACTTAAGATTGTTCTGTACCACGTTGGCAGCCAGTGTGTTAATAACGTTCTGGCTACATGTACCTATGATCAGTAACTTCTTCTGTTGCTGAATAACTGGCTTAAGTATCTTCTCAATCGATAGTATGCTGCTGATCTCCTGATCCGTAACCAAAACAAGAACATCCTCCATGATGCACTCGTCCTTCTTATGGTTATTGATAAACATGTTCGAGGTGTATCCTCTATCGATCTTGATACCACTGGTAACACTCGTATACGTCTCAGCAGTCTGAGAGTCCTCAATAGTCACAATACCGTCACTACCTACGCTCTCATACACACTAGCAATAGTCTTACCAAGCTCCGCATCATTATTAGCAGAGATTGATGCCACATTATGCAACGTCTTACCGCTAACCTTCTTCGATCTCTTCTCCAATCTACCAATCAAACGATCAGTCACGCTGTTCATGTGTCTGATAACCTCCGTTACGTTGTGCTTATCGCTCAAGATCTCCTGGCCCTGCTTAACAATAGCCTCTGTAAGCACAATAGCCGTTGTTGTACCGTCACCAGCACTAGTGGCCGTACGATCCGCAGCCTCCTTCATCATCTTAACCGCTAGGTTCTCTACAGGATCCAATAGGTAGATAGATTTAGCAACAGTAACACCATCCTTGGTTACCGTTATACCATGCGTGTGGTTTGGTGATTCAATAAGTACCGTCTTTCCTCTCGGTCCAAGCGTACTCTTAACTGCCTTAGCAATAGTAGTTATTCCGCTAATCAGTTTGTCTCTTCCTTCGTTGTCGAAGTGCAAGTCTTTAGGACTGTATCCAAAATTTTCCATATTATATTTAATTTATATGGGCAAATATACAAAAAAAACGCATAACATTTAAGCTATGCGTTTCTCTATTTCATCTAGTGAACTATTAGTTATAAACTCTTATTTCTATTGGAGTATTTGATAATTGATTATTTGCAAAACTCCCACCTATCGAAGAAACAATATAAATTTCATTATTTGCTGTAACTGATGAATAAAATATTAGATTTGAATTAAAGTCACCAATACCTCCAAATAAAGAATTTGATAAAGAACAAATGGTTTTATTTAAAGTAAATAAATCATTAGACTTAACCGTGTAGAGCCCAACATCACTATAAGTAAACCATACATTCCCAATAGTGTTCTCTAATATAGTTGCTACTGGAGCGCCTGTGTTGTAAGCTAATGTACCATTACCTGTACCTTGCCCTTCTCCCCATGAGTTAGGGGTAATTCCTGTTGCAACAAAAAAAGTATCCAAATTATTATTAGCAGCCCCAACATTTGTAAAGTCCATTCCTATAGAATTATTATTTATACGATATGTTGCTCCAATAGTTAATAAGCCTGTATCAATAGTAAGTGGATCATCCCCACCACTCTGTGTTAATAAAGCTGTGAATACCTTGTAGCCCCTCATGTCATCCAATGTGAATGGCTCTGTCTGTTCGTTCAACATCGCGCTACGTCTCTCCGTTAGGTCAACACTAGGCGATATGCCTACGAATCTAAAGTCTGTACTCATTACTTCTTCTTCATGATGATGTTATGACTCATCGGTCTCATTGACATAGAGTTTGCCATCATCATAGCCTCAGCCATGTTCATGTTCTTCTTCATCTGCTTTTGCGCCTTAGCAGCCTTTACAATCTTTGTAATACCAATCGTCTGATCTGGCATCGGGTTGTTTATACTGTTCTTCATAGTTATTTATTTTTATTTTTTTTATATCCGTTTGCAGCAAAATCTTTTGCTTCTTTTTCAGTTTTAAAAGGACCGTACCTTTCTTTTCTTGCTACAGCAGTATCTGCAAATGCAAAAGACTTTTCAGGACTCTCATACCAATCCTTTGGATCACGAGACGAGGTTCCTTTTCTATCCTTTGGATATACAGTAGGTGCAGCATAATACTTTCCGTCTGATTCATAAGAAGCCATCTTATGAGTTGAAATGGTTTTGTCAGAATTTTGTCTGTACTCTCCATTATTCAATCTCTTTACAATTACAGACTTTGGATCAACAAATCCTGGATCATTTGTAAAAGCTAATGGAGTATCTTTCCTTACTTGTTTTTTTATATTTAAACCTCTCATATATTTTTTTGCAAAGTTACAACTTTAATTCATTTATCCATCTGATGTGTAAACTAATAACAAACAAGTAAAGTATAAACTCTCCATAGTCATACTCCTCATCTATATTGTATAGCTCCCAACCAAATACTAATCCTAACCTTAATCTGTTTTGAATTTCAATTTCCATACGCAAAGATAATGAATTTATTGTTCAATATATTTAAACGTTCAGTTGCAATGAACAATGTATTAGAATGAACATATTTTAGTTCCCTTTTTCCAGTTATCTTCAGCCCATAAAGGCTGTAAGTTTGTATAGTGATTTAATCTTATAATATCCTCTTCTGTTTTAGCAGAAGATATTGGAATTATATGATCTATGTGCCATTTTCCATAATTATCTAAAGACATTCCATATGTAAATTTATTATGTAAGTATAATTGAAACTCTTTAATACTACATCCAAGAATGTTTTCTGTGTTATCATTTTTTTTAAAACTATCATTACATTTTTTAAATGACTTATAAATTAAAGATCTTGTGTTTTTACTAAACCTATACAAAGGATCGTCTATTCTTCTTTGTTTAGCTAAAACTACTTTTCTTTTGTAAGACTTACATCTATTGTTTTTTTCGTATTGCTTAATTTTGTCTAAATTATTTGATCTATATTCTTTAGCGTATTGTTTTTTAAGTTCTTTATTATCTAAATAGTATTGTCTTCTTTTTTCAATACTATCATCGTTGTATTTTTTATTTATTTCTTTTCTACAACTATCACAATTAGATCCTAATCCACTTTTTAGTTTTAAGTTAATATTGAACTTAGATAACTCTTTTAAGGTATTACACCTTTTGCATATTTTCATAAAGTAAAAACCAGCACGTCAACAGGTAGTCGTCTGTATCAATGCTGGAGTTTGTATATATTTTTAAATGTAGCGACTACTCTACAATGCAAAGATATAAAAAAATATTAAATATCTGTAAGTATCAGGTTATCACCCGTTTTACGAAAAAGTTACCCAAAGGGAAACCGATTTTTTTTAGAGGGGTGGGGTACCAATTTCAAAATTTCCCCTCAAACTTTTGGCGTTTTCTACCCACTACCTAGGATGACCTCGGCCGTCATGACATACTACGTCATCAGGTTGGCTGGCTAAGGCGCTACACACAATACACCTCAGCCCCTCACCTACGGGTCTAGGTTAACGCCCTTCTGTATTCTCTATATCTATTTATTATATCGCTATAGCTTACCTCTCTAGGGTCTACGACCTTCTCAACCTTCTTACTAAGTCGGTACTGCTTGGCCTTCTCGTTTATCTTATCTTTATTCTTTAATCGATAAGTCTTTCGGTACTCGTTGGCCTTGTCCTTCTCCAACTGCAAAGCGTTAGCCCTACGCTCATTTTGTTCTTTCTCACGCATTATAAAATGAATATAATCACTTTCGCAATCATAACAATTATCGACGTACCCACGAGTCAAAAACTCATTTACTTGAAACTCCCTAGTTTCTTTTTCTTGGTTGCATTTTAAACACTTCATAGTATTATAAATTAAAAATGCCCTAAATAAAGTTTGTAGGATCTCAAGCTACAAAAATTATAAAGGGCTAATGTTTTTAAGTTACCTATTTTGAGATCGTAACTACACCACAAAGATACAAATAATAAACCAATAGTTTTTTAGTGACGATTTTAGTGACGATTTTTTTTACGTGAACCCCAGTAAACACTAGAAAGTTAAAATCTAGTGCCAGCACGAGTGACAAATATGTTTTCTGGACTATCAATGTTTATAGTATCTGGGACGATAATTGCCATTTGCGACGAAAATATTTCTACTTACTGCTATACATACATCTCCCCTTTTTAATATTTTTTTTTATTTCATAAGTAAGAGTAAAAACGACACTTCGACACTAATCCTTGTTAAGCCTTGATATCAGTGGATTGTTTCCATGACAAACTTTTTTAAAAACGTCACCAGAGAAGGCAAAAACGACCCAGCCCGCGCCAATGCTGGAAAAAAACGTCCCCTAAGTTATATGGTATTGGTATCGAGGGACGGGAAACCGCATGACTATTGGATTTTCGATTATCTCGAAGTTTTAATGGTATTATACCTTCGGAACGTTATCGTGGCTTAAATGTGCCTTAAAATTGATTTTAGAGGGTCTTAGAGGCTGCCTTATACCCCTAACCTTCCAGATCCCCTAATATTTATCATATAATAAAGTGATCCGATCCATAAAAGCCCTATTCTATTGGCCTGAAGTATAGATCCAATGTGTAACCCTATAATTTTAACTAGTGTGCGTAGCATAGTAGTCCCGTAAACACTAGGATCTTAAAAATAAAGTGTTAAAGTTTTGTTAAAAAGTTGCAGGAACCAAAAACCTGCCGTATGTTTGCAGTGTTAAAAACAAACAACGTTCTTTTAAATACTAGTTGCAGAATAAATCAAACAGGTTAGGTTTGGAAACATTGCAGAAACCCAATTCGGAAACAGATAAGATCACAAAGAACAGAAGGCAACAATGACACAATGACTTATGGAAGATTAAAATTGGCAACTAGTAAGAACGTTAAAGTTTTGTTAAAAATTTGCGAGATTGAAATTTTATTATAATCTTTGCAGTGTTGAAATCGAGACCACAGATTTAAAAAGTGGCGGACTGATAAAACAGGATAAAATAGGGTAAGTCTACTCTGGCGTTGAAACCGAAGACCGCGAGCTACTTAAATAGAGATAGACGTGTAAAGTGTACATAGGTGTGTTACCTATGCTGATGAGCTACAGAATAGCGAAACACTAACAACATATTAATATGGATAACATTTTAATGACTAAAAGTCAAAGAGATCTATATAATTTTTATAAGGATCGCACTGATAAATTCGATAACATTTTAAATGTAAGCAAGTCCGATGAAGGAATTGTAAGAATAGAGACGAATGAATTTATTTATTATATAGGTAAGCTAGGGGGCTTATCTTCACAACTTAAAACATATTAAGATGATACTATTAACAAAAAAAGACTTAAAAGACTTGGCAACAAGAACAGATGCTTTATTCTTTCAGGACTCAGACGACACAATCAGAATAGTTTACAAGGTAGGAAGGCTTGATTATACTGAATTGTATTTTGGTAGCGAAGATAATGGATTTAGAAAATATTATAACTAATGAAGACACTAAACCAAAAAGACGTTCTTAAGATGACAACACAAGAGCGCAAAGACAAGCTAGACTATTACGAGGATTTATGTTGTAATACTGACTATATCGACAGAGAGATAGAGTATAGTATTTACGCAAGAAACGTTGAGATGCTTATCTCAAAAATAGAATATAAAGAATATTAGGTTAACTGATGAGGTTTAAATAACCGAAACGTCGCGAGACGTCTTAACCATTAACACATATTATTATGACCTACGAAGAACTAAAACAAAAACTTGAGTATACAACATTTGTAGACGACAAGGGGCGCACTATATATAGAGGCAGTACATGTGACTCTATCATACAGACGGATAGCCTAGAGAAACTAAGAGAACTAATTAAAAACCACGTACCCAACACAGAGGGTACCTTTAGAGACAAATAACATGAAAAGAACAATCACACAAATCGCAATCGGCACCATAGGTGTGCTATCGACATCGAGTATAGTATTAATCGCTTGTATTATAGCAGGCATAATAACATTAAGAAAATGATAAACCCAAAGAACGTATTAAGAGAACAAGGGTACTTTGTTGACAACCTTTGGCACGTTAGTGACGTGCAAGAAAATTTTAAGTGTGACGAGGAGATGGCGCAAAACATTTTGTATTGGACGCTGACTAACCCTAGCGTCATAGAGTACATTAACGAGACGATTAAATTAATAGCAAACAACGAAAATTTAGATGAAATCAGTTTATAAATTATACAAGGTGGACTTTATAAGACACAACGATAGCGAAATTACTATCGAGGCGCATAGTCGTAGAGGTTGGGTATATATAGCTACATTGAGACGTTCGGACGACAGGTATTGGGAAGGTGGATCGGACTTTGGTTGGAGCCACAAGAAGAAATTCAAGGGCATCATCCAAGAATTCTTTCAATACCTAGTACAAGAGGCTAAGGAGTACGACAATCGTTGGTATTACTTTAATAGCATGGTTAGATTAATAGGTAACGGAAAAACACGACCACTAACGTGGAAAGAAACGTATGTCGGTGGGCTTATCAACGAAGATAAACCAATATTCAAGGGTGGAGTAACATTTAAACAATTTAGTTATGGAATTTAAGAACGAGTACAAGAGTAGTAGAAGTGGTTTCAGCCACACGAGTAGGCTATACCACGAGAGCGGTAAATTATTGGCCGAGGCCAAGTGTAACTACCTAAATAGAACGTGGGAAGTTTATCCGTTTCAGTCTTCAATGAAACAAGCGGTAGCTAAGGCCATAGAGAACGAAATTAAGACACAACAAGCCCAAATGGGTATTAAGAGACTAACCAAAGAAAAACGAGCAGAAATAGAGGCTTATTCAAGCACAATCCAACAACTTAAAAGTATAGAATTATGACACTATTAGATAGACTAAAGCCTGAGTTTATAGTAAAGCTAGACTCAATAGAACAACAATACCCTAGCACGTACAAGTGTATTATAAAATCGTTAAAGGATAACGACTATTATACGGATTTAAGGGTTGGCGATGCGTTGTCATTATTAACCCACTTAGATTTAGACATTTCAAACTTAAGCACATTATTTATATCATGAGAATAGACATCACAAGCACATATGGTTTCGACCACAATTGGACACTAGTAGTAAAAGACAAATCATTTTACTTAGGTCAGGACGTAAAGTTCTGCAGTAGGGTATTAGGCATGGAGCCTAGAGACGTAGTACGAGCAATCGGTACGGGAGAGATTGAAGAAGGCACCAAGGGTAACAAGGCCTTGGCCAAGTTTATATGCAAGACCCTAGGACTAAACGCTAGGACACTTAACAAACTTAATAATTGGGAACTATGCGCGCAGTAAAGGTAGGCGATTATGTTCGCATCATCAACGAGTATGGTAGCTTTCTTCGGAAGGTTACCTACGTGGGCGACAACAAGTTCGAATGGAACTATGGTTGGGCTAAGATAGAGCAGTTAACACTAAACAATAACAATAAATTTATATTAGACTATGGAAATTTATAGAGTAAACACAACGGCAAACCACGAGGAGGACTTCTTCGTGCTAACAGACCTAACATACCAAGAAATCACTGAGGTTATAACGCCTATAGTAGAGCTAGAACGTAACGAGGTTCAGGACTACGACAACGATGACTTGATAGAGAACCTAGAGCTAGCCTATCCTAGTGCATTCATTAAGGCTTATATTAGATTTATAACAATAACAATATAACAATATGGAAATTAATATAGTAGAAGTAGCAAGCGAACTTGCGCACAGAGATTTAAACCGAATGGTAGAGAACGAATTGGATCTTTACACAACGGAAGACAACGGAGACCTGAGATACAAAGAAAAATATCAGGACATATTCAATGAACTTTACGATGAATACTATAGCATCATATCAAATGAGTAGATTTAACGAGTATACAACGTTCATGGAGGAGGCATTGGACTATTGGTACCAGTGCCTACCTTATCATGCGCTACAGAGCCTATATGGAGTTGATAGCGTGACAAGAGACCTACAACAATCGTGGTACAAGCTAAGTTATAACAAAAAAAATAACATATATGAAGGCATCATACGTACGGATGAGAAATAGTGGTAACTATAATCTAGATTGGTTCCACAAGTACTACACTGACAAGAAAGGCGCAATGGATATCAACACGTTTCAGATGATATTTAATTACGGAAACTTGGACATGATTGTAGAGCATCTAGATAGAGAATTTAATCTAACAAAATTAGAAGACAACAACGGAAAATTAATAAAGGTATTATGAAACTAAAAGAAAAGTTTGAAACTACAATGATTTCATTTTTAATTAATAAAAATCAAGATGCTACAATGCTTGACCATTTTGATAAAATAGCAGAAGATTTTGCTATTGGATTTGGATTATTCTTATCTGAAAATATGTATGAAAATATGTATCAGGATATAGATAAAGACGGTAAGACTTGGGTAAGTTATAATCAAGAAGGATTTGATAATCGCATAACAGCCAACAGGTTTACAACACAAGAACTATTAGAAATTTATAAAAAAACATTATGAGAATAGTAAACGGAAAGTGGTCGACCAATATTTTTGGTGACGCCATAACAACAAGAGAACAAGGAAACGAGTTCATGGATAAGTTAAATAGAGTAAAGGAATTCTCTAGAGGTAGAGAGTTAACACATCGTAAGGTAGAGGTGCTATTCAGGATCCTAGACACAAACGAGACAACAGACAGAGCCTTGACAAAGTTACTAGAGATGAATACTAAAGAGATTAAGAACTTATGTTTGGAATAGGCGACAGAGTGGTGTGTGTTGACGCGAGTAAACAACCGCACACTGCTGAGGAGTTGACAACAGACGTGCCTAACTGGGTTGTAAAGGACAAGCAATACACGATAAGAGCAATAGCGCACCATGACTTCGGTGCCGTTGGCGTGTTATTGGAAGAGGTTGTAAACCAACCAAAGTACTTTAAGTTGGTGGGTAAAGTAATGGAACCAATGTTCGCTGAATGGCGTTTCAGGAGTTTAGAAGAATCAAAGCTATTAAGTAAATATGCAGTCCTTGTAAAAGATACAATGTAGGCCGTGTTAATGACTATATGGTGTACTTAATAGCAATAAAGTCATATATCACCATCAATTAACATATTCTTGACAGCTCGGAGAGACGGGCTTAATTTTAAAAACAAATAATTATGATAACAATAAACAAGAGAGGATTAAACGGACTATCGTTTGACTTCTACACAAATGACGAGTTCTTCAAGGAAGAGTTCACAGTTTCCATTAAGTGGGACAAGATCGAGTTTAGACGACCAACGATCGACACGAAGAGAAGGATCAGGAAGGCAAGTAAGAACCATGGTGCATGGACTTTTACGTTAGCACTAGACAACGCCAAGTGCGGTAGGTATTTTGAGTACGAGAAGACAGAGGACAACCTAATATTAGAATTATGAATTTTATATTAATATGGATGGGTTACGAGTTTATAAGGCCAAAGTTAGTTTGGTTATGGTATTATTTAATTAATAAGTTATGACAGCAGTAGAATGGTTGGTAAGTGAATTAAAAAAATCTTTACCAAGTATATATAATAATGAATTTGATGAAGAAATCCAACAAGCCAAAGAAATGGAAAAGCAACAGATTATTGATGCTTATAAATATGATAACTGTTATACTTTAGAACACGCTGAACAATATTACAACGAACAATTAAAAAAACAAATAAGTTATGAAACAAACAGCAGTAGAATGGTTAGTAGAAGAAGCTAATCTATTAGAGAATAATGGTTGGATTTTACCTTTAATCGAACAAGCCAAAGAAATGGAAAAGCAACAACAAGATGATTTTGCTATTGAGTTTACGGAGTGGAAAGATAAATTTATAAGTGAAATAGACGATTGGAAGCAAGATGGTGTTTATTTGAAAAATAACTACTCAATAAAAGAACTGTTAGAACAATTTAAAAACAAATAAGATTATGGAAACACCATTTTTATTAATGATACTTGTATTCTCTACATTATACATTATATCGGAATTTAAAAACAAATAAGTTATGAATGTAAAAGTGATCGTAGAAACAGACGACTCGGATTTAGAGACAATCGTGATCGGAGTTGCATCCAGCAGAGAGACTGCAATGGAAATGATTAACAAGTATTATGGAAGTGATTTAGTTATATCACACTTCAATGACGTAAGGGATAGCGGTATAGACTGCACCATGATCACTGAGGTTGGTGGGTACAAGTCACACGTCATGATCGAAGACTTCGAGGTAGATGACAAATGAACTAGCACTTAACAAGGTAAGATCAAAGTACCAGTGTCTACTTAGAGAAGACATACGAGTATGGGATACATGGGGAGTTAGTCCTGAGACCATAGA
>Ga0209191_1000126_pt1 | contig 61732 bp, 65 predicted proteins | sample S_130626_EF_Meta_FD_187320 | JGI IMG/M metagenome (GOLD analysis project Ga0209191, IMG submission 187320) | Freshwater microbial communities from Lake Simoncouche, Canada to study carbon cycling - S_130626_EF_MetaG (SPAdes) (version 2) | ecosystem: Environmental > Aquatic > Freshwater > Lake ...
TGGTGGGCCAAGGTTTTTCCATTTAACCTGATTATGCGACGCATTGGATCAACTACAGATTCTCTTACCTATCTTGGCGAATTTACTCGATCTGCAATCTCAAAGGCTCTGACAACTAAGAGCGCTGCCGCCATGCAAAAAATTGCCCCGGGAATTGATATTGAACATTTCAGGGCAGTGGATGCAACTGCGTTGCGTCAGTCTTTGGGTTTAACTAATAAGAAAGTCATTGTCAGCGTTGGCCGCCTCGTGCATCGCAAAGGTCAAGACTTTCTTATCGAATCTATGCCGCAGATCCTTAAGCAAGTTCCCGACGCCCATCTTTTGCTAGTGGGTCAAGGTCCCTACAGAGAGCACCTAGAAAAACTCGTAAATAAACATTCATTGCGCAATAGCGTTAGCTTCATCGGACGCATTCAATACAAAGATCTGCCCGGCTACATCTGTATGGGCGATATCTTTGCAATGCCATCTAGATCGCGCTTTGCTGGTTTAGAAGTCGAAGGTCTAGGAATTGTTTATCTAGAGGCGAGTGCCTGTGGATTGCCAGTTATTGCTGGTGCATCCGGTGGTGCACCTGATGCAGTCATTGAGGGCGTAACAGGATTTGTTGTTGATGGAACTAAGACAGAACAGATAGCAAAGAGAGCTATCCAACTTCTTTTGGATGAAAAGCTGCGTATTTCTATGGGTAGTGCAGGACGAGCTTGGATTGAAAAGGAATGGCGCTGGCAGATTTGGGTTGGAAAGTTTTCCGAACTACTTACTAGATAGTCCTTGCTCATGCATCGCATGAATTGCCGCAGTTCGATTAGTTACTTCTAACTTTCTATAGATCGATGCTAAATGTGTTTTAACTGTGGCAGGACTTATAAAAAGAGCTTCGGAGATCTGGGTAGTGGTTTGTCCTTGCTCCAAATGCACCAGCAGATCAAATTCGCGAGCAGTTAACGTGTTATGGGCCTTATTAAAGAGTTTATCTAAACCTTGTGCACTAAAGCTTAAGGGGGCGATGAGGCTATGGTTAATCGCAGCAACCAGCGCAGGCATGGATTCAGATTTTGAAACAAACGCACTTGCGCCGGCTTTCATTGCAGCACGAATGTAATTATCGTGATCGTTAAGAGTTAAAATCACAATTCCAATCTCACGTGAGATGCTTCTTATCCAACTCACTAGTTCAAAACCGCTTCCATCAGGCAGATTAATATCAACAGTCACGACATCTGGTTGCGATGCGGCGATTCCAGCGCGAGCCTCGGCGATGGAGGATGCCTCTGAAATCTGGCTGAAACCCTCATGCGTAAGAGCTCGCTTCAATCCTTCACGAACAAGTGCGTGGTCATCGACAATTAGAATTTTGCTCATGGGGTGAGCAAATCCAGCGAAATGCAGACGTTAGTTCCTGTGAAATCTGACTGAACTTCTAAATGTCCACCCAGCGCCGCAACTCGTTCAGAGATTCCCTGTAAACCAAAGTGATTTTCTTTTTCCTGGGCTCCGCCTATTCCATTATCTAGAAAGGAAATATCTAGACGAGTGGCTTGGGAATGCTCACTCACATTACTAATTATTTCGTTGAAGACTCTTGTGAGTTCAAAAGCTAACTCTGGTTGAGAGCCGAGTGAATCATTTTCATCCTGTTGTGAGCGAAGCTCTAGAATTTCACTACGCACTTTCTCTATCAATGTGTTGATATCAAAGCGCACAGAGCGCAGGGCAGTGCGCTTAACCTCATCGGATTCTTGGAATAACAAAGCATCTAACCCATAGCCCAACCCCACGAGATCTTGGGCTATGCCATCGTGGAGCTCTTGTGCGAGTTTTACCCGCTGTGTGAGGCTCACATAATTACTTTGTGAAGAGTTGCTCAATCTCCTTTGCGAATTCCTTCGCAACGACGTGTCGCTTAATTGAGAGTTTCTGCGTTAAGTGTCCACCAGCGATTGTGAAATCAGTTGTCAAGATAGTGAACTTTCGGATTGATTCCGCCTTACTCACTGCCTTGTTGGCATCATCTACTGCGGTTTGAATAACAGCAATCAGATCAGGATCATTTGCAAGGTCGGCCATTGAAGCACCTTCCTTCTTATTGTTTGTAACCCAAGCTTTAAGTGCATCCTGATCAATAGTCACAAGAGCTGCAATGAATGGTTGATTATCACCAACGACTAAGCACTGGCTCACTAGCGGATGTGCACGCAAACGATCCTCTAATACAGCGGGTGCAACGTTCTTTCCACCGGCAGTAACAATAAGTTCCTTTTTACGGCCAACGATGTAGAGGAAGCCATCATCATCGAGCTTTCCTAAGTCACCTGACTTAAACCAGCCCTCAGAGTCAAAAACTTCAGCGTTAGCAGCATCGTTTTGCCAATATCCGCCCATAACAATTGCTCCGCGGAGAAGTACTTCGCCATCTTCGGCAATCTTGACCGAAGTTCCTGGGATTGGACGTCCAACTGAACCAACGCGATGTGCACCAGTTAAATTCAAGGTTGCTCCGGCTGTAGTTTCAGTTAAACCGTAACCTTCCAAAATTGTTACTCCAGCACCACGATAGAAATGGCCTAAGCGCACACCAAGTGGTGCACCGCCTGAGATAGCAGCTTCAACGCGACCGCCCATACCTGCGCGAATCTTTGAGTAAACCAACTTGTCAAAGAGTCCGTGCTTGAGTGTTAGAAGTGGAGAGATTGCCTTCTTATCCATAGCTTCTGAATAAGCAATGGCGGTTTCTGCTGCTTTTCTAAAAATCTTTCCCTTGCCAGCAGCATCGGCGCGAGCTTCTGCACCGTTATAAATCTTTTCGAAAATTCGAGGAACAGCCAGAACAAATGTTGGCTTAAATGATGCTAAATCTATTGGAAGTCGTCCGACCGGATCACTGCAGTGAGCAAGGTGTAAGCCTGCATTAACTGCACCAATTTGCACCATGCGACCAAAGACGTGAGCAACAGGTAAGAACAACAGAGTTGATCCACCAGGCTTAAGGAATAGATCACTTGCGCCCTGCACAACATTTCCGCACTCAGCTAAGAAGTTTCCGTGAGTGAGTGAAACACCCTTAGGTTTTCCAGTTGTTCCGGATGTGTAAATAAGTGTTGCCAAAGTATCTGGAACAAGAGCTGCGCGACGGCGTTCAATTTCATCATCTGATACTTGAGCACCTGCATTGCGAAGTACTGCAAGAACATCCTCTGTCATCACCCAGACGTGCTTGGTGTGTGAGGGAATTACTGTTTGAACTAATTCACGTAGGGCTGGAGTTTCAACAATGATTCCGACAGTTGAAGAGTCGTTAAGAATCCAATCAATTTGTTCGGCAGATGATGTGTCATAGATTGGAACTACAACAGCTCCTGCATACCAAATTGCAAAATCAAGAATCGTCCACTCGTAACGTGTGCGGGCCATGATTGCCACGCGATCACCAATTTGTATACCGGCAGCGATTAATCCCTTGGCAGTTGCTCGGACTTCCTCTTCTACTTCACGAGCGCTTACGCTCTGCCATCCATCGCCAAGGGGACGAGACATAGTGATGCGCTCAGGCTCAAACCAAGCCCGTTCTGCAATCAAATTGGTCAGGTTGCCAGCAGTAGCTGAAGGGACAAGGGCGGGAGTTGTGACTTCATTCATGGGGCTAACGCTAGCGTGAGAAATATGAATTAAGGAAGAGGGTAACCTTTGCCCATGAGCGATTTGAGCAGTTCAACAATTACGATCGATGCCCCTATAGCCGATGTCCAAGGCGCCCTTTTTGCCCTTGACCAGTACCCAACCTGGTCTAGCGCCATTAAGGCCAGTGAGGTCGTTGAAAAGGATGAGCAAGGGCGAGCAACCAAGGTCAAGATGACTATTGATGCCGGCATGATGAAAGACCGAGTGATTTTAGATTACGACTGGAGTGCGGCCCCGGCGCAACTTTCATTCTCACTCGATGACGCAGATCTTCTCACCGGTATGGATGGTTCTTATTCAATTAAGGCAATCGATGAAGATACGACTCAGGTTACCTATGAGTTAGGCGTTTCTCTTTCAATGCCAATTCCAGCCATGATGCGCCAAAAAGCCGAGAAGACAACTATTGATCAAGCTCTTTCTCAACTCAAAGCTGCGCTAGAAGCTTAATTTCATACTTATGTCCTTAACAATCGGTATCGATGTTGGTGGAACAAAGGTGCTTGGTGGTGTTGTTGATGAATCTGGAAAAGTTCTTACAACTGCCAGAAAAGACACACCACGCCAAGGTGGAAGTGCACTAACTCAAACTATTGCCGATGTTGCCAAAGAATTACTACAGCAACATTCAGTAGCATCGGTTGGTGTATCGGCTGCAGGATTTGTTTCTTCAGATCGAAAAACAATGCTTGCAACTCCCAATATTGCTGACTGGAATGGCGTTGACTTAGATCATCAACTCGTCGAACTTATTGGGCTTCCTGTTGTTATTGAAAATGATGCAAATTCTGCCGCCTGGGGTGAAGCAAAGTTTGGTGCAGGCAAGAATCAAAATCACATGATGATGCTTACAGTTGGAACTGGAATTGGTGGAGGCATTGTTGTTAACGGTGCGCTCTATCGCGGTGCATTTGGAATTGCAGCTGAGTTTGGACACATGCGCGTTGTTCCCGAGGGACACATCTGCGGCTGTGGTGCCAGAGGTTGCTTTGAACAGTATGCATCTGGAAATGCGCTACTTCGCCATGCGCGTGAGGCAATAAATGCCAGCCCTGAAGTTGCACGCAACCTGCTCTCTCGCGGAGATGGCACCGTTGCAGGCCTGACAGGTCAAGCAATTACTGAAGCCGCGCGAGATGGCGATCCGGTGGCATTGGCAGCTTTTAATACAACTGGTCAATGGTTGGGTGCCGGAATTGCATCTCTTGCTGTTCTTCTTGATCCTGCATGTGTAGTTATTGGCGGGGGAGTAATTGATGCCGGCGAGATTCTCTTAAAGCCAACGCGTGAATCACTTGAGCGCAACATGCCTTTTGCAGGTAAGCACCCTTACCCAGAGATTATTGCAGCGCAGTTAGGCAATGAAGCCGGTCTTGTTGGGGTTGCTGACTTAGCTAGACGTTAATTTTCAAATGGGTATTTCAACCCGATTTGAGAGCGCACGGTGTCCATAATCTCCATGATGGCGATTGTGTCTTGCCACCTAAGAATCGGTGATTCTTTAGCCCCGCTCTTTACTACGCGGGCAAATTCAACTGCCTGTTCACGCAAACCGTGGCCTTTGTAGTCAGATGGATACTCAGTGATAGTTCCATCAAAAAGTGTTAGTCGCATAGAGGTTGGGTTATAGAAAGTTCTATTCACTTGCAGATAACCATTTAAGCCAGCAATTACTGCCGTGCACGGAGTCTGCACAATCATAGTTGTATTTAAGATGGCCTGTGCTCCGTTTGCGTAGTCCAAAATCATTGAGGCCTGTGCATCCACACCTTTGTCTGTAAGGACGGCCGTAGAAGTGATTGATTGCGGAATTCCTAAAACCATATGAGCAAAAGAGATTGGATAGATTCCAAGATCAAGTAACGCCCCGCCTGCAAGAGATGGCTCCACAAGACGTGGAATATTTTGATCAGCTAAACGTTGGCCATGATCAGCGTGAATAGTTGTGATTTGTCCTAGAACTCCACTTGCAACAATTTCGCGAATCTTGCCATAGTGTGGCAAGAACCTTGCCCACATCGCTTCCATCAATGCCACATCATTTGCTTTAGCGGCTGCAACCATTTCTTTTGCCTCTGTAGCATTTACCGCAAATGGCTTCTCACACAGAACTGGCTTCTTTGCATTGAGGGCAGCGATTACATTTTCTTTATGTGATGGATGAGGGGTGGCAACATAAATTGCATCAATATCTGCATCATTAATCAGCGCGTCATAACTTCCATGCGCCTTTGCCCCAGGGATAGTTTTCACAAAGCTTTCAGCGTTCTCTAAATTTCTAGAGCCCACGGCTGCAACCACATGATCACCTAAGAATGCGATGTCATCTGCAAAGGCACGCGCAATTCCACCCGTGCCGATAATTCCCCATTTAAATGTGCTCATAACGCTGCTCCATCATCTTCGTGATATCCCCGATGAAACCAGCGATTAACTGCGCGCTTTATTGCGCGCCACATCGCACGTGGTGATTGGCGTGGGGGATTAGGTGGAATAAATCGATTTGAATCCTGAATTGCATCTAGTTCATCTAGATAGGTTGTTGGTGCAGATTCATCCAAAGACAGGCCAGAAACGATGGAATCGAATTCGCTACGAATAAGTTCCTCTTCATCGAACTCATCAGGGCCTGGGCGGGGATTACTCACCCTCAGATAGTGTCATATCTGGCAATAGCCACTAAATTAGAGCCATGCTCAGCAACCTGCCGTATGGAACTTTGCGTGCGTTCCTGACGCCATTTTTGATGGCTGGTTTTCGTCCCAAGGTAAAGGGTCTGCGCAATGTTCCGGCAAAAGGCCCGGTCATCATCGCTTCAAATCATTTATCTTTTAGCGATTCAATCTTCATGCCTTTAGTAGTTCCACGCAAAGTTACTTTCTTAGCTAAAAGTGAGTACTTCACATCACCTGGAGCTAAAGGCTTACTTAAAAAACTCACCTTCATCGCTCTAGGACAAGTTCCAGTTGATCGCTCAGGCGGGCGCCGAAGTGAAGCCGCTCTAATTACTGGTTTAAAGGTTTTGGCCCAAGGTGATTGCCTAGGTATTTATCCTGAGGGAACACGCTCACCAGATGGTCGCCTCTATAAAGGTCGCACGGGAATTGCCCGCTTAGCAATTGAATCAGGAGCACCTGTTATCCCTGTTGCAATGTCTAATACTGACAAGATCCAACCGACAGGAAAAGTGATTCCTAATCTTCACCGTGTGGGAATGCAATTTGGAAAGCCTATGTATTTTGACGGAGATTCCACTGATTTGTTATATCTGCGCGATGTCACAGATCAGATCATGAATGTCATTCAAGGTATGTCTGGTCAGGAATATGTTGATACGTATGCACCTAAGAAATCAAAGCCCGATGATATTAACGTCGCCGGCGAGGAAGACTAAAGAAGATCTAAAGCATTTCTTGTAATAAGGAATTGGCAGGTGGCGCAAGTTGGGCCAGATTCTGGAATTTCACCCTCTAATACATTGATGAAATCGCCAATCACACGCATGAAATTATCGTGATCACGCTCTACTGCAACATACTTTTGAAAGACACCAAAACCACTGTTGTCAGTATTACTTCCGACAGTGTGTGTAGGTTTCCACACGAGCAGACCCATCGATGCAACTTCCACAGATTTTCCTGCAGTTGGATTTTCAAGTGCAAAAGCATAGGCCTCTAGTTGAGGCGAATAAAAAGCACCACTATCTCGCTCTGAATCAGAAACCTTGCAATCGATTAATCCAACTGTTCCATCATCATTAGTTGAGAGAAGGTCGTATTTTCCCAATATACGCCAGCGTGTTTCCTGGCCATTGATTTGAATCGGCTTGCTCTTAACAAATTCGCCCCATTTAGTCACAGTTCCAGGGCGAAGAGAAGGATCAATAGTTGGCATGTCTGCTCTTTGGAAGAACTCTTCTTGCAGCGAAGATAATGTGCCAACAAGTGGCATGGTCATTGGTGCGGTTACTTTGTACCAATACTTAACCCATAAACAACGTTTGCATGTTGATAGACCGAAAGTTAAATCAGAAGGGGAGATGTTTTCGCGCGCTGGCTTTATAGGTTTTTTCATATGCCTATTCTGGCTCTAGCCACTGACAATTGCGAAGAACAAAACCGACAGACCCAGCACAATCATGATGCTTCCACCGGCTGCGCGTAGTTTCTCCAGACGGGTTGAATCATTAGCCAGCCACGCCCGCGCAGTTCCAGCCAATAAGCCCCAGGAACCATCGGAGATAAAGGCTAGGGCTGAAAAGATGGCTCCAAGCAAAATCAACTGTGAGGTGACGTGGCCTTTGTCGCGATCAATGAACTGTGGAAGAACAGCTGCATAGAAAACAAGTCCCTTGGGGTTGAGTGCACCCACCCAGAAACCATCTCGCATAGAGCGCAACGCTGAAGGTTCTCTATCTCCCTGATTAGTCATATCAGCTGCATGAATCTTGCGGTGCTTGATGGCATCAAAACCTAAATATATTAAGTAGAGACCGCCGCCCCATTGCACAGCGATGTATGCGATATCTGAATTTTGAAGAATGGGACCTAATCCAAAGGCCACAAATGTTGAAAGAAAAAAAGCACCTGTCACATTGCCGGCAACTGTAAAGACTGCAACTTTGCGACCCCAAGCGATGGCCCGAGCGATTACGAATAAAACGCTCGGGCCAGGCGCCAAGATAATAATCATCGCGGCGACGATGTACTCAGCTAACCGCGAAGGAATTACCATAGGTCAGATATTAGTTATTACCTCTCGATGAAGCAATTGAACTCACAACGCGGTATCCGATAACGGCCACCAATGTTGCATTGATAATTCCGTTGAATGTGTAGTCTCCGCGAGTCCATGACATATCTGCGATTCCAATAATCAAAGCAGATGCTGCGATGATCAAGTTAGTTGAGTTAGAGAAATCAACTTTGCCTTCAATCCAGATGCGAGCGCCAAGGACGCCAATCATTCCGAATAGAGCAACGCCAACGCCGCCAAGTGCTCCAACTGGTGTGGCACTTAGAACTGCGCCAAACTTAGGAGAAAGTGATAGTCCTACGGCGCCCACACCTGCAATCCAATATGCAGCAGTTGAATAGACACGTGTAGCGGCCATAACACCAATGTTTTCAGCATAGGTAGTTGTTCCTGAACCACCACCGGCACCAGCCAATGTAGTTGCAAGACCATCTGCCATAAGGGCTGTTCCCATTTGATCATCAAGGTTCTTGCCAGTCATTGCTGCAACTGCCTTAACGTGTCCAACGTTCTCAGCGATCAAGACGAGCACAACCGGTAGGAACAAGACGATTGCCTTGCCATCGAATGTTGGAGTTGTAAATGAAGGCAGCGCAACCCACTTAGCAGCAGTTATCCCATCAGTCTTCACATCGCCTTGGATGTATGCAACGAGGTAACCAATAACCAGGCCACCAAAGATGCTGATGCGGTTAAGAAAGCCGCGAGAAGCTGCAGAGATTAATGCAATCGATGCCAAAGTAATGATGCCGATCATGGGACCAGCTACAAAGTTATTTTTAGCAGCTCCGGCCAAGTTCAAACCAATGACCATAACGATGGTTCCAGTTACTACTGGAGGCAATAGCCAGTTAATCCAACCGATACCTGCTTGGCGAACAATGAGACCGACGGCAGCCAAGATCAAACCTGTGACTACAACGCCACCGAGTGCTGCTGACATTCCGCCGCCTGCTTTAGCTGCAGCAATTGGTGCTAGAAACGCAAAAGATGAACCTAGGTAGCTAGGAACTTTGTTTTGTGTCAGTGCCAGAAATAGCAGTGTGCCGATTCCTGAGAAGAAAAGAGTTGTTGTTGGGGGAAATCCAGTAATGATTGGGACCAAGAATGTGGCTCCAAACATTGCGGCGATGTGCTGTAAACCCACACCGATTGTGCGCGGCCATGTGAGGCGTTCATCTGTTGATACAACTGCTCCTGGGGACAGGGTCTTACCGTTTCCATGTAGTTTCCATGAGAGTAGCGACATTGCTAACGTCCTTTCAGATCTCCTGAGTTGCCGGCCACGAGGGGTGGATGGCGTCAAATAAAGGGTAGAACTGGGCCGGTGGGTACCAAGGCGTACGCCACACCAGGAGCGGGGGTAAAGTTTGAGCGTGAGCGTGTTGGAAGTTGCGCCTGCCTACCTATCCCAATAGATTACGGCTATATATCGAATGGATACATAGCCCGATAGGTCGAGAGGAGTAAGCGATGCGCTCACGCAGTGAATCACTTGAATTCGCCCTCCTCGGTCTTTTGTCTCAGACCCCCCTGCATGGCTATGAACTACGAAAGCGCATGGGAACAATTTTTGGTCCTTTCCGCGCACTCTCATTTTCAGTTCTCTACCCACAGCTGCGCAGAATGCTCGAAGCCGGCCTGATCGAAGAGAGCGTGGTGGATTCTCCATCTCGGCGCTCGCGAATCGTTTATGACATTACAGATAAGGGACAGGCTCGCTTTGAGAATCTGACAGAGACCGTGAGCCCTGAGACATGGGAAGACGAAGGATTTGAAATCCGCTTTGCATTTTTTTCTCCAACATCTTCAAAGAACAGAGTAAGAATTCTTGAGGGACGCCATCGTCGCCTTAAGGAGAAAGCAGAGATTCTGCGCGGTGAACTCGAGAAGTCACCGATTGGAATCGATAAATATCTGGAGGAGTGGCGACGTCACTCACTGGACTCAGCTGATCGAGAGATTGCTTGGCTGGAAAAAATGATCAAAACCGAGAGGAAATAGAGTGAACATAACAACCGGTAAAGGCGACATCCGTGTTGCAATCGTTGGCGTAGGAAACTGTGCCAACTCTTTAGTTCAAGGCGTCACTTACTATAAGGATGCTGCCCTTGATCAAGAGATTCCAGGTCTTATGCATGCAACTGTTGGGGCGTATCACATTTCGAACGTTAAGTTCGTTGCAGCCTTCGATGTTGATGCAAAGAAGGTCGGTCTAGATCTAGCTGATGCCATTTGGGCTAGCGAGAACAACACCATCAAGTTTACTGACGTAGCAAAGACTGGTGTTCCAGTTCTACGCGGTGTAACAAATGATGGTCTCGGTAAGTACTACCGCGAGACAATCAAAGAATCCGATGCCCCTGCAGTGGACGTCGTTGCAACATTGAAGGCAGAGCAAGTAGATGTTTTGATCTGCTACCTACCAGTGGGATCAGAAGTTGCCGCTAAGTACTATGCACAGTGCGCAATTGATGCAGGATGTGCTTTCGTTAACGCACTTCCAGTATTCATCGCATCAGATCCTGTATGGGAAAAGAAGTTTGCTGATGCTGGTCTGCCTATCGTGGGAGATGACATCAAGAGCCAGGTGGGAGCCACAATTACTCACCGCATTATGGCTAAGTTGTTCCAAGATCGTGGTGTTCACCTCGATCGCACATACCAATTAAACGTTGGTGGAAATATGGACTTCAAGAACATGCTCGAGCGTGATCGCCTTGAATCCAAGAAGATTTCAAAAACTAACTCTGTAACCTCTCAGTTAGAGCATGACTTGGGTGAGAAGAATGTTCACATCGGACCTTCTGACTACATTCCATGGCTAGATGATCGCAAGTGGGCCTACGTTCGCCTCGAAGGCCGCGCTTTTGGCGATGTTCCTCTTAACTTGGAATACAAGCTTGAGGTATGGGATTCACCTAACTCTGCCGGTGTAATCATCGATGCATTGCGTTGCGCAAAAATCGGTCTTGATCGCAAGATTGGTGGAGCGCTGCTCTCACCATCTAGCTACTTTATGAAGACACCACCTGTTCAATACACAGATGAACAAGCTCATAATAAGGTTGAAGATTTCATTACTGGAAAGATTGAGCGCTAAAGCTAGGTATAAAAAAAAGAAGTAGGAATGAAAAGGCCCCCTGGTATTAACCAGGGGGCCTTTTCTAACCCCTCACGGAGAGTTGAGGGTTAAATCGTCGCATCCTCAGGAGTGCGACGAATGTGCATTAACCCCGCGATACCTAGCAAGAGAAAGAGAACTCCACCGACCAGAGATGCAATAGCTGCATAACCTGCAATCACACCCAAAGTTCCAAATGCATAGGCTTCCAGGAGCATGCCACGAAGAGTATTACCCATGAAAAGTGTCTGGCGAAGATCACCAAGTTTTTGTATTTGCTCTGGAGTTGATACGCCGTCTTTCATAGCTCCCATGTATGCACCAGAGACCTCAGAGTAGGTAGCTGGCTTACCCATGACTGCAGTTGCCGCACCCTTCATGTGTTCCCAAATAAATAGGTCTGAATAATCTCGCGCCATTTCTCCGGTTGTTACTTGCATTCCCGCCCACTTAACTAATTGATCTTTAGTCTCACTTGGCATTCCAGCCTCGGGTGGAAAGGCGATGTTTTGATTGCTTAACTGGCTTTGAACGGAATCATTAGCAAAACTCGCACCGAAATTTAGTAGTCCTGCAAATATGAGCAAAATCGCTGCTAATCCAAGCCCAACATAAGAAACCAGTTTGTCAAAAGTTATACGTTTCATTTAATTACTCTCCTTTTAGGCATCATTGGAATCGATGCATCACATAGTTAACTCTTGTGTCTATGCGTGGAAGTTAAAAAGTGCGAGGGTCACCACTCGATGAAAATATAAAGGGAGTTGGAGAGGGGTAGCCCTCAGCAGGTGTGATTAGTTAGACAGGGATTAATCGACGTGACGGTTGCACATCGCCTTGCCATCTGGTCCAACTTCCAGATGCGCACAAGGTATATTCAAATCATCAAAAGCTTTATCTCCATAATGGGCTCTAAATGCAAGGGCGAGAAGCACACGCAAATTTGTTTCACTATCAGATTTAATTCCAAATACTTGAGCACTACGGCTGACAGTATTTTCAATAACTTTTTCAGTATGTGCAGTTTCATTGGCAATCGCTGCGTTAGATTTACCCTCACACAAAAGATTGAGGACTAACTGTTCAAAAGGTGATAGTTCTCGTGTTGCAATAGTTATGTCTCGTGCCATCTAAACGCCACCTCTCCGCGGTGTCCCTATTCTCCTCCTTTCTTCACGGCAATATCACCCCTAAGATGGGCCAATGAGTGAAATTTTGGCCACACAGTCAGGCTCAATACTGACTCTGTCGTTCAATAGGCCCGCCAAGATGAACGCCCTTACGCGGGCGATGTATGCCGGCTTAGCTAAAGGTCTCAATGATGCCGCAGGAGATTTTGGTATCCGTGCAGTCATTCTTACAAGTGAAGGTGATCATTTTACTGCAGGAAATGACATCGTCGATTTTATGGACAATCCACCAACGAGTGATTCATCAGAAGTTGCCCAGTTCTTAGCGGCATTGCTTAACTTTCCTAAACCACTCATTGCTGCAGTTAAAGGCAATGCAGTGGGGGTTGGCACAACGATGCTTTTGCATTGCGATGTTGTAGTTGCCGCACCTTCTGCCAACTTCTCTATGCCCTTTGCATCTTTAGGTTTGGTGCCTGAAGCAGGTTCAAGTTTCCTCTTTCCTGCATTAGTGGGATATCAAAGAGCTGCCAAGATTTTCTTTACCGGTGAATCCTTCGGCGCAGATGCAGCACTTGATATGGGTCTGATTGCCGAAATTGATTCAGATGCATTGGCCGGTGCAACAAAGATTGCCCAGCACATCGCCGAGCAACCACCTCAAGCAATTATTAATACCAAAGCACTGCTCAAGGCGCGCAACCACGAATCAGTGGCAGCAGTGATGAAGGCAGAGTTTGAAATCTTTGCCATGGCTTTGCAATCAGATGAAGCGATGGAAGCGTTTATGAAGTTTATGGCTAAGAAGGGGAAATCATGACACTTGCAGGAAAGCGCTTATTCATCACGGGAGGATCTCGCGGTATTGGATTAGCAATTGCACTATGCGCTGCAGCCGATGGTGCATCCGTTGCTATTGCGGCAAAAACCTCAGACCCTAATCCAAAACTTCCAGGAACTATTCATACAGCAGCAGCTGACATTGAAGCCGCAGGTGGAAAAGCTCTTGCTATTCAATGCGATCTTCGAGATGAACTCCAGATTGAGGCCGCAGTTAATCAAGCAGCAGAAGCCTTTGGTGGAATAGATATTCTGGTCAATAATGCCAGTGCTATTAATTTGACTCGAACCGATGCAACACCAGCTAAGAGATTTGATTTGATGTTTGATGTGAACGTGCGGGGTACTTTTCTAACTTCTCAGGCCGCTTTGCCGCATCTTCGCAAATCAGCTGCCGATGGTCGTAACCCTCATATTTTGAACTTGTCACCACCGCTATCAATGAAGCCTGTGTGGTTTAAAAACCATGTTGCTTACACAATGGCCAAATACGGCATGAGTATGTGCGTATTGGGAATGGCTGAAGAGTTCAAGCGTGATGGCATTGCGGTAAATGCCTTGTGGCCACGAACTGTTATTGATACTGCCGCACTTCAGATGATTCCAGGAATCGATGCAAGCGCTGGACGCACACCTGAGATTTTGGCAGATGCTGCCTATGTAATCTTTAATCGCAAAGCTACAGAGTGCACAGGTAATTTCTTTGTTGATGATGAAGTACTGGCATCAGAGGGAGTTACAGATCTAGAAAAGTACTCTGTGACTCCAGGGACTAAAGACTTCCTCTTAGATTTCTTCCTAGACTAAGGTGACCGTATGATCAAGAAAATACTTGTACTTGCAATTGCCTCTCTTTTTGCCATTCCTATTTCCGCCTTTGCTCATGGAGAAATGGTCCAAGCTACACCGGCGCCAGATTCAAAAGTGCTCACAGCACCTCAAGAAGTTTCAATAGAATTTGATGGAAAGCTGCAATCAATAGGTAATGCGGTAGTCAATTTGATTACAGTTACTGACAACCAGGGTCAAGTAATCTCTTCTCCAACATCAGTTGTTGAAGCAAACAAGATTTCAACGAGACTTGAGCTCACTGACATTACTGGGTTAGTTTCAGTGCACTATCGAATAGTGTCAGAAGATGGTCACCCAGTTGAGGGCGATTACAGTTTCACGGTAGGTGAAAACCCAACACTGACTATTGCTCAAGGTGAAGAAGCTGCTGAGGTAGAAGCGGGAATCTCTGAAGAAAGTGGAAGCAACCTACTTGTTAATGGGATTGGAATACTGCTCATCATCGGCATTGTTTTTGCCGTAGTTAGGCGCATCAAGAAGTAGACTTTCGTAATGCCAATTTTTGAATTAGAACTCAACGGTCCCAACCTTATTCTAGAGTCAGAGCGTAAAGGTTCAGCTAGATCCCTTTTTTGGCCATGGTGCGGAGCAAATGTCTCGTTGCTGGCGCTGTCCTACGGTGCATTCTTTTTAGGTTTTGGAATCTCATTTAGGCAGGCAACTGTGGCCGCCATTATTGGAACAGTTCTATCTTTTCTGGTTGTTGGTTTTAGCTCTCTAGCTGGCAAAAAAACAAATGCTCCAACAATGATTTTATCTAGAGCAACCTTTGGCGTGAAAGGAAATATTGTCCCGGGGGCTCTCTCTTACTTGATCTTTGTCGGCTGGGAGACTGTTCTAGTTTCACTAGCAACCCTTGCCACCGGCACCGTATTTGCTCGCCTGGGCAACATTAATCATGACCTTTCTCTTGTTATTGGTTTTGTTATCGCTGTCTCACTCACTGTTGCTGGGGGAGTACTTGGTTTGTCAACAATAATGAGGATTCAAAAGTGGTTAACCCTTGTCACTGTTGTTATGACCATTGTTTATATTGCGCTGACTTTCGGAAGCGTTAATTGGCAAGCGGTAAGTGCCATCAAAGATGGAACTTCACAAGGTTTTATTGGCGCATTAATCTTTGGTATTACTGGTATTGGTTTAGGTTGGGTGAATTCTGCAGCTGATTATTCGCGCTATTTGCCTCGAACAGTTTCGAGCAAAGCCGTTGTTGGGTGGACAGTATTAGGTGCATCCTTGGTTCCAATTGTTTTAGTTATCTATGGATCAGCTTTGGCTGGAAGTAGTAAGGAGTTAAGTGATGCAATTGCTATGGATCCAATTGGGGCCCTCACTACCTTGCTTCCAACTTGGTATCTGATTCCATTTGCACTAGTTGCAGTGTTTGGTTTGGTGGGTGGTGCAATTCTTGATCTTTATTCTTCCGGATTAACCCTTGTTTCAATTGGCTTACCGGTCAAGCGCCATATTGCTGCCTCAATTGATGCCCTCATCATGTTGGCTGGAACCATCTACATTGTTTGGTTTGCTGATAATTTCTTTGCACCATTTCAAGGCTTTCTTATTACCTTAGGTGTGCCAGTTGCGGTGTGGTCAGCAATTTTTGTGGCTGATGTGATTATGCGAAAAAATCCTTACTCAGAGGCAGATTTGTATAACCCATTGGGTCGATACGGTGCGTGGAACAAAAAATCACTTGCGTTAATGGCGATTGGTTCAGTAATTGGTTGGGGATTAGTCACAAATACTTTTGCTTCCTGGTTATCGTGGCAGGGCTATTTACTCTTCCTTATTGGTGGCAAAAATGGAGCTTGGGCTTATGCAAACGTTGGAGTCATTGCGGCTCTGCTCATTGGTTTCGTAGGACACATTCTCTTATCGAGAAAATCTATAGCTGAGCAGGAGTCCTTCTAAGCCAGATGTATCCAGCTAGCCCAGAGATAATCGCTGAAACAAATAACCCTAAACGCACTTGATCTAACTCCACCTCAGAGCGTGCAGCGATATCGGCAATTACTAAAGCAACTGTTAACCCCATACCGGCCAAGGTAGCAATACCAGTGATCTCCTTAATGCCAATATTTGCATGACTACCAAAGCGCAAAGCTATCCAGGCAAAGAGAGTGATTCCGATGATCTTTCCAATAGACCTGGCGATGATGATGGCGATGGTTGTTTGTGAAGTAAAGGCGCTGATATTGATATCAAGGGGAATATTTACAACGACAATAACGGGCACGATGAAATAGGTAGAAACTGGTGTTAATACTTTGATTATTTTGTGGAGTGCGTGGGTGCGCAGGGGCAGAAGGAATCCGATTGTTGCGGCAACTAAAGTAGTCAGGGCCTTTATAGGCTCTAAATCATCGCCGTAGAAGATGGCAAGAACAATGAGGGAAAATAAGTCATCAGCAATCGCAAGAGTTAAGAGGAATAAGCGAACATGTGGGTTAACTCGCTTACCCAATAGGGAGAGCACACCTAAAGCAAGGGCTATATCTGTTGGCATGGAAGCAGCCCACACATGAGAGCCCGGGTTGAGAAGTAGATAGATGCTGGCTGGAACAATCATGCCGCCCAAGGCTGCAACGATTGGAACAACGGCTGTTTCAAAATCCTTGATGCCATTCTTAATCTCTAGGCCAACTAGAAAGAAGAAGATAGCGATTAGGGCATCTAGGAACATGCTCTAAATCTACTATGTCGGCAAAGAACAAAGCCCGCACCAATCGGCACGGGCTTTGTCTTAAAGCGTTTTTTAGATGTCGAAATACAGCTCGAACTCAGCTGGATGTGGACGCAAGCGAACATAATCAACTTCTTGCTTGCGCTTGAATTCGATCCATGTCTCGATGAGATCCTTTGTAAATACTCCACCCTTGAGCAAGAACTCATGATCGCGCTCTAGGTTATTGAGCACTTCATCAAGTGATCCTGGAACTTGTGGAATAGCGGCTGCTTCTTCGCCGGTTAATTCATACAAATCTTTATCTACTGGGGCAGGTGGTTCGATCTTGTTGATGATTCCATCAAGACCGGCCATTAACATCGCAGCAAAGGCTAGGTATGGATTTGATGATGGATCTGGGCAACGGAACTCAATTCGCTTTGCCTTTGGATTGGATCCTGTAATTGGGATACGGATACAAGCAGAGCGGTTACGAGCTGAGTAAACAAGGTTTACTGGTGCTTCATAACCTGGGACTAAGCGACGGTATGAGTTAACTGTTGGGTTAGTGAAAGCAAGCAATGACGGTGCGTGCTTGAGAAGACCACCGACATAGTGACGGGCCATGTCTGAAAGATCGCCGTATCCATCACCGAAGAACAATGGCTTGCCATCTTTCCAGAGTGATTGGTGAACGTGCATACCTGAACCGTTATCACCAAAGAGTGGCTTTGGCATAAAGGTTGCAGTCTTGCCGCCCTGCCATGCAGTGTTGCGAATGACGTACTTAAACTTCATTACATCATCACCTGCAGTCAAAATGTCTGTGAAGCGGTAGTTAATTTCCATTTGACCCGCTGTTCCAACTTCGTGGTGTGAGCGCTCAACTAGAAGTCCAACTTTTCCAAGTTGCATAACCATCTCATCGCGAAGATCAGCAAATTGATCTGTTGGTGATACTGGGAAATATCCACCCTTTACGCGAGTGCGGTATCCGCGGTTAGGAGTTCCATCTGCATCTTCCTTAATTCCTGTATTCCAAGCACCCTCATATGAATCAATCTCATGATAAGCAGTGTTGATATCAGTCTTAAAGCGAACGCGATCGAAAACATAAAATTCAGCTTCTGGTGCAAAGAATGCTGTGTCAGCAATTCCTTGTGCACGCATGAAGTCAACAGCCTTAGCAACAACACCACGTGGGTCACGACTATATGCTGAGTTATCAACTGGGTTGTGAACAGAGAAGATAATGATCAGAGTCTTCTCTTTGCGGTATGGGTCAAGGTATGCAGATTCTGGAACTGGTAACAGTTTCATATCTGATTCATGGATTGACTGGAATCCGCGAATTGATGAACCATCAAACATCAGACCATCAGTAAAGACAGCCTCATCAAATGATTCAACAGGAACGTTGAAGTGGTGCTGGATACCAGGAAGATCTGTAAAGCGAACATCAACTAGTTTGATGTCTTCCTTCTTAATATATGCAAATATTTCTGCAGAGTTCTTGAACATGCTTCTCCCAATTCACATGGATACATAAATCGTGTATCAGCGCAGAATTTCTCGACTTTGAGCCCTCTGCTTCTTGGCCCAAGAATAAGTCGCAAAAGGGGAAATGGCCTAACCGCCCTGTTACATCCATGTTAAGAATTTAAAGGGCGTTAGGCTTAGGCCCATGAGCTACCCATTCATCCGAACCACCTATGGACGCCGCATGGCCGCCCTGGCCCTGGACTGGTTGGCTTGTTATGCGATCGTGGCCGCCCTCAGGGGGGGTCTTAATCACATGAGCCCGAATAGTTCCCTCTATGTGCTCGCGATCTTCTTTCTAGAAGTTTGGATTCTCACCGCTTTACAAGGTGCAACTCTGGGCCACCGCCTTTTTGGGATGAAGGTCGTTCGTTTTGAAGATGGAGGGGCAATATCTTTATCTCAAGCTCTGATTCGTACAGTGCTCATAGTTCTAGTAGTCACGGCAGTTACTTTTGATGTGAACGGTCGTGGAATCCATGAGCGCTTAAGTGGATCGGTACTAACAAGAAGTTAGAGCAGTATTGATTTAATCAACTTAACTCGGCCTACACTTGCCAAATGAATGGCTCACTCGCACTGGTTGGTTCAGGAGAATATCTACCAGCAATGAGCCAGTTTGAAAAATCACTCATTGAAGATGGAGTAAAGAACGGCAAAGAGGCCAGATATTTACAAATACCAACTGCGGCAGGACGTGAAAGCAGTGATCGCTTGGAGTATTGGAAAGAACTTGGACTTAGACAAGCAAAGAACCTTGGTGTGGAAGCAACCTATCTTCCTATCTACACACGTGAGGATGCGTTCAATCAAGAATATGTTGATGCTGTAGCAAATAGCGCACTGATGTACATGTCTGGGGGAGACCCACACCATCTAGCCCAGGTTTTAATTGATACACCGCTGTGGGATGCAATTCTAGAAAACTGGAAAAGCGGAGCATCACTTGCAGGATGCAGCGCAGGAGCGATGGTTCTTAGCGCGCACATTCCTAATTTTCGCTTACTAAAAAAGGTGCCAACAGTAGGATTGAATTTACTTCCAGAGATTCGTGTTATTCCTCATTTTAATAAGTTCTTTAAGTGGATTCCAGAAAGTGCTGCCAAAGTTTTATTGCATGTTCCTGATGACTCAATTCTGATAGGCGTTGATGAGCTCACGGCAATCGTCAAGCGCACGGGAGATACCGAGTGGGTGGTACTCGGTGAGGCAAAGGTGCATGTACTCAAGGGTTTGCCAGATCAACAGCTACACGATGGAGAAAGAATCAATCTTTCAATCTAAAGATGTATTAGCGAATCTTTGGCGCACGGGTAGGCATCGGACCCTTAGGAATTGGCATAGACAATCCACCAACTGCCTTGAGGCGAGCACGTACTTCACGCATTTGATGCGCAGTTAACTTCTTAGGTTGCTTTTGCAGATGCTTTTGTAGCTTGCGCAGTGAAACCTGGCCTTCACCATCGCCAACAATTACTTCAATTACTGGAACTCCAGGAGCAAAGCGCTCAGTCTTCTTGTGCTCATCCTGTAGTAGTTGACGCACGGTGTTTGGTGAACCTTCACCTGTTAGAACTATTCCCGCGCGGCCAACACTTCGGTGGACCATGTCTTGATTGCGTGAGACTGCAACGGCTGGAGTGGTTGTCCATCCTTTGCGGATTGCCATCAACACGCTTGCACCAGCACCTATTTGGCCATCAATTGATGAGTATGCAGCGCGTCCTGCAACGCGAGTGAAGACGAGAAGAGTTGCTAGAAAAGAAAGCGGGGTGAAAATGAAGCCAACATAAACTGGGTGATCAACAGCTATGCCGATACCAACACCGATTGAAAGTGTTGTTAGAAATATTGCGACAAGGGCAATACCGATCCAAGGCTTAACCTGCTTAGTGACAGCATAGGCATCACGAAAGGTTTGGAAGCGAGGGGTCCTAATCTTCTTTTCTTTAGCTTTTCTCTTGAACATGTCTTTAGTTTAGTGGGGCAGGGGCGGTTCCACCAAGGCGGGTGGGAGCCCAACGTTGGCCCACATGGCTATCAGGGTAATTTTCTTGCACCTGGCGCAACATGGCTAGCAACGTTTCGCGTAAATGTAACTCGGCCTGCTCAACGTCTGCTCCACGTTCATAAAAGATTGGCTCACCAAAGACCACTGTTACAGGGAATTTATTGTGCTTGAGGTTTCGCTTAACGCCCTTAGTCCAAATTCTCTGACTTCCCCAAATAATCGTTGGAATAATCGGCACACCAGCACCCATCGCTAATCTGACTGCTCCAGATTTGAGCTCCTTTATTTCAAATGAGGTTGAGGTTGTGCCCTCAGGAAAGATGCCAATAATTTCGCCAGCCTTAAGAGCGCGAAGAGCGGCAACGAAAGATGCAGAACCACTACTGCGATCAACGCTGATGTGGTGCATGCCGCGCATAAGGGGACCTGCTAATTTGTTGGCAAAGATCTCTTTCTTAGCCATGAAGCGCACATAACGCCCAGCAGGCAGAGCTGCCGTTCCAGTGATTGCAAAATCTAGATAGCTAACATGATTGATAGCAAGAATTGCGCCATCTTTGCGTGGGATATTTTCTTCACCGCTAAAATCAAAACGAAGTCCAAGAACTTTCCAGAAAGTTTTTATCGCGGCAATTACTGGGGGATAGACAAGATCAGCCACGAGCTGCCTTTGCATCCGTTGCCTGCTTATAGAGGCGACCTGCACGATAACTAGAACGCACTAGCGGCCCGCTCATTACCCCAAGGAAACCAATATCTGTTGCTTCTTTAGCAAGTTCAACAAACTCTTCAGGTTTAACCCAGCGCTCGACTGGATGGTGGCGGCTGGTTGGTCGCAAGTACTGAGTAATAGTTATTAAGTCACAGCCAGCATCATGTAAATCAACGAGGGCTTGAGTAACTTCTTCTCGAGTTTCACCCAAACCAAGGATGAGATTTGATTTGGTAACTAAGCCAAAATCACGGGCCATAGAGATAACCGTTAAGGATTTCTCATAAGTAAAGGCTGGGCGAATTCGCTTAAAAATACGGGGGACAGTCTCCAAGTTATGAGCGAAGACTTCAGGGCGAGTTTCAAAGATTTCATTGAGTAAGTGCGCCTTTGCATGAAAGTCAGGGGCCAACATTTCAACGCCAGTACCTGGATTTAACTCGTGCACCATGCGAATTGTTTCGGCATAGAGCCAGGCACCTTCATCAGGTAAGTCATCGCGTGTAACACCAGTGATAGTTGCGTACTTAAGTCCCATCGCTTTAACAGATTCTGCAACTTTGCGCGGTTCTTCGCGATCTAGGGGATCAGGCTTTCCTGTGTCGATGTTGCAGAAATCGCAACGACGTGTGCACTTATCGCCACCAATGAGAAATGTTGCTTCTTTATCTTCCCAACATTCAAAGATGTTTGGACAAGCTGCCTCTTGGCAGACAGTGTGTAAGCCTTCGGATTTAACAAGGCTTTGTAGACGGGTGTATTCAGGGCCCATATGAGCCTTGGTCTTAATCCATTCAGGCTTTCGCTCAATAGGAACTTCAGCATTGCGTGCTTCAATGCGGATTAATTTGCGACCTTCTGGGGCAAGTGTCATGCGCACACCTTCTTTAATGATTCAATCATATGTCTCTCGACTATTGGGGAAACTTCTTCAATGCCTATGTTACGGCCAAGCTCTTTTGAAATTGAAGTGACATCAGCATCTGCAATACCGCAGGGAATGATCTGATTGAAGGCGCTCAAATCTGGACAGACATTGAGTGCAAAGCCATGCATGGTCACGCCCTTGCTCACACGAATTCCAATTGCACCTATTTTACGATCGCCCTTTTCATCAATTACCCAAACACCAGAGCGCCCTGACACACATGTTGCTTTAATCCCTAAATCTTCACAGACTTTTATCAGTCCACGTTCAATTTCCCGGACAAAGCCAACAAGTTCATGTGGCTGAGAAAGTTTGACAATTGGATATCCAACAAGTTGTCCTGGTCCGTGCCATGTAATTTTTCCACCGCGATCAACTTCAATGACCGGAGTTCCATCCTGAGGTTTTTCTGAATCTAAAGTTCTACGGCCGGCTGTATAGACCGATGGGTGCTCGAGTAATAGCAAAGTACTGGGGCGAATTCCCTGAGCAACTTCTGAGTGAATAGTGCGTTGTTCTTCCCATGCCTTTTCATAATCAATCAGGCCATGTCGAGTGAGGGCTATAGCACTCTGGTTCAGCTGGGTCACAACGGGCACATCGCTAGCCTAAAGGTAGGCTTGGCTCCTTACCAATTGAAGCCACATCAGCCCTATAGGAAAGGCCGCCTTCATCATGTCCACGCAGTCAATTCAAAAAACCCGCAAACCCTTTGCCATCGCACTCTTGGTAGTAATCGTTTGGTTTGGCATAACTGGGGTTATGGGTCCTCTATTCGGCAAGCTCTCTTCAGTTCAAGAGAACAACAATTCATCCTTCTTGCCAAAGGGTGCCGAAGCTACAAAGGCTGCAGATGTTATTGCGACTTTCTCTGATGAGAAAACTTTCAATTTTCCGACATTGATTTTATTTGAAGGTGCATCAACGCCGGAAACTTTTGCCGCAATTAATGCACACATTTCAAAAGTTGGTGGTTTAACACTAGATGGGACCACAGCCAAGATTTCTGACTTCTTAGCTCCCGGTCAGCAAATAAGTGTCTTCCCATCCCAAGACGGAAAAGCGATTTTGGCAAATATTCCACTCGATGGAAATTCACTATCCAAAATTCTTCCAAATGATAAACCGGTTCTGCCTGAACTTATCGCAGCACTTCGTGCCGATATCAAACCAATTGCAGAGGCCAATGGTCTAGCACCATATGTCACAGGACCTGGTGGATTGCTCGGTGATCTATTTAGTGCTTTCGGTACTTTAGATTCCACATTGCTGTTAACAACTCTAGGTGTTGTTGCAATCATCTTGATTTTCGTTTATCGCTCACCAATTTTGTGGATTATTCCTCTTTTATCGTCATTGTTCGCACTATCTACTGCAGGTGGAATTGTTTATCTACTTGCTAAGAACAACATCATCGATGTTGACGGACAATCCCAAGGTATTCTCTCGGTGCTGGTTATCGGCGCTGCTACCGACTATGCACTTCTACTTATCGCTCGATATCGCGAAGAGCTGCATCTTCATGAGAGCCGTTTCGATGCGATGAAGAGTGCCTATAAAGGTGTGTGGGAACCAATTCTTGCTTCTGGTTCAACAGTTGCGATCTCTTTACTTGTTTTGCTCTTTAGTCAGCTGACTAACACTGCGGGCCTTGGACCCATTGGTGCAATCGGAATTGTTTGCGCAATGTTCACCATCTTGACTTTGCTACCTGCTCTTCTTTTGCTCTTCGGTCGTTGGATCTTCTGGCCAAGACGCCCTCATTTTGATGGCGATGATCATGTGATGAGTGGTCCGTGGTCAAAGCTGGCAAATGGAATTGGACGCAATCCTCGTAAGGCTTGGGTAATCACCGGTTCAGTCCTGTTGCTTTTTGCTTTCGCATCAACAACGCTCAAAGCTGATGGAATCGGAACAGTAGACACATTTACTGGAAATCCAGAATCTGTTGTTGGCCAAAAACTTCTGGTTACTCACTTCCCAGGCGGAGAGGGTGATCCAACTCAGATAGTTGTTGCCGTCGATAAAATTGATGCGGTAACAGCAGCTGTTAAGAATGCACCTGGCGTAACAGAAATCGTTCCTTTTGTTGACCCAATTACTAAAGTGATGAAGGTCGTTAATAACAAGGCCATTTTGAATGTGACGCTGGATAAAGCTCCAGATAGCGTGGAAGCATCAAATGACATCCCTAAAATTCGAGAACTTGCCAAAGCCGCTGATGAGACATCATTAGTCGGTGGCACAAGCGCCGTTTACCACGATGTGCGTGCGGCAAATAACAGAGATAACAAGACGATCATTCCGATTATTTTGTTTGTCATCACAATCATCCTTGGATTGCTGCTACGAAGTATTTTGAGCGCGATAGTCCTACTTGGAACTGTGTTGCTCTCATACTTTGCAACTCTCGGCGTTTGCGCACTTGTCTTCAACCATGTATTTGGTTTTGCCGGGGGTGATAACTCATTCCCACTCTTCGCCTTCATCTTCTTGGTGGCACTTGGAATTGATTACAACATCTTCCTCATGACACGTGTACGCGAGGAGAGCGCGAAGATTGGTACGCGTGCAGGAATCATTAAGGGTGTGACAGTGACTGGCTCAGTAATTACATCAGCCGGAGTCGTTCTGGCGGCAACTTTTGCTGTTCTTGGCCTGCTTCCACTGGTTCCTTTAGCAGAGCTTGGTTTTGCTGTTGCCTTCGGTGTTCTCCTAGATACCATCATTGTTCGTTCAATCTTGGTGCCAGCCATAGTTCATCAAATTGGTCCAAAGATCTGGTGGCCTTCAAAACTGCAGCATGAAGATATAAAGAGCTAATGCGAGTAGGCATTGCTGGTTATGGATTAGCAGGACGTTATTTCCACGCACCTTTGCTCAAAGGATGTGGATATGAAGTCGTAGCGATTCAAACCAGTAATGCCGAACGAGCAGGACATGCCGTTGCAGACTTTCCAGATGTCAATGTTGTTGCAACCATCCAAGAGTTTGTAGCTCACAAACTCGATCTTGTTGTTGTTGCATCAGCCAATCTGGTTCATGCCGAGCATGCATTTGCAGCAATAAATGCCGGTATTCCAGTTGTTGTAGACAAGCCCATGGGACGAACATTTGCTGAAACCGCGGAAATTTTCTCTGCAGGAGAGCGTGCAGGAGTCCCTGTTTCAACTTTCTTTAACCGTCGATGGGATAGCGACGCCCTCACGATTAAGAAAGTTTTAGCATCCGGGGAATTAGGCACAATTCATCGCTTGGATTCACGCTTTGAGCGCTTTCGCCCAGAACTCAACAAAGCTTCTTGGCGCGAGAACATGAGCGCAGCCGATGGTGGGGGTCAACTCCTTGATTTGCAGCCACATTTAATCTCAACTGCAATTGATTGGTTTGGTAAAGCTGACCTTGTTACTTCTACTGTGCGCACCATTCGTGGCGGCGCAGATGATGATGCTGTATTAGTTCTCAAGCACGATACAGGGGTTCTTTCAATCCTTAGTGCAAGTGTTGTTGTTGGTGCACCAGGGCCTCGTATCCGTATATTGGGTAGCAAAGGTGCATTGGTGATTAATGATTTGGATCCGCAAGAGGCCTTACTCAAAGCGGGAAAAATTCCAATGGGTGGTAAATGGGATGTTCCGACGAAATCAAAAACCTTTATTCATCGCGGCGATGACGTAGAAGAGATTGTTGGCGAAGATGGCAATTACGCCACTTTCTACACTTTAGTAGCAGGTGCTATTTCTGGCACGAACCCATGGCCGATCTCAAATGATGATGCGCTCTTAGTTGCAAAAATCATTGATCAGGCCCGAAACAACGCTCTTCATGTCTAACAAAAGTGATGTTCTAATTGTTGGAGCTGGTTTAGCTGGATTAAACGCTGCAATTCAACTACAAGATGCTGGACGCTCTGTGACAGTGATTGACGCAAGTGATCGCGCAGGTGGACGTGTAGCAAGTGATCATATTGATGGCTATATCTGTGATCGTGGGTTTCAACTCATAAATTCAAAATATCCAGCATTAATTGCACTTGATGTCATTGATGAGATTGATTTCATTTCTGCACCTCGAGTAATTGAAGTCAGTTTAGGAACCGAGCGAATTGCGTTGGGAGATCCACGCAATGCTCCATTTTCAGCGCTGCATCGCGGGACTGGTTCTATGAGTGAGAAAGTAAATTTTGCCCGATTCATTTTCTCAAAGATAAAATCTGAACAATCACTAGGTCAAGCGTTGCGAAATGCTGGTTGTGGTGCGACATATGAGCGAGTGCTTCGCCCATTCTTGCAGGGAATCTTTCTAACTGATCCAGACAAAGTTGATGCCAATTATGGGCAAATCGTGATTCGCTCATTTGTCACTGGATCTCCAGGAATTCCCAAGTACGGAGTGGGCCAATTATCACATGCACTTGCCTCGCGAATAAAGGATTTACAACTCAACGTGCGAGCAGAGCGCATTGTTGGAAACACAGTGCAAACTTGCGCAGGTGAATTTGAAGCTCGCAATATTTTGATTGCAACAGATGCAACCACAGCCACTCAACTCTTAGAGCTCGGTGAGGTTTCTCGAATGCAGGGCTGCGTGACTTGGTATCACGCAAGCGAAAACAATCCATCTGGAACTGGCCGTCTACTCATTGATGGTCAAAACCGTGGATCTGTTATGAATAGCTTGGTTATTTCAGATATTTCAAAGGCTTATGCACCTAATGGTATGAATCTGATTTCAAGTACTACTGAACTTGGAACTACTGATTCAGAGGTCCGGCGCCATCTCTCAACAATGTGGGGAGTTGAAACCCGTGATTGGCAGTTAATTGCTAAGTATGAGATTCCTTCAGCGTTGCCGCTGCACCATGTTGGGAAAGGGCTAACGCAACCAACCAAGGTTTCAGATCATCTCTATGTTGCAGGTGATCACCGCACGGTTCCATCACAGCAAGGCGCTCTCTTTAGTGGCAGCCTGGCTGCGCAATTAATCTTGAACTAGTTGATTGAGCGCTTCGGTGATGTGGGGATAGTCCCAAGTAAATCCAGCCTCTTGTAAGACGTGGGGGATAACTTTTTTGGAACCTAGAACCTCAGAAGAAAAACCACCAAGTGCAATCTTTAGCGCAATGGCAGGGGCTGGGAAGAGTGCTGGACGATGAAGTGCACGTGCAAGTGCTGAAGTGAATTCTTGATTTGTAACCGGATTAGGTGAAGTTACGTTCACCGCGCCGGCAATTGGATTCTCTAGAGCAAAGACAATGGCACGAATTTGATCGTGCAGAGTAATCCACGACCACCACTGCTTACCTGAACCAAGTTTTCCACCAAAACCAAGACGAAAGAGTGGCAACATCTTTCCAAGTGCTCCACCTGTTGGATCTAGCACTAGACCAGTTCGAATCTTTACGGTACGAACATCGCCAGCTAAATCTGCAGCACTTTCCCATTCACGGCAAACGGCTGCTAGAAAATCATCACCAACCCGATCTGTTTCAACAACCGCGCGATTTCCGCTCTCTCCATACCAACCAATGGCACTTGCAGATATAAAGACTTGAGGTTTGAGTTCTGCAACAGCTTTAGCAATTGTTGTGGTTCCGAGTAGACGTGAGTTGAGAATCTCTGACTTGTATTTTTTCGTCCAACGCTTATCGCCGACTCCCACACCAGCTAAGTGAATGATTGCATCCACGCCAGCAAGGGCAGTTAAATCAACATAGCCAGTCTGTGGATCCCACTGGACTTCATCTGCTGCAACTGGTGCACGGCGCACTAAACGTTGAACAGTATGTCCTTCACTCTTTAGGTGACCAACAAGAGCTGTGCCAATAAGACCTGATGAACCGCTAATTGCGATTCTTTGAGGGACGCGCATTACTACTTAGAGTCCCAAATCTGATTCGAAAGCGCCGCCTTCTAGACGCTCTTTCAAAGTAACAAGGAATCGGGCGGCATCTGCGCCATCAACTACACGGTGATCGTATGAAAGACCAAGGTAGACCATTGAGCGAATAGCAATAGTTTCTCCGCCATCTTCACCGCGAACAACCATTGGACGTTTTACAACTGCGCCTAAGCCAAGGATTGCTACCTGTGGTTGATTAATGATTGGTGTGTCAAATAGTGCTCCGCGACTTCCAGTGTTTGTGAGTGTGAAAGTTCCACCACCTAATTCATCTGGAGTTACTTTGTTATCGCGTGTGCGAGCAGCTAGATCTGAAATCTTTCGTGCAATGCCACCCATGTTTAGATCACCAGCGTTAGCAATAACTGGAACAAGAAGACCGCGCTCTGTATCAACTGCAATACCTAGGTGTTCTGTGCCATGGTAAGTAATTTGATCGCCCTCAACTGATGAGTTAAGAACTGGATGTTGCTTGAGTGCTTCACACACAGCAACTGCAAAGAATGGAAGATATGAAAGCTTGACACCTTCACGGGCTTCAAATGATGACTTTGCCTTTTCGCGCAAACGAGAAATCTTTGTAACATCGACTTCGACCACAGTTGTTAACTGGGCACTTACCTGAAGTGATTCAACCATTCTGGCAGCAATGACTTTACGCAATCTAGACATTGTTACTGTCGTACCGCGCAGTGGAGAGACTGCAACTGTTGTTGGTCTTGCAGCAGAAGGTGCTGCAGCTGCTGGTGCAGGGGCTGAATATGTAGGTGCGGCAGGCTTTGAAAGCGCCTCAACATCTTCACGGCGAATACGTCCACCGATTCCAGTTCCCTTTACGTTGGCAAGATTAACTCCGAGTTCATTAGCAAGCTTTCGAACTAGGGGAGTGACATATGCATCGATTGGTTGTGTAAGCGGTGCTGCTGGTGCAACTGGTGCAGGTGCAGAGACAACAGGTGCTGCAACAACTGGCGCAGCAACCACAGGTGCTGCAACAACTGGCGCAGCAACCACAGGTGCAGGCTTTGGAGCAGCAGGTGCTGCAACTGGTGCGGCTCCGCTTGTTCCAATTAATCCAAGACGAGCTCCAACAGGAACAGTGGAATCAACTGCAACATCGATTGCTAACAATGTTCCAGCAACTGGTGACGGGATCTCTGTGTCTACCTTGTCTGTTGAAACTTCTAGTAATGCTTCATCAACGGCAACTGAGTCACCAATATTTTTTAACCAACGTGTGACAGTTCCTTCACTCACGCTCTCACCCAAAGCAGGCATTGTGATGACTGTTCCTGCACCTGAAGCGGCAGGAGCAGCAGCAACTGGTGCTGGTGTTGCAACAACGGGTGCTGCAGGTGGTGGTGGCACAGGAGCAGCAGGAGCAGCAGCAACTGGTGCAGAAGGTGCAGGTGCGGCGGCGCCATCAGCGATGATTGCTAACTCTGCGCCAACTGGAACTGTTTGATCGATTTGAACAACAATTTTTGTAAGTATTCCAGCAACAGGTGAAGGAATCTCGGTATCGACTTTGTCAGTTGATACCTCAAGAAGTGGTTCATCAACATTGACGTGATCGCCTTCAGACTTTAACCAACGTGTAACTGTTCCTTCGCTAACACTTTCACCAAGTGCCGGCATCGTTACGGAAAATGTCATTATTTTCTCTCCTTGGTTATCCGTGTGCGTGAAGCGGTTTGCCTGCAAGAGCCATATGAGCTTCGCCCATTGCCTCAGACAGTGTTGGGTGTGCATGAATGAGGGATGCAACATCGGTTGCACGTGCTTCCCAGTTAAATATTAACTCTGCCTCGGCAAGAAGTTCACCGACACGAGCGCCAACCATGTGAACTCCAAGGATTGGGCCATCTTTTTCACCAACAAGTTTGATTGAACCAGCAGTACCAAGAATCTGCGCCTTACCGTTTCCAGCCAAGTCATAACTAAGTTCAACAACGTCATGGCCACGCTTTTTAGCCTCTGCAGTTGTTAAACCAACTGAAGCAACTTCAGGATCTGAGTAGGTAACGCGTGGAATTCCATCGTAGTTAATTGGGCGTGGATTCAACCCTGCAATTTCCTCAGCAACGAGCATGCCTTCTGCAAAACCAACGTGGGCTAACTGCAAAGTTGGGATTAGGTCGCCAACAGCCCAAATGCCAGGCACATTCGTGCGGCACTTATTATCAACGATGACATAGCCACGATCCATTGTGATGCCCTGCTCTTCATAGCCAAGGTTTGCAGATACTGGACCACGGCCAACAGAGACCATCAAAAGATCTGCAGTAAACTCTTTACCATCTTCTAAAGTGATGGTTACGCCTTTTTTGTTCTGGGTAGCTGATTTAAATTTAACACCTAGTTCAAAGTTGATTCCGCGCTTTCTAAATGCACGCTCGAGCTGCTTACTAGAGCTCTCATCTTCAAGGGCGATTAGATGTGGCAGACCTTCAATGATGGTTACCTCTGAGCCAAAAGATTTCCAGACAGATGCAAACTCACAACCAATGACTCCGCCGCCTAGAACGATGACAGATTTTGGAACGTAATCCATCTTTGTTCCGTGATCTGAGGTGATGATCTGCTTGCCATCAATTTCAAGGCCAGGAAGAGTGCGCGCATATGAGCCAGTTGCAAGGATGATGTTTTTGCCGGTGTAGCGCTGGCCATTTACTTCAACTGTGTCTTTAGAAACTAACTTTCCATGACCTTCGATATATGTAATGTTTCTTGATTTAACTAATCCTTGTAGACCTTTGTGAAGACGGGAGATGACACCGTCCTTATATGAATTAACACCGTTCATGTCAATGCCATTAAATGTGGACTTAACACCGAACTTAGAACCCTCACGGGCGCCATCTGCGATTTCAGCTGAATGCAAAAGCGCCTTAGTTGGGATGCAGCCCTTGTGTAGACAGGTTCCACCAACTTTGTCAGCTTCGATTAATGCAACTGAAAGGCCAAGTTGTGCACTTCGCAAGGCGCAGGCATATCCGCCGCTTCCGCCACCCAGAATCACCAGATCAAATTGCGACACTCAACTACCCCTTTTACTCATGCTTAGGGCTCTATCCTGCCTTACCTACGCCTGTTCGACCAATCTCACGAGTGAGCGCATGCTCACACCTGTGCCACCAACTGGCGTGTATCCATGGGCTTTGCCCTCATTGTAGGCAGGACCTGCAATATCAAGGTGCAGCCATGGAAGTTGATCATTCACAAACTCTTTCAAAAATAGGCCAGCCACCATCATGCCGCCATTTTTATCTCCTCGGTTAGCAATATCTGCAACAGGAGAATCCAAAGAAGCACGAAGTTCTAGAGGCAAAGGCATTGGCCAGAACTGCTCGCCTGTTTCTTTAGCGATTGCGATAAATGCATCACTAAAACTTTGATTGTTTGTCATGACCGCACCTGTGCGAGTTCCAAGAGCAATGACTTGTGCACCAGTTAATGTTGCAACGTCAATCATTCCATCTAGCTTATTTTTACTTAACTGGGCTTTCACCATTGCATCTGCGAGAACTAATCGACCTTCAGCATCAGGGTTAAGGACCTCAACGGTTTTTCCACCAAAGATTGTGATGACATCACTTGGGCGTGTGGCTGTATCACTTGGCATATTTTCAGCAAGGGGAGCCCAGCATTCAATTGCTACGGGCAAACCAAGTTCTGCAATGGCAAGGGTTGCAGCACAGACCGCTGCAGCACCACCCATATCGCACTTCATTGCTTCCATGCCTAGGCCAGCTTTTAGATTAAGTCCGCCGGTATCAAAAGTGATTCCTTTACCAACAAAGGCAAAGCGCTTAACATTTTTAGCTTTCGGAGTGTAAGAAATATGCAATAAACGTGGGGGATTGGCTGATCCTTGACCCACACCAATAATGCCACCAAAGCCTTGAGATTTAAGTTGCTTCTCATCCCAGATAGTTACTTTTAATCCAGCCTTTGCTCCACCAGCAGCTTTAACATCTGCAGTTAATTTCTTAGTAAAAGTCTCAGGATATAAATGGCTTGGGGGAGTATTAACAAGATCTCGCACAAGATGCGTGTACTTAGCAATAATTGATGCACGAGCAGTAATCTCTTTAGCTTCACTCTTTCCGGCAAGCTTTGAAAATATTGTTGCTGATTTCAGCGCGCTCTTTTGATCACCTTTAGTGGAGCCCCGGAACTCATTGAAAACATATGCTCCCAACGCTGCACCTTCTGCAACAGCGCTCACGCCTGCTAGATCGCGGGTTGGAAGGGCAAAAGTTGCTCCCGTATTTCCTGCTAACGCTCTGGCTGCGCTACCTGCAGCCCTACGCAAATTCTCATGCGTATACGTTGATGACTTTGGACCAAGACCGGTGAAGACCATTAAGCGCGCTGGCCCGCCAGGCATCTTTGTTATTTCATCTGCTTTTCCAGTTGCACCCATCTCAAGTAAAGAAGCTAAAAGTGATTTTGAATCAAGGGCTAAATCACCTGATTCGATGGCGATGCCACCTTTTGTGTTGGTACTAACCAGACCCACAACAAGGAGATCATCTTTAACGAGGCCATCTGAGATTTTGAGTGTTGTCATAGGCGTCAGCGTAATAGATGTATTGGTAGGTTTCACACTATGAAGCACTCACCTTTACACGACAAGCATCTAGCCCGAAATGCCAAGATGGCCGATTTTGGCGGTTGGCTCATGCCGATCGAGTATCCAGGGGCAGGAGTGCTGGCTGAACACGCTGCAGTCCGCGAAAAGGTTGGCATTTTCGATGTTTCACATTTAGGTAAAGCCAGTGTGACTGGAAAAGGAGCTCTGGAGTTCCTCAATTCAATGTTTACCAATGATCTAGGCCGCATTGGAAATGGTTTTGCCCAATACACCTTGCTCTGTAATGAAAAAGGTGGAGTCATTGATGACCTGATTGCCTATCGCAATAGTGAAGAAGATTTCTTTTTAGTTCCTAATGCTTCAAATACCACAGATGTGGTTGCAACTTTAAATAGCAATGTTCCAGCTGGAATCACTGTCACCAATCTGCATACTGACTATGCAGTCATTGCAGTGCAGGGACCCCTTGCACCACAAGTCATGCAATCGCTGGGAGTAAATACCAATATTGATTACATGGCTTTCGAGAAGGTCAGTATCGGCGGAGCAGAAGTAATCTTGTGTCGCACCGGTTACACAGGCGAACTTGGTTACGAATTACTTCCTAAAACTGCAGATGCTTCCAAAGTCTGGGATGCAATCGTTGCAGCGATGGAGCCAGTGGGTGGATTGGTATGTGGTCTGGGTGCGCGAGACACATTGCGCACAGAGATGGGCTATCCACTACACGGCCATGAACTCTCATTAGAAATCACACCAGTGGAAGCAAGTGCAACGTGGGCTATCGGCTGGGATAAGAGTGGGTTTCTTGGCTCAGATGTTTTGAAATCACAGAAATCTCAAGGAGCAAAGCGTCGCAGTGTGGCAGTTAAATCACTCGACCGCGGAATTCCTCGTGGTGGAATGAGTGTGAAAACAAGTGATGGCGCCTTACTTGGTGAAGTAACTAGTGGAACATTTTCTCCCTCACTAAAAGTGGGCATAGGGATCGCGCTCCTTGATTCATCTGTGAAAATTGGTGATCAATTAGTTATTGACGTACGAGGTCGCGATTCAATGGTTGAAGTGGTGAAACTTCCCTTTATGCCTTCACACGTTCGTTAAATTCAATCGGCTCTAAAAATGCAGCGCGGGTCTTAGTTCTACGCAGCGCTGATAAGACTGCTTTGCCGGAAAACACCAAGAGAAGCGTTGTAAAGACTGCACGTGGGATATCCCAGGCCATGGCTGTGGCAAAGTGGAATGTAATAAAGCGCGAGAGATTGTCAACTATTGCTCCATTGGCAAGGTAGGAGAGCTGGGTATCTGCGCCCAGAGCCCAAGGCCAAAACTGTAAATCCATCAGGATTCCAAAGAGCTCTGAGGCGATGATGCCAAAGGCAATAAGTAGAAATAATTCACGACGTCCTCGAAGTTTTTTACCTGGCAACATTCCAGCGGCCATACCAATCCATGCAGCTGCAAATACTTGGTAACCCAGCCACGGTCCAACACCACCAGTGAGTAGTGCTGAAACAAACATTGAAGTAAGCCCCAAGATGAAACCAAAAGATGGGCCAAAGACACGAGCGCTTAAAATCAAAATAAACCACATTGGTTCAATTCCAACTGCGCCAGCACCTAGCGGGCGAAGAGCTGCAATGAGCGCCGATAAAACACCGAGGAGTGCAACAGATTTAGCATCGAGTGCGGAGTTAGAAATCTGAATAATTACTAAAAAGAATGCCACAGATAGCGCTGCCCAAAAGAAAAGCTGCGTGCGCGGAAGTGATTGCCCGTTATAGAAAAAAGGCCACAAGAATCCAGCGGCAGAAATCAACGAAGCCAATGTAAGTACTGCTGTGCCAATAGGAGAGAATCTGACTACGTCATTAGTGCGCATTAGCTATTTGCCTCAATTGCTCGCACGACATCGCCAACTGTTAACCAAGGCTGCGGAGACATGATCTTAGAAACCTGCGGGGCAAAAGCTGGAGAAGATAAGAGCACATCAATAGTTGGGCCATCGGCAACGATGTCACCATCTGCAATAAAGATTGTTCGGGTGGCTAACTCGGCCACAAGTTCAACATCATGTGTGGCAATAATGACGCTGCGATTAAAGACGCGAGCAAATTCAATAAGCATCTTGGTTAAAACTCGCTTTGCTTGATAATCAAGGCCTCTGGTTGGCTCATCCAAGATGAGTAGGTGTGGGTTAGCTGAAAGCACCACACTCAGGGCCAAACCTAAACGCTGGCCTTCAGATAAATCCCGGGGATGTGTTTGTGCTGATATCCCGGGAACAAGTTGGGATAGAAGTGCAAAGGTTGTACCACTAGCTACTTGATTATCACCATCTGCTTGTTTGCACTCTTCACTCACACTTTGCCCGTAGAGCAGATCACTTGGCTCTTGTGGGATATAGCCAACATTCTCGCGTCTTTGCTTACTATGTAATTTCTGGGAATTAATCCCGTTAACGATTACTTCACCAGCTGCGTTATCGCTTACCCCAGCGATGGCTCGAAGAAGTGAACTTTTACCAGCGCCGTTGCGGCCCATGATGGCAACAATTTCGTTTTCATAAATAGTTGCCGAAAGGGAGTTCACGGCGTTTTTACCGCTATATGAAATGGTTAAGTCTTTGACTGTCACACATGCTTTTGAAGAACTAGTTGCGGCTTCTTTTTCAATAACTTCATGTGAATCTCTAAACTCCTGCGTCATCCGGCGCATTTCTCGCACCGAAACACCAATCTCTTTTAACCCAAGAGCTCTGGCTAATTCAACAATGGGCGGGGCGATAGGGGAGTTCATCAGGATTTGCTCAGGTGTTCCAACAACAGCAGAACCCGCACCATTGATGTGAACAATACGATCAGCAAATTGAATAACGCGCTCCAACTTATGTTCAGCAATAACAACAGTGAGGCTTAAATCGTGAACTAAGCGGTGGAGAATCGAGAGAACTTCTTCAGCAGCAATAGGGTCGAGTGCACTTGTTGGTTCATCTAGGACTAAGACTTTGGGATGGGCAACTAGAGCGCTGGCTATCGCAACTCGTTGTTGTTCCCCGCCGCTCAAGGTTGCAATCGTGCGATTTCGAAGGGTAGATAAAGACATTAAGTCCAATACTTCTTCCACGCGCTTTCGCATTGTTTCATTTGAAAGATTCAACGCCTCCATCCCAAATACAAGCTCTTCTTCTACCGTATCTGCCACAAAGCCATTGATGGGGTTTTGTCCCACAATGCCAATTAAATGCGCCAGGCCACCAGGCTTAACTTCTGCAGTTGAGATTCCATCTACTTCAATACTTCCAGCCAAGATGCCGCCAGTGTGGTGGGGAACTAGGCCATTTATAAGGCGTAGCAATGAGGATTTACCTGAACCTGTTGGTCCAATAACTAGAACTAACTCTCCTTCAGCGATTTCAAGATTGAGATCTTCAATCACCGTTGTTGTCGAGTTTGGATAGATAAGTGAAACGTTAGAAAACTTAATCATGAGAGTGCCACCACGGTTAAGCCAGCTATAACAACGGCTAGATCAACTCTGGCCCATTTAATTGGGCGATACTTTGATCGCTTCTTACTTATTCCATAACCACGAGAATCCATAGCAGCGGCTAAATCAAGGGATCTTGCTAGTGATTCTTCAAGTAGTGGAAGTGCAATGCGTTTGAATGCTTTTACTCCGTGGGTCTTCTGGCCGCGCAGGCGTTGTGCCATGCGAATGCGCGAAACCGCAGAGACCAACTGAGGAAGTACTGACGTAGCAATCACAACACTAATTCCAAATTCATAGACATAGACAGGCAATACGCGCAACAAGCGATGCGGACTTGTTAGTGATGCAGCTGCGCCAAAAACTACAAGGATTGCACAAATAATGATTCCTTCAGAAATCGATGAAGTTAAGCGCTCTAATGTCACCGAACCACCTATGCGAATGCCTGGCATCCAACTAGGTAGCGGCAATCTGGGAATACTGAAAAGAGTTGTTCCTGGAATTGGAACACCAATGAGCACGCCAATGATTGCTCTAATTGCGATGATCCAAAGTGAGAGCTTCAAAGTGGCGTTAAAGGACCGTCCCCAAGGTGCGTCATCTCTTTGTGTAAAGACAATTACTGACATAACACTCACTGCCGCGATGGCAAAGACTGGGGAGTTCACTCGGGCAATTGCAAGTGCAACTGCGCCAGAGAAAATCCACCACGTCAGTGGGTGAAATGAAAGTTTTTTCATACGTTATTTACTTGGTTTTAACTAATGCTTTTGGTGTTGGGATTTCAACGCCACATTCTTTAGCGGGATAGCCACCCAAACCGCAGATCAAGCCAGAGGAGTCAGCACGAATCTTTGTGGCTTGGCCCAAGACATCAATTCCCTGTGAGGTTTTTGCAGTTCTCACACAGGTCGTGATTGTTTTTCTTGGGCTTTCACCTTTTGGTGCCCAAGCCTTTGAACCGTACTCAATGACTAGACCGATTCGCTTAGTGTCTTTATCGCTCTTAACTCCAGCACAAATAGTTGCAAAGTTAGGTTTAACTTTTGGAGAAAGAGAAGGAACATCATCGCTACTAAATACAAATGACCAACCTTCAACTGCGCCATCTGCAATATCTACAGTTGGACCAGTCATTGCTGCGGTCCACTTTGTGGCACCTGGTGCTGCTTGGAAATAACCCCAGTAGCGCCAGCCTTTGCCAGCGGCTTGGGATTGCGGGATAAAGAGAATTGATGTGGAAAGAATGAGTAGTGAAATAAGTAATGCTTTGAACTTCATTGCTGTGGGGCCTCTCAAATGTGAAAGAGTCTCACAGGGAGCAGTGCCGCGCGAATAAGAGATTAAAAAAAAGAAATCTCGAAGACATGTGGACCACACCCCGCAAACCTCGGCGGGTGTTTGTCTAGAACCATCCATTAGGTAATCCGACTATACGGTTGCGGGTCAGCGTCGGAATTTCACCGAACTTCCCCTAATGAAGGGCGTATTAAGTTGTGTGCGTAGGAAAGCACATCGCTATTGGGTTGGCAACAAGGCGCGCAAGGTCGTACAGTTCTAGGCATGGAATATCGTCGCCTTGGCAGTACTGGAATGTATGTATCCGAGATTTCTTACGGAAACTGGATCACACACGGCTCACAAGTTGAAGCCGACTCTGCAATCAAATGTGTGAAGACCGCCCTTGATTGCGGCATCACGACCTTTGACACTGCAGATGTTTATGCAGGTACTCGAGCTGAGAAGGTACTCGGTAAGGCGCTCAAAGGCGTTCGACGTGAGTCATATGAACTATTCACTAAGGTCTATTGGCCGACTGGCCCAGGCAAGAACGATCGTGGCCTCTCACGCAAACACATCATTGAATCCTGTAACGCATCACTTAAGCGTCTTCAAACAGATCACATTGATCTCTATCAAATGCACCGCTTTGATTTTGAAACACCATTAGAGGAATCTCTCAGTGCCTTTGATGATTTAATCCGTGCTGGAAAAGTTCACTACATCGGTTTCTCAGAGTGGACTGCAAGCCAAATCGCAGCAGCTCTTAAGATTCAAGATGCTCGTGGTTACAACCGCTTTGTCTCAAGCCAACCTCAATATTCAGCGCTATGGCGTGTTATTGAAGCAGAGGTTGTTCCGCTTTCAGAAAAAGAAGGTATTGGCCAGATTGTCTGGTCACCAATGGCTCAAGGTGTGTTAACTGGTAAGTATTTGCCAGGCAAGAAGCCACCTGCCGGCTCACGTGCCACCGATAAAAAGGGGGGCGCTGGAATGATTTCTAAGTGGATGAAAGATGATGTCTTAACTGCAGTTCAAAAGCTTAAGCCAATTGCCGATAAGGCTGGATTAACAATGTCACAACTTTCTGTTGCCTGGGTATTGCAAAATCCAAATGTTTCTAGCGCCATCGTTGGTGCTACAAAGCCATCTCAGGTTAAGGAAAACGTGAAGGCTTCTGGAATCAAACTTGATGCAGACACTATGAAAGCAATTGATAGCGCTTTGGGTAATCTGCCTGAAAAAGATCCAGCACAAAACATCAGCCCCAATCCAAGAGCTTAATTAACTACATCGCCCACTTTGGTTTGTGGGTGTGGTGCACGTAGGCGACGCATCTGTGTTGAGCGAAGCCATGCATACATTCCCAAGCCCTTGGTGCTAGCTGATGGATACTTGGCATGGACAAGACGTTGGATTTTTCGACCAAGGATAATTCCGTCAACAACGGCGGCAAGAAGAACGGCATACATCAGGGCAATTGCGCTGAATTGAACTGCTGGGATCTGAATCAAAGTCAGCACTAGAACTACGAAGATTATTGGTAGGAAGTATTCACCGATTGAACGGCGAGCATCAACATAGTTACGAACAAAGCGGCGTTCAGGTCCGCGATCTCGTATTGGCAGTGCGCCTTCTTCTCCGCGCAAATATGCAGCTCGTGAGTTGACGCGATCTTGTCTGGAGGCCAACTTCTGGGAGCGCTTTTGCTCCTTGGTCACAACAGGGGAAAGGGATGAAACCTTCACCTTTGCCTGAGCATCTTTGCGCTTCGGGGTTGGACGGCCTTTGCCAGTTGATTCAGTAGTCATGGGGCAACTATAGAAGGGCCGGGTAAAACCACAAATAATGAAGGTAAGTCACAACTCGCGTCAGGGGTGGGGGAAAGGTAGGCTTGTCTCAAACAAGGAGAGAAAATGACTACAGAAGTTACAACCACAGGTCTTGCCCTAACCGATGTTGCTGCTGCAAAGGTAGCTGCGCTCTTGGCACAAGAAGGCCGCGATGATCTCAATCTTCGCGTTGCCGTACAGCCTGGTGGATGCTCTGGTCTTCGTTATCAGCTCTACTTTGATGATCGTAATCAAGACGGCGACATCGTCCGTGAATATGGTTCAGTCAAGGTAATCGTGGACAAGATGAGCGATCCTTATTTGATGGGTGCAACTGTTGATTTCGTTGACACCATTGAGAAGCAGGGCTTCACAATTGATAACCCAAATGCAGCAGGTTCTTGTGCATGCGGCGACTCATTTAACTAATAAAACTAGTTAGAGGCCCTAGTATCGCCACATGAAAATCGGCGTAGCAGGTTCAGTTGGTCTAGATCATTTGATGACTTTCTCTGGAAAGTTCACTGACTCATTTGTAGCCGGCTCTTTAGAAAAAGTCTCTCTTTCGTTTCTTGTAGATAGCCTGGATGTTCGCCGCGGAGGATGCGCAGCAAACATCTGTTATGGCATGGGAGTCCTTGGTTTAAATCCAGTTCTCATTGCTGCCGTTGGAAAAGACTGGGCAGATTATGAAGCCTGGCTTTCTCGTCATGGTGTCGACACATCTCACGCTTTAGTTTCAGCTTCTTTGTATACCGCTCACTTTATGGTTACAACTGATGATGACCTCAATCAGATTGCATCCTTTTTCCCAGGTGCAATGAGTGAAGCCCGCAATATTGAACTAGGCCCAATCATGGAAAAGACCGGTCGTTTCGACATGGTCGTAATTTCACCTGATGATCCGCAGGCGATGTTGCACCACTCTGATGTCTGTCGCAAAGAAGGCATTGCCTTTGCTGCCGATCCTTCCCAGCAGATGGCCCGCATGTCAGGTGAGGAAATCAAACTTCTCATTGATGGTGCTTCTTATCTTTTCCTCAATGAATACGAGTTAGCTCTGGCCATGCAAAAGACGGGCTGGAGTGATCGTGAGATTTTGGAGCATGTGAAAATCCGTGTTGTGACCCTGGGTTCAAAGGGTGCAAAGGTGGAAAGTGCGGCGGGAGAATTCGTGCAAGTGGGAGTGCCACAAGAGAAGTCAAAGACAGATCCAACGGGTGTGGGAGATTCATTTAGATCAGGCTTTATCGCCGGCCTGGCTTGGGGTTTGAGCCATGAGAGGTGTGCTCAGTTAGGTTCTCTGATTGCTACCTATGTCATAGAGACGATGGGAACTCAGGAATATCGCTTTACTAGCGCGGAGTTCCTTGCCCGCTTTGATGAGTCGTATGGGGCAGCAGCGGCTGCAGAAATAGCGCCACACCTTAGTTTTTAAGAGCTAAGAACCTGTGACACGAACCACGAGGGTGACCCCTTAAGCCGATGCTACGCAAGCACGCTTTGCGCTCTATCCTTACACCTATGTCGTCAAGCGCGCTTAAATTCCTTCGAGGTCTCCTCATTCTGAGCCCCGCACTCTTGCTCACGGGTTGCTCAAAAGTTTCTGGCCTTGGCTTTGAAGAAGGATTAACAAGTGTTAATGATCAATCTTTATCACTTTGGCAAGGCGCATGGATTGCAGCCGGTGTTGTCGGAGTCTTCACTTTAATTTTGATTCTTTGGCCAGCGGTTTTCCATCGCCTTAAAAAAGATAGCCCAGAGTTTCCAAAGCAGACTCAGTACAACATTCCAGTTGAAGTTCTCTACACAATCATTCCCTTCATTATCGTGGCAGTGCTTTTCTACTTCACAGCGAAGAAGGAAACAATAATTTCGGCTAAGACAGATACTTATAAGCATGAGATTACTGTCGAAGGCATTCAGTGGTCATGGCAGTTCGGTTATCCAGAAGCTGGTCCTGGCGCTCTTGTTACAGGAACACCTGCTCAAGCACCTGTTCTCTATGTTCCACTTGGGGAAAAGGTTCGATACACGATTACATCTAATGACGTAGTTCACGGATTCTGGATTCCAGCATTCATGATTCAGATGCAGAATTTGCCAGGGGTTACTAACCACTTGGAGTTCACCGCTAACAAGCTGGGCGACTATCCAGGACGTTGCAATATCTTGTGTGGAAGAAACCACTCGCAGATGTTGTTCACAGTGCGAGTTGTGACACCAACGCAGTATCAGGCTTATCTTGAGACCTTGAAGGGGATTAGCGCATGACAACGTATGCAGAACGTCCAACGATTACAAACACGCCTCCTGTACCAGCGATAAAGGGCAGAGCATTCGTAAAGTGGATTACTTCAACTGACCATAAGACAATTGGTTATCTTTACCTGATCACCTCCTTTTCATGGTTTCTCATTGCCGGTCTATTAGCGCTCCTGTTGCGTTCAGAGTTGGCACGCCCAGGAATGCAGTTCTTGAGCGCTGAGCAGTACAACCAGATTTTCACCATGCACGGAACAATTATGTTGCTCATGTTTGCAACACCATTATTCGTGGGCTTTGCAAACGTCATCATGCCGCTGCAAATTGGTGCAGCTGATGTGGCTTTCCCTCGACTTAACATGCTCTCTTACTGGCTCTATCTCTTTGGTGGTCTCATGGCATTTGCCGGATTCCTCTCACCTGGGGGAGCAGCATCATTTGGTTGGACTGTTTATGTTCCACTTTCAAATGCAACATACTCACCAGGAATAGGCGCAGACCTTTGGTTGTTAGGTCTTGCAGTTAGCGGTATCGGAACGATTCTGGGCGGCGTCAACTTCATAACAACAATTTTCACAATGCGCGCACCAGGTATGACGATGTTCCGTATGTCGATCTTTTCTTGGAACGTACTGCTTACATCAATTCTTGTTCTCCTAGCTTTCCCTCCACTAGCTGCAGCACTTCTAGGTCTTGAAGCAGATCGCATCTATGGAACGCACCTTTTTGATCCTGCTAATGGTGGAGCTATGTTGTTCCAGCACTTGTTCTGGTTCTTCGGTCACCCAGAGGTTTATATTTTGGCACTGCCATTCTTTGGTATTGCCACAGAGATCTTGCCGGTATTTAGTCGCAAGCCAATCTTTGGTTACAAGGGTTTGATTGCAGCAACGATTGCAATTGCTGCGCTCTCTGTTTCAGTATGGGCTCACCATATGTTTGCAACAGGTCAAGTTCTTTTGCCATTCTTCTCTTTCATGACTTTCCTCATCGGCGTTCCAACTGGTGTGAAGTTCTTTAACTGGATCGGAACAATGTGGCGTGGTCACGTTACTTTTGAGACACCAATGCTCTGGGTTATGGGCTTCCTAGTTACTTTCTTATTTGGTGGATTAACAGGAATTATTCTTGCCTCACCTCCACTAGATTTTGCAGTCTCTGCTAGCTATTTCGTCGTTGCTCACTTCCACTATGTTCTATTTGGAACTGTGGTCTTTGCAATGTTTGCTGGTTTCTACTTCTGGTGGCCAAAAATGACTGGTCGCATGCTCAATGAGCGCCTTGGAAAGATTCACTTTTGGACAACTTTCTTCGGTTTCCACTTAACTTTCCTTATTCAGCACTGGCTAGGAATTAAGGGCTTCCCACGTCGCTATGCAGATTACCTACCAACCGATGGCTTCACTTTCATGAATGAAGTTTCAACCGTCGGTTCATTCTTACTAGCGTTTTCAATGATTCCATTCATGGTCAACATTTGGATTACACGCAAGGCACCATTGGTTGGTGTTGATGATCCTTGGGGTTACGGCGCATCACTTGAGTGGGCCACAACATGCCCACCACCACGCCACAACTTCTTAACCATGCCTCGCATCTCATCAGAGCGACCAGCATTTGATCTGCACTATCCACACATTAAGACTGAAGGGCACTAACAAACTATGAAGGTTTCTTGGCAGCTATTTATCGGTCTTTCTCTATTTTATGTCTTGATGACAATTATTTATTGGCAAGTGGGCGGTGAGCCTGTAGGAATTGGTGGGATGCTTCTTGCTGCAGCTCTTGCTGGAATGGTCGGCTTCTATGTGTGGTTCACACAGCGCCGAATCGGACAGGTTCTTCCTGAAGATAATCTAACTGCACTGATTTCAGATGGTGCTGGCGATCTTGGTTTCTATAGCCCGCACTCATGGTGGCCATTGCCAGTTGCATTGAGCATGTGCGCACTGACGCTTTCATTAATCATCGGTTGGTGGTTGACAGTGATTTCACTTGGGGCACTTGTAATCTCCATTATTGGCATGGTTACAGAGTATGAAAAGCCGATTGCGAGTTCAGCTCACTAATGTCACAAGTGCGTGCTCAGATTCTGGATGTTGAATTTCCAAATACTGCTGCAGCACGGATAGTAATTAATGCCCCAGCATCAAAGATATTTGAAGTGTTGGCAAACCCACGTGCTCACGCATCCTTTGATGGTTCAGGAACAATTGAAAAAAGCATTTCTGGCCCAGTTCGTCTCCATCAGGGCGCCAAATTTGGAATGGCAATGAAGATTAAGGTGCCATATCGCATAACAAATACCGTTGTGACTTTTGAAGAGAACAAAAAGATTACCTGGTGCCATCTAATGAAGTGGACCTGGTCGTATGAGCTCCACGATTTGGGTAATTCAACAACTCAAGTTACTGAAATCTTTGATGGTCATACCATTCCTGCCTTCTCCCGTTGGTGGCTCAAGAAGACTGGTGCGGTAGCTAGAAATCCAAAGTTTATGGCTAAGAGTTTGGTGCAACTTAAAGCACTATGTGAAGGTTGAAAACTGCACGTTTAGCACCTTACCTCTTTGTTTTTCTATGGAGCACTGGCTTTGTGGGTGCCAAATACGGTCTTCCCTTCGCAGATCCATTCATATTCTTATCTCTTCGCATCTTTATAGCAGCGGCAATTCTTTTTCTTGCGGCGCAGATATTAAAAGCTCCTTTGGCGTTAAGTCGAGGCGATATTGGAAAATCCTCACTCATCGGGTTTTTCCTTCACGCCTTTTATCTCGGGGGAGTCTTCTTCGCTATTTCCAAAGGGGTATCTGCAGGAGTCGCAGCTGTCATCACTAGTTTGCAACCAGTATTTGTTTCAATCCTGGCAGTAAAAGTGTTGGGAGAGAAGCTGCGATGGAGCCAGTTTGCTGGACTAGTAACTGGATTGATCGGTGTGGTGTTAGTTCTAGGTCCCACCTTTGATAGTTCTGTATCCAAAATCGGAATCGCTGGCGTCTTTGTTGCGCTGTTAGGAAGTACCACTGCAACTCTGATGCAAAAGAAGTTTGGTGCAGGCATTCCTATGTTGGCTGGAACGGCCTATCAGTACCTGGCAGCTGGGGCGGTGTTGGGGATCGCAGCCGTTGTAACAGGTGGCACGCGAATTGAGTTCACACCTAAGTTTGCAGCGGCCATGATCTGGCTCATCATCGCTCTATCTGTGGGAGCGGTGCTTCTTTTGATGCGTTTGCTCAACAGCGGCAGCGCGGCCTCAGTTTCTTCTCTGTTCTATCTTGTGCCACCAGCAACAGCCCTTGAGGCCTACGTTCTCTTTGGGGAAAAAGTAAACACCCAAGGCTTCCTTGGTATAGGAATTACCGCCCTGGGTGTTTGGCTTGTAATACGTAAAACGAACTAGTGGTTCTCGATCTCCTTGAGCTCTTGCTCAGTAACCTTAGGAACAGAGACGGCATGCGCCTTACTTAAACGGCGCTGTATCTTGTTCTTAATTGCACCAGGTCTGCGCACACCACGTGCATCTACATCTTCAATCTCAAGTGGCGTCAACTGTTCATGAGATTGCAATAAGAAAGCCTTCTCTGGCGAGATTGGTGTGTGAACTTCAACGAACTCACCATGTGGCAAGCGAAGTAGACGACCAGACTCTGCTCCATGAAGAAGTAGTTCGCGATCTGCGCGCTGTAAAGATAGGCACAGGCGCTTAGTAATGATAAAAGCTAGCGGAGGCAGAATAAAGATGCCTATGCGAGAGAACCACATGATTTGGTTGATGGATAGATCAAAGTTTGTAGCAATGATGTCGTTACCACCATTGATAAGTGAGATCATCACAAATGTAACTGACATGACGCCAAGTGCAGTTCGGTTTGGCACATTGCGTGGACGATCAAGTAAGTGATGCTCACGCTTGTCGCCAGTAATCCAGCTTTCAATAAATGGATAGAGCGCCATTCCAGTGAAGATGATCCCAGGCACGATTACTGCAGGAATCAAAATATTCCATGAGATCGTGTGACCGAATGCGTGAGTTTCTAATGGGGGAGCCATTCGTACTAAACCATCGAGCCAGCCCATGTACCAGTCAGGTTGTGATCCTGCAGAGATCTGACCTGGCGTGTAAGGACCGTAGAGCCAGATTGGGTTAATCGATGCAACGGCACCTAAGAATGCAGTGATTCCAAATACAACGAAGAAGAACCCACCAGCTTTAGCCATGTAGACCGGCAAAATTGGGTGTCCAACAACGTTAGTTTCTGTGCGACCAACACCTGGGAACTGGGTGTGCTTCTGGTACCAAACCAACATCACGTGAATTGTGATGACAGCGAGGAAAATTCCTGGAATGAGCAAAATATGGAGCGTAAAGATGCGGGGGATGAAGTCCGTTCCCGGAAATGCTCCACCAAACAAGAAGAACGAAACATAGGTTCCAACAACTGGAATGGCTTGAATAATCGCTGAAGTAATGCGAAGTCCAGTACCAGATAACAAGTCATCAGGAAGTGAATAACCAAACAGTCCTTCTACCAGGCCAAGAGTGAGAAGAAGAATGCCAAGGATCCAGTTGAACTCACGTGGCTTTCTAAATGCGCCAGTGAAGAAGACGCGCAGAAGGTGAGCAACAATTGCGGCCATGAAGATGTTAGCTGCCCAGTGGTGGATTTGGCGCATAAGTAAACCACCGCGAACTTCAAATGAGATATTCAAAGTTGAGGCATATGCCGCCGACATCTTTAAACCCTTGAGAGGCTCATAAGCGCCGTTATAAATTACGTCCTTCTGGGAAGGATCAAACCAGAGAGTTAAGAAGGTTCCAGAGAGTAGCAAGATGACAAATGAGTACATGCATACTTCACCGAACATGAAGGACCAGTGATCAGGAAAGACCTTGTTAAGCGACTTCTTGACCCACTTGGCAGCACCAAGTCTTTCATCAACAAAGTTCGCGGTATTTCCTACTATTTTTTCAGTTGTTGTCATTGTGAGTTCCTCTCCCAGAAACTAGGTCCAACAGCTTCATTAAACGGTGCACGAGATACTAAATACCCCTCGGCATCGACAGTGATATCGAGTTGAGGAAGTGGTCTGGCTGCTGGTCCAAAGATGACCTTGGCGCCACGTGTTACATCAAAAGTAGATTGATGACATGGACATAAAAGATGTTTTGTCTGTTGTTCATAGAGCGCAACGGCGCAGCCCATGTGAGAACAAATCTTTGAGAAAGCAATAATCCCCTCATGAGTCATCGCAAACTTCTCAGGTGTTAATTGGAAATCCTGGGGGCGTAAACGAATCAGCAGAACGGGATCCTTTGCAATGTCACTTAAAGGACGCTCATCTTCATGATCAACAGCGGGCAGCACCTGCACAACAGCGCCAACTTCAAGATCTGAGGCCAGAATTGGTCGGTTGCCCGGATCAGTGAGCAGGCGAGTTCCAGCTTTCCAATTCGTCATCTCCAATTGCTTTCCAGGTAATGGACCAAGATCGCGAAGAAGCAAAACTGGAGGCAGAGCAAAAAGACCAACGGCTGCGCCAAGTGAGCGTTTAATTAACTTACGTCGACCAAGTTGCACACCTGCAACACCCTCTTTTACAGTTTGAACTAACTCCGCGCGATCTTCATCACTTGAGCGAAATTCATGACGGTGGTTAACGACTTCCTTATCTGGCATCAAAGTTTTTGCCCAGTGAATTGCAGCGATGCCGATGAAAAACAGCGACATAGCCATACCGATGCCGATACCCAATTGCTGAGCATTTTGATTGCCCATGATTGGGATGAAGATGAAAACATTGTCAGCGACGAAGATGTATGAATAAATCAGAAGGACAGAGCCAACACCAGAGAGTCCAAAGAGGATAGCAACTTGTTGCTCTGCGCGCTTTTCAGAGACAGGGTTTATATCTGTTGCACGAGGTGCATGTTGAGGTGCTACTGAGTCATCAATAGGAGTTAATTCATTAGACATCTTTGGCCTACCTTGCTCTCGTAGTTAACCAGACTGCAATACCAATGAGCAGTCCAAGTCCTAACACCCATGCCAACAAACCTTCAGTGACTGGTCCAATACGTCCCATTGTTGCACCGCCTAAATTTGGCTCAGCTTCAGCGGCCTTGATCCACTTGATTACTGAAAGCTTTTCAGCAGGGGTGATTGTTTTATCGCTAAAGACTGGCATTGATTGTGGACCAGTAACCATTGCTTCATAAATATGTTTTGGTTCTACTCCCATAAGAGTTGGCGCGTACTTACCTTGCGATAGCGCACCGCCTTGACCAGCAAAGTTGTGACACATCGCGCAGTTGTTTCTAAACAACTCTCCGCCTTGGGCTGAGTTTCCATCGCGTTCATAGTTGAGTGCGGATTCCTCAGGGATAGCAGGGCCAGGGGCAAGAGATGCCACATAAACAGCCAAAGCCGCTACTTCTTCTTCGTTGTAAACCGGAGCTTTGCGCATTGCTTGTGTGCTCATATCAGCCATCGGCATACGGCCAGTTCCAACTTGGAAATCAACGGAGGCAGCGCCAGTGCCAATTAAAGAAGGCGCTACTGCACCACCTTCGGCATTTAGACCATGACAAGAGGAACAACCTTTGAGAAAGATCTGCTGCCCTTCTGCAATAGAAGCTGTGCGAGCAGAAACGCTTTGTGATTCCTTAACTGCCGCACTTGCAACAGAGAAAGTTGTTCCAATTGCTAATAGCGCAAATATAAGGAGCAATGGGCCAGCGGACTTATGTCGACGGTAACGCGATAAACGCTTCACGAAGTATTTGTGCTCCCTTACTTAATTAGATAGATCGCGGAGAAGAGGGCGATCCAAACGACGTCGACAAAGTGCCAGTAGTACGAAACAACGATTGCTGTTGTGGCTTGTTCATGTGTAAAGCGGCGAGCCTTAGCAACACGGACCAACACAATTAGAAAGGCTAGAAGACCACCGGTCACGTGCAAGCCGTGGAAACCGGTAGCAATAAAGAAAATGGATCCATAGGCAGTTGAAGAAAGCGTTAAGCCTTCTTGGACAAGTGCTGCATATTCATAAATCTGACCACCGATAAAGAATGAACCCATCAAGAAAGTCAGAGCGAACCACTCACGCATTCCCCATTTGTTTAACTGAAAAATTGATCCTGTGCGATGGTTCTGGAAACGCTCTGCGGCAAAAACTCCGAACTGACAGGTGACAGAGGAGAGCACAAGAATTGTTGTGTTCAGTGCTGCAAATGGAATGTTAAGAATATGACTTGACTCTGTCCAAATAGTTGGACCTTGCACGGCGCGGGTTGTGAAATAAATTGCGAACAGTGCGGCAAAGAACATCAGCTCACTTGATAGCCACACGATTGTTCCAACGGCTACAGCGTTGGGGCGGGTGATCTTGTGGTGGGCAGCTACGGATGTACTCGACATGTCCTTATTATTCCCGAAAACTACGCCTGCGTCTTATGGGAGACCCCTTTCACAGCCACTATTCACCCTGTTCTGGAGTGAAACAGCCCACAGATTTTTCGAGGTAAAAATCAGCTCTCACACCCTTTGTTGGAGCCTAGACTTAGGCCATGGCAAAGAAGCAGATTCTACTTTATGCAGATGATTCATCTGTACGAAAGGCAGTAATTGACGCCTTGGGCACTAGAACTGCCAGCGATGTTGCCGAACACCAGATTCATGAATTTGCAACCGCGGCCGCTCTTCGTGCCTACGTTGATAACAATAAAAACATCGATCTTTTCATCCTCGATGGTGAAGCCGTCCCAGAGGGTGGTTTGGGGGTTGCCCGACAACTCAAAGATGAAGTCTTTAACTGCCCACCGGTATTGGTTATTACTGGACGAAAAGAAGATGCCTGGCTAGCTGCATGGTCATTGGCAGAAGCATCAGTTGTCCACCCTATTGATCCTTTCACTCTAGCTAAAAGTGCAGCTGAACTACTTCGCGGCACAACCCCTGCTGTAGTTTAAAAATGTCGAAGGAGTTGTGGGAGCGTAATTTTTCAATTCTAGAGAGTGGCCTGGATCTAGAACCAGCCGATGTTCAGTGGTGCATGAAACAGATTTTAGATGGCCAAGCAGATTCTGAATTAATTAAGAAGTTTCTTCTTGCCTTAAAAGCCAAAGGTGAAACAAGTGAAGAAGTTGGAGCACTTGTTGCCCAGATGTATGAACATTCAGCGCCTATTTCAATAACCGAAAGATCTGTTGACACCGTTGGCACAGGTGGCGATGGAGCCCACACAATCAATATTTCAACCACTGCAGCCATCGTTGCTGCTGCTGCAGGTGCCAAAGTTGTTAAACATGGCAACCGCGCAGCATCTTCTAAATCAGGGGCAGCAGATTTATTAGAGGCGCTAGGTGTTGCAGTAACACTTGATGGCAAAGGTGTAGAAGCGACTTTTGCACAGCTTGGAATCGGCTTTTGTTTTGCTCCGGTTTTTCACCCAGCAATGCGCTTTGCTGCCCCTGCCCGCAAAGAATTAGGCGTTCCAACAGTTTTTAACATCTTGGGTCCTCTTTCAAATCCAGCCAAACCAAAGGCTGCAGCCATCGGTGTTGCAAATGATCGAATGCATCTTGTGATGGCTCAAGTACTTGCCGATAAAGGCGTCGATGGCTTTGTTTTTCGCGGTGATGATGGTCTTGATGAGATAACTCTTGCAACAACTACATCTGTTTTAACTCTGGGCAATGGTCAAATATCTAGCGACCTACTTGACCCATTAGATTTTGGAATCTCTAGAGCTCCCATCTCGGCACTTGCTGGGGGAGATGCCACGGAAAATGCACGCATCACTACAGCGATTTTTGCAGGCGAAAAAGGTGCTCCCAGAGATGCCGTAGTTCTAAATGCCGCTGCAGCTATCGCTGCTTATGAAGGTGAGATGGAGTTAAACCTGCACGATCGAATGCAAAAAGGAATTGATAGGGCAACACAAGCAATAGATAGTGGGGCAGCAACTGTGCTTCTTTCACAATGGGCAGCCCTTAGCCAGAAACTAGCCTCTTCTTAACTTTTTTAAACTGTGGCAACGTAGTAATTCCAAAGCCGCCCAGGCGTTCAATAATTCCATGCAAAACATCGACAGTGGCACGGGCATCATCGAGTGCTCGGTGAGTGGGAGAAGTAGTTGCTCCGAAGAACTCTGCCAGCGTTGCTAACTTGCAGTTAATGACATCATCTTTAGTCAGAACATATCTAGCTAATCGGGCAGTGTCTGCAACATGATGATTGGGCCACGGGTAATCCAAATGCGCCGCAGCAGCTTTGAGGAATCCCACATCAAAAGGTGCGTTGTGTGCGACTAAAACATTTTCATTTTCTGGTCCCATAAATTCAATAAAAGACGGGAAAACTTGTCCGATTGTCGGGGCGTTGGCCAGCATCTGGTCGGTAATGCCGGTGAGTTGAGTAATAAAGGCTGGGATTTCAACTCCAGGATTGACGAAAGTTTCAAATTCTCCGATTACTTCTCCGCCACGTACTTTTACTGCGCCAATCTCTGTTATCCCAGCGCCGGTAGATGGAGCAGCACCTGAGGTTTCAAGGTCGACAACCACAAAAGTGGTTTGGGAGAGATGCATAGTGGAGATAGTAAGTGATTGGACCGTCATTGACAGGGTGCGTATTCTTTTACCCATGGCAGTTGAAACAGCACCCCCAGGTTGGATGCAAGATTGGTCGGCACAGGGCTCAGGCAAAAATGCTCGCATTGGAGTCTTGCTCGTCCATGGATTTACCGGAGCTCCACCATCAATGCGCCCATGGGGAGAGTTCCTGCATTCAAAGGGTTACACCGTGCGCGTCCCTCTTTTGCCGGGTCATGGAACTAAGCCAGAAGATCTCAATAAAGTTAAATGGCAAGAGTGGCCTGCGAAAGTGCAAGCCGAGCTGGAAGAGCTGTTCAAAAGCTGTGATCAAGTTTTTATTGCCGGCTTATCAATGGGCGGCGGGACAACACTCAACGTTGCCCAATCAAATAATAATCGACTCTCTGGTTTGATTTTAGTAAATCCAATGATTCACGTTGCCTTCTTGCCACATCAACTTGCCTACTTAGTCTCACATATCCAGAAACTACGCTCCAGCGTTGGCAATGACATTAAGCGCCCTGGAATTACTGAGCATGGCTATGACGCTCTGCCTACTCGTGGAATTGCTGAACTATTAAAGATGCTGAAAATAACAAGAAAGAATTTGAGCAAGGTAACTGTTCCGGTTCAGCTCTTTCACTCAGTAGAGGATCACACCTTGCCGGTCTCCAACACTGAAATCATCATGGATGGCTTAGGTTCAATCAATAAATCACGTATTGAACTCGTCAACAGTTATCACGTTGCCACTTTGGATTATGACCAGGAGTTGATTTTCCAAAACTCACTTACCTTTATCCAGAGTTTAACTCGCTCCTAAAATTAACCCTTCAGACTAAACCAGAGAAGAGCCAAAACGCATGTTGCAACTAGTGCAATGATGGCACCATAAACAACACGCATACGAGAACTTGATGCGAACTCACCCATTAATCGCTCATCTTTAGAGATTCCAAACATGAAAAGCAGAAGTGGTAAGAGCAAGATTGCGTTAAGAATCTGAGTGAAAACTAGAACTTTTATCAGTGGCAAACCAGGAATAAGAATGAGTCCTGAAGCCAAAACCGTCATCACACCAAATGTGGCATAAAACAACGGTGCCTCTTTTGGTCCATCATCTAGTGCGGCAGGTTGGCCTGTGAGATCTCCTACTGAGTAGGCAGTGGATAAGGGCAAAATCGAAGCAGCAAGTAGTGCTGCACCCACTAATCCAATTGCAAAGAGAGCTTTTGCTAATGTGCCAGCTAAGGGCTCAAGTGCCTGGGCTGCTTGGGAGGCATCAGTGATATCTGTAATGCCTTGTTTGTTCAAAGTTGCTGCACAGGTTATGACTACAAAGAAACCGATAATTCCTGTGAGTAGAGATCCCGTCCACACATCGATGCGAAGTAGTTTCAAATCATCGCGAGTTAAGCGCTTATCAACGGCGTAGCTTTGGATGAAAGCCAGACCCCAAGGGGCAAGGGTTGTACCCAACGTTGCCGTAGCTAGATAAATAGCATCATGTGTAAATGGCATTGATGGAACAAAAACGCCGCGGGCAGCTTGGCCCCAGTCGGGATGTGCCATGAAGCCAGCAACAATGTATGAAATAAAGATTGCTGAGAGTGCGAAGAAAACCTTTTCAACGTTTGCAAAAGATCCACGCAGCACAAGGAATGAAACTACTAAAGCTCCTGCTGGAACGGTAATAAAGCGTGAGATGCCAAATAACTCTCCAGCCACAGCAATACCTGCAAACTCAGCGGTGAGAGTTCCAAAGTTAGCAATGATTAATGCACTTGCACTTAGCGTTCCAGAGCGAGCACCATATTTTTGTCGTACTAAACCGATCAGACCTTGGCGGGTAACAACACCAATGCGAGCACCAAGATCTTGGAAGATGACAAGAGCAATAGTGGAGAGAACAAGTACCCACAGCATCTGGTAGCCGAATTTGGCACCGAGCTGTGAATAGGTCGTGATGCCAGCTGGATCATCATCTGAAAGACCAGCAATGATTCCTGGACCCATAACCGAGAGAAGTGCGGCTAAGCGAATTTTGCGCGTTGTTGTCATGAGAGCGCACCGGTTCCTTTAGACAAACCATGTTGTTCTTCGGGCTTGAGTGCATCAACTAAGTCGTCCGCCAAAATACGACCAACAGGTTTGCCTTTCTCATCAATGACAACGATCGATGCTCCACGGTTATTTGAAAACTCTTCAATAACTTCTTCCAGTGGTGAATCAATCTGCACAGACGTTGGATAAGGAGGTCCGATTAAGGTGTTGAGCAGAGCAGTTGATTTGGCAGCAACGAGCTCAATAATCTGAATATGGTCGACTAACTTGCCTTTGCTATCAACAATAACGACGCCATCTGAAATATCGCGATCACGGTGCTCTACAAGTCGAGCGAGCGCTTGTGCCACTGTGTCATTTTCTTGAGCAAAGACCATGTGGGTAGTCATGATTCCACCGGCCAGAGTCTCATCGAATGCAATGAGTTGGCGCAACTGCTTGGCCATCTTTACATCCATTGCTTTCAAAATATCTTCACGGTGCTCATCACCTAAATCACGCAAGACTTCAGCTGACTCATCAGGCTCCATGCGGCTAAGAAGTTCGGCTGCGCGACCTTCACTCAAACCACGAAGAAGACCTTGTAACTCTTCATCTTCCATTTCTTCTAAAGCATCAGCTGCTAACTCTGGATCCAACATTTCAATCAGAGCGCTTTGTTCGCGGCCTGCTAAGTCTTCAATCAAGTCAGCCAAATCTGCTGGACGAAGTTGTGAAAGTGCGGTCTTTGAACCAGAGGTCTTAACAACACCTGATGTGTCGGCAAGGGATGCAACAGTTGCCCAGTCCAGAACATGTTGCGGTGTTGCTCGGCGGCCAAGAGCACCGGGAAAGATGCGACGAAGGAAAGTTACGAAAGAAATATCCACGCCCACAACACGAATCTCTTTATCTAGCGGTGCCAAATAAAGATCTGATGAGCGCACAACGCGCAAGCCATTGACATCAACAATCTGGTGGTCAAGCACGTCAGCATCTAGTAATGACTCATCACTGCGGCGCTTATAGTCAGTCAAATTAATAGTTGTTGATGAAAGCTGGATTTGATGGCGCTCAAGCTTTGCAATACGGGCACCATCTATGAAGGAGCGTCGTAAACCAACTTTCACGATCAATCCTGATACTGGTGGATAAGCATCTTGGCCATGCTTAACAACCACATCTACTAAACGCCCAATCTCACGGCCATCTTCATTTGTAACTGGGCAACCAAGTAAGCCTGCAAGTGAAACGACAGAGTCGCGAATTCCTTTGCGCGCCAACACCAAATCGCGCCGTCCCACGGCACGCTCAACCGTATTGACCACACGGGCAATAGGCTTTTTTGTTGGTGCTTTCATGAGCGAAATTGTATCGGCTGACATTGCACGGGCTCCGATAGTTTTCACTGCGTCTAGTTGAACTTACTGAAGTGGACCGTACTGGGATCGAACCAGTGACCCCCACAATGTCAATGTGGTGCTCTACCGCTGAGCCAACGATCCTTGCTTGAGTGAGAAATCATACCTCACGAAAAATGGGCCGCAATTAGCGGTTGTAGTCATCCTCAATACGCTCAATATCATCTTCACCAAAGTATGAGCCGCTCTGAACTTCAATAAAAACAACTGGCTCGGTGCCGATGCTTGCTAAACGATGCAGCTCGCCTTGGGCGATATCAATTGAATCTCCAGCTGACATTTCGAATTCAAGTCCAGCATGAGTGACCTTTGCTTTGCCGCTGACGATGAACCAATGCTCAGCACGATGTTGATGGCGTTGGTATGAAAAGCGAGCACCAGCATTCACTTCGATTCGCTTTACTTTGTGATCTGAACTTTCAGACAAGATTTCATAGCGACCCCACGGTCTGACCTCATCGCCCATGAACTCTTCCCTTTACTCGTACAACAAGTGGAGGTCGGAACGGGATTTGAACCCGTGTAGAGGGATTTGCAGTCCCTTGCCTCGCCTCTCGGCCATCCGACCAAAAACTAACGCCGTTCATTTTTCACGTGAACGGCGATGAGTTTTGAGAGCGGACGACCGGGTTCGAACCGGCGACCTGAACCTTGGCAAGGTTCCGCGCTACCAACTGCGCTACGTCCGCGAGGTGGCCAAATCTATCGTAGGTGAGGCCTAAGCGCCAAAGTGGGAATTCAATGACTACCTTTACCTTGTGACTTCATCGCAGAATGCGCCTATTTTTTGGATGAATGGGCGATTGGCTACGGGCCTTTCTCAGACTTCAGATGATCCTGCATGTTTGGAAGATGGGGGATTCTGGGCTGTTTCAACAACTTTTGAAGGTGAATTTCGCGCAGCCAAATTTGATCACGTAATAGAAGCTCCATTCCCACAAACTCCATGGGGGAAAATAATTGGAAGTTGGTCAAGTAGTTTTAATGAAAACCAATACATCGCTTATGTGAAGAAAGTACAGGAGCACATTTCACAAGGTTGGGTCTATCAAGTAAATGCATGCAGAGAAATATCTATCGATGTTGAAGTCGAAAATCTTCGAGGTCTCTTCTCACTTATCCTTGAGAAAAACCCAGCACCTTGGGCTTGCTACTTCCAAGCGCCTGGTATTGATATTGCCTCCGCATCTCCTGAGCTCTTCCTTAAGCGAGAGGGAAAGCGCATTCGCACGTCACCAATCAAGGGCACAGCTCCCGTTGGCACAGTTGATTTTGGAAATAAAGACAAAGCTGAGAATGTGATGATTGTTGATCTGATGCGCAATGATTTAGGTCAGATTTGTAAGAGTGGAAGCGTCACCGTGCCACGGCTCTTATCTACTGAAGCCCATCCAGGCTTAGTGCATTTGGTCTCAGATATTGAAGGCGAGTTAAAAGAGGGCACGTCCTGGTCAGAGATTTTCAAACTACTCAGTCCTCCCGGATCTATTAGCGGTGCTCCAAAATCTTCTGCTGTCTCTGTCATTGAGGAGAACGAGGGCAAGCGTGGCCCTTACTGCGGAGCACTTGGTTGGGTGCAGGGTGATCAAAGTGAGCTCTCTGTGGCCATAAGAATCTTTTTCAAAGATGACAAGTTGCGATTTGGAACAGGTGCTGGAATTACATGGGCCAGCGTTGCAGATGATGAATGGGAAGAAACTCAACTTAAAGCCAGACGTTTAGTTTCACTTGCCGGTGGTGTTCTGTGAAAGTAATTTACAACGGTGAATTGAGAAGTATTGACGGGGTGCCGGCATCTGATGATGGGTGGTTAGAGGGCGAAGGTATTTTTGAGACGATTAAGAGCGTTGGCAATAAAGCCTTTTCACTAGGTAGACACATTTCCCGCGCAGATAAAAGTGCCCACGAACTAGGACTAATGCTTCCAACTGCGGAGCTGATTTCACAAGGTGTGAACTCACTTTTGGCTGCAGTGCCACAAGCTCTAGGAATGCTGCGCATTAGCTTTGATAATCAAGGTAATTGGTTAGCGGTGCATATGCCATACACGGAGCAATCCAGAAGTTGTGATGTGCGAATACATCCGAAGGCCATAAGTGGTGATGTTCACAAGAGATTTCCCTATAAGAATCGATTAGAGATTCTTGAGCAAGCTCGTACAGCGGGCTTTGATGACGCAATTGGTTTTAATGCCAATGGAAATCTCTGCGAGGGCTCAGTCACAAATCTGATTGCCCATATTGATGGTCGATGGGTAACACCGCCCACAACAGATGTTGTATTACCTGGGATCATTCGAGAGATTTTGATTGAAAATGAGCTACTAGCTATTGAGAGCATCCCAGTAGATCGACTTTCAGAAATTACGTCAGCCTTCTTTATAAGTAGTTTGCGTTTGTCCCACGCCATTTCATCGATTGATTCACGGCCGTTGCATCTTTCACACGCCTTCGGGGAAGAAATAAAGGCGTTGGCACATAAGTATTCGGTAGGCTAGCCACATGATCCAGGTAACCGTTGATGGTGCTTCACGCTCCATAGAGGCAGATCAACGCCCCACCCATCTATTTGCAGATAACAAGGAGGTCGTTGTTTGCCGAATTAATGGTGTTCTTAAAGATCTTTGGACAGACCTACAAGAAGGCGATGTTGTTGAATCTGTTTTAATCAACTCACCTGATGGTCTCTTCGTTCTTCGCCACTCAACTGCCCACGTTATGGCACAAGCTGTGCAAGAAGTTTTCTCTGATACAAAGCTTGGCATTGGACCACCGATTAAAGATGGCTTCTATTACGACTTTGATCCAAAGACACCTTTTAATCCAGATGATTTAACAAAGATTGAAAGCGTCATGCGCAAAATTGTTAAAGATGGCCAGCGCTTTCGCCGCCGTGTCGTTACTGAAAAAGATGCATTGACCGAACTCTCACATGAGCCATATAAATGTGAATTGATTGGCATAAAAGGACCAGCCGGGGAAGAAGCCAGTGTTGAAGTTGGGGGAGCAGAGCTCACCATTTATGACAATTTAGGCCGTGATGGAAATCCAGTGTGGTCAGATCTATGTAGAGGTCCACACTTGCCATCCACAAAACACATTCCTGCATTTAAATTAATGCGCAGCGCAGCTGCTTACTGGCGCGGTTCTGAAAAAAATCCGATGCTCCAGCGCATCTATGGCACAGCATGGTCATCACAAGATGAACTCAATGCACATTTAGAACTACTTGCAGAGGCTGAAAAGCGTGATCACCGACGACTTGGTACAGAGTTAGATCTATTTTCTTTTCCAGAAGAGATCGGTTCTGGTCTTGCAGTCTTTCATCCCAAAGGCGGAATCATTCGCCGTGCGATGGAGGATTACTCTCGTAAGCGCCATGAAGAAGAGGATTATGAGTTTGTCTATTCACCTCATTTAACTAAGGCTGCATTGTTTGAAAAGTCTGGCCACTTGGATTGGTATTCCGAGGGAATGTATCCACCGATGATCATGGATGAAGAACTCCATGCCGATGGAACTATTAAAAAGCCTGGCCAGCAGTACTACATGAAGCCGATGAACTGCCCGTTCCATAACCTAATTTTCCAAGCCCGTCAACGCTCTTATCGCGAACTCCCACTTCGCTTATTCGAATTTGGAACTGTTTATCGCTATGAAAAATCTGGCGTGCTCCATGGAATCACTCGTGCTCGCGGCTTCACGCAAGATGATGCACATATCTATTGCACAAAAGAGCAGATGGCAGATGAGCTGGACTCATTACTCACCTTCGTACTTAACCTTTTGCGCGACTATGGACTCAATGATTTCTATCTTGAGCTCTCAACTAAGAATCCAGAAAAGTTTGTGGGAGAAGATTCAGATTGGCAGGAAGCAACTGAAACTTTACGCAAGGCAGCCGTTGCACAGAACCTAGAACTTGTTCTAGATGAGGGTGGCGCAGCGTTCTATGGTCCAAAGATTTCGGTGCAAGCAAAAGATGCCATTGGTCGCACGTGGCAAATGTCAACAATTCAAGTGGACTTCCAACTTCCACAACGTTTTGAACTTGAGTACTCAGCAGCCGATGGATCACGTCAGCGCCCAGTAATGATTCACCGCGCTCTCTTTGGCTCCATTGAAAGATTCTTTGGAGTTCTAACCGAGCATTACTCAGGAGCATTTCCACCATGGCTTGCTCCTGTGCAGGCAGTTGGTATTCCAGTTGCTGAAGCTTTTGCAGATTACTTAGCTGATGTCATCAAGCAGATGAAGAAAGCTGGCATTCGCGCAGAGCTAGATGCATCTGATGACCGAATGCAGAAGAAGGTGCGTAATGCTCAGATGCAAAAGGTGCCATTTATGGTTATTGCAGGTGAAGAAGATATGGCGGCAGGTGCTGTTTCATTCCGCTATCGCAATGGTGAACAGAAAAATGGAATTCCGATTGCGCAAGCAATTGCTGAGATTCAAAAAACTGTAGCTGAGCGCACACAGGTTTAATCATGCATATAGATGGTGCAGGTATGCCTGATGGTTGGCAACGTCTTTGGGCACCGCACCGTCTTGAGTATTTACGTGGTGAAAACCGGCCATTAGAGGGAAATGAAGTTGAATGCCCTTTCTGTCGCATCCCCACATTAAGTGATGAAGAAGGCTTAATTGTTCACAGAGGTGTCAGTGCATTTGTCGTGATGAATTTGTATCCATACAACCCAGGGCATTTATTGGTGTGTGCCTATCGGCACGTCGCTGATCTGACAGATTTAAGTGAAGATGAGCGCAATGAGATCTCTGCACTGAGTGCTCATGCGATGAAGACGATCCGTAAAGTTTCAGCACCTGCAGGATTTAACTTAGGCATGAATCAGGGAGCAATCTCTGGTGCGGGAGTGGCAGAACATATTCACCAACATATTGTTCCGCGCTGGAGTGGGGATGCTAATTTCATGCCGATTATTGGTAAAACTAAAGTATTGCCACAACTACTTCATTTGACGCGAGAAGAGATTGCAGCGGCTTGGTAGCGCTAGGCAAGTTCAGATAGATAGTTTTGTATTACATCTACGCCAATGCCTTTTGCAATAACTAAAGGAATCGCTGGGAATAGAACCCCAGCTGCAAATGCTCCTTCACCCATGGATGTAACAAGCTCTAAATATTCCTCACGAAACTCTTGCACCAAAGTTTGATGCTCTGGTTCGCAGGCATTTCTTGTTGGGGGAGTTGTGGAGTAGTCGGTGATGAGCAAGTCAGAGAGTGAAATGAGGGCTCTAGGGGAACCATCCTCATCATGGAGAACTAAGTAAGGTGTTGCAACCTGATCAAAGACTCTCGTTGCCAACATGACTGCATCATCAAAGTCGGCGCTATTTCCATCTAACTCAGTAACTATAATCATTCGTGGTGTTAGGAACTCATCAAATGATTGCCATTGATCAATAGTCGCCTGGTCAATTCCCGTATTAGGATTGACAACAAAGAGTGCGCAGGAAATATCACCGTTTGCTTCTGTGCCAAGTGCGGCCCCTAGAGCTTTGGCAACATCTTGCGGCTGGGCTGAAGGGTGGCCAAAGACGCAGAGATTGAGAGGCGATGTGGGATTCTGCACTGGGTCAGCCTACGATGTGCAGTGATGCTAAGTCGCTCATTAAAACCAGCGGTTACGAGATTAATAACACCCGTAGCCTCATTCGCGCTGCGCATTGGAATTACTCCAAATGCTGTCACATGGGTGGGCGCAGTTGGAGTTGTGGCGTCAGCGCTCTATTTCTATCCCCGTGGTGAATTCTTCATTGGAACTGCAGTGATTTTCATATTTGCCCTCAGCGATCTCTTTGATGGCACCATGGCACGTATTTCAAAAGCCGGTGCTAGTGCCTGGGGAAGTTTCCTTGACTCCACAATTGATCGCGTAACTGATTCGGCAATTTTGTTGGGTGTCAGCATTTACTTGATTAACAATGATGACCCATTGAGCTATGTTGTCATCGCAACGTTAGTAACCGGAATGCTTGTTCCATACATCCGTGCAAAAGCAGAAAGTTTTTCTATCGCCTGCTCAGGCGGGATTGCCGAGCGCACCGAACGATTGATCATGGCCATGTCTGCAATTGCACTCGATGGTCTTGGAGTTCCCTATGTTTTGGCCGGTGGAATGTGGCTACTAGCCCTACTGGGAGCGGTGACAGTAATTCAGCGAATGTTGATTGTTCGAGGGGCATTTCATTCATGATGCAAAACATCACAGCGCTGGGCTATTTTGCTGCCTGGCGTATTTTGAGATGGTTGCCAGAGAAATTTGTATATTCGAGCGCTGACCGAGTCGCAGATTTTTTAGTGCGCAAAAACGGAAAATTCACCATTCGCTTCCGTTCGAATTTGCAACGTACACAACCAAATATAACGCCCCTTGATTTAGATTTACTTGTTTACAAAGCCACGCGCTCAGCATTTCGCTATTGGTGTGACACCTTTAGATTTCCTGATTGGTCAAAAGAGCGAATTCTGAGCACGGTGACATTCAATGATGAGCGTATCTTGATGGATGCAGTTGCAGCTGGAAATGGCGCAATAGTTACGTTGCCCCATTGCGGTAACTATGACCATGCAGCTGCATATTTCTGTGCTCGTGGAGCCAAGATAGTTACCGTTGCTGAGCATTTAAAGCCAGAGAAGCTGTTTAAGAAATTTATGCAATACCGCGCTGATTTTGGCATGGAAGCTCTACCCTTAGATGCTCGAGTGATTCCAACTCTCATGCAACGCATAAGAAGTGGATGTGTCATAGCCCTTGCTGCCGATCGCGATCTTTCTAAATCTGGAATTGATGTGACTTTCTTTGGTGGACCGGCCAGAATGCCAGCAGGCCCAGCCTTGCTTGCAATACGCACGGCTGCACCGCTTATTAGCGCTTACGTTTCCTATACCGAGACAGGCATTCATATCGATTTCACACGTATCGATCTTCCTACAGAGGGAAGTGAGAGTGAGCGAGTAGTTACGTTGGTGCAAAAATGCGCAGATCTCTTTGCCCAAGGAATCGCCCAATACCCACACGATTGGCACATGATGCA
>Ga0209191_1000127_pt1 | contig 61431 bp, 93 predicted proteins | sample S_130626_EF_Meta_FD_187320 | JGI IMG/M metagenome (GOLD analysis project Ga0209191, IMG submission 187320) | Freshwater microbial communities from Lake Simoncouche, Canada to study carbon cycling - S_130626_EF_MetaG (SPAdes) (version 2) | ecosystem: Environmental > Aquatic > Freshwater > Lake ...
AATCCCTGTCTATCTTCCAAGACAGCAATGTGCTGACGGTTCTCCATGATAGCATCACGGTTCTTTTGGATTTCTTTTTCAAGATCTTGACGCAGTTTCTCACGTGCTAGTTCAGCACCACTGTTGCTGGCCTGCTTGTTGTCCGTGGTCACCACTAGACTTACTTTCTGGTTTAGAATAGTTACATCATGTTGGATAGCACCTAATGCTTGAATTAGATATCCTGTTGAACCAATCAGTAGTGGTAATAGAGCAAACAGTAGTTTCTCTATAAATGCGCCTTTGGCGCTTTCTTTGTTTTCATCAGCCATTTTCAGCTCCTTTTTTATTATTATTTTACATTCTCAAATATTTGTTTTTGAGTTTTATGCCATTCAGTCCACGCATCTACCTTGGCACGGCATTCATGATACTTGCTGTAGTTTTTGACCACCACATCTAGTGTTTCACTTAGCTTGGTGGTACCAGCTGGTGTTTGGTCCAGGTCCGGACATGCGGCTGTTAGCTCAACAGGCACATCAGGAAACTTCATTGCCACTGGCACAACTGTTGAACATCCTGTGGCCAAAAATGCTATTACAATAAAGATCATTAGTATAAAAAATTTAAGTAAATTCATTTGGCTCCTTTGGTAGGATCAGTTGCTGCCTTGTTGAGTATGTCAATCGCAGATGGATCTACATCGCACTTGGCATCGATTTGCACAGCTACTTCTTTGATACGATCACGGTATACTGTTTCTTGTTGCTTGATCACCTTGGTCTTGTACACAATCTTTTCTTTTACCACTGTGTTGACCTGCTGGCTTTTCTCTTCAGCCACTTTGACTTTGGCCTCTAGTTCTTTCACACGCTCACGCCACACTTGCTCAATACCAAAGCCACCCAGCAAGTATGACCCACCAGCAAACACCAGGATACCTATCACCTGTGTTGGGAAACGATACTTACTAATTAGTGGAATAAATGTTATCCACCAGCTGGCAACAATCAGTGCCGCTCCTGCAAAGAACAATGTATAGAAAACAAACAGTAAGAAACTGTCTGGTAACACGGCCATGAACCATGATAACATGATCAGTGTCCAATCAACACATGGCAAGCATGGTCAATATGCTTGATGCGATCTTCAAGCCCAATGTATCCACCATTGATTTTCTTGGTCAACAATTTAATGTCCATGGCGTCTGCTTGAACATTAAGGTTGTTGCTTTCCCAGAACCAACAGGCACTTTGCACAGCGCCTTCGTAGGTTTCCAAGAACTCAATTGTTTCTTCAACGGAACACTCAATTGAGTCAGCAAATGATTGGTAGTTGCTTTTGCCAGTCAATTGGATTAGGCCACGTCCACGGTGCTTGAAACCATCGCCACTTGTCTCGGGTCCATTGCCCATACGGTTCGCATATATCTTGTTGGCAATTTTTTCAGGCTGACGAACATATCCCGCTGTGCTTTCCTGTGTAGGAAAATACTTCTTGAATGTGCCCATCAGGCCTTTATCTGAATAATTTAAGTTCTCACGTAGCGCACGATATCCGCCTGACTCATGTGCCGTTTGACCAAGAAAGCAGGCCACACGCTCTGCTGTGTCAATCTCGTAGTCGGGTAAGATTTCTGCCAGTGCCAGGAACCACTGATCCACGTGTGGTGCTCCTACTAGGATTTGTTTTAGTTTTGCTTCTGTAAAATCAAATTTGAAACTCATGTTGCGCTCCTTATAATATTCCGGCTGCTATTCGCAGGCTCTCTGTATATTCGTTTTTGGGTGCCTTGGTATCTACCTTGATACCAGACACTGCTTTTAGTTTGTCAATTTCTCGTTGCCCATAACGACGATCGTATTCTTCAGGTGTGTTGGGAATCACACGGTCTAGTATATCTTGGTCCAAACGGTACTCCTTGTGGTCTTGGTAGTAGCGCACACGCCAGTCGTCGATGGTCACATCAACAACGTTTTGCATGTCGTCTAGCATGCGCATGATACGTGAGCCCAGTTCAGGGGTGCGTTCTATTTCAATGAACACAATGTAGTCACCGTCGGCCATTTCGCCTGAACTGACATCTGCGTCAATGACCCAGTCGTAGCCTTTTTCCAAGAAGTTAACAACATCATTGGCAGGGTTTTTACCACGTACTTTGAAACTGATAACAGCAACATCCTTGTCTTCGCCAAGTTTGCTTTTGTACTCGTCGATGTGTAACTCGTCGTGTACTAGTCTAGACAAGTCACCGGCTTCCAGTCCTTCAAACAGGTGCTGGTGCTGGTACGGGCGCAGGCGGCGCTCCTGGTTGTGGTTCAGCATTTTGACTTTCCTCGTTTTTGTATACATCATCATCGGCACCGGTTTCGTAGGCTGTTTCAATATCCTCGGCGCTGAGTTTTTCGTTTTCTAATTCAACACTGCCGCGATGAATTTCTTGCATGAGTTCTTTGGGCATGACTATTTCTACCAGCCATATGGGACTTTTGCCTAGCTTGGGCATTTTGCTACCAGGTTCATAGTCTTCAGGGCCTTTGACTTTGATTGGGAAATGCAGGTAATCTTTTTTGTAACGCACAGCACAGTCGTAGTCTAGTAACCGCTCGCCGCCACGTGGATCTGGCATTTTTTTGTGTGGCCACATAAAAGTACAAGTGACAAAGTACTTTTCGTACACTGGGCCTTCCACTAGCTCGCCATCTTTCCAGTGTGCAAAAGCATAAAGGTCCAATTCGTCTAGGACCCGTTCAAAATCCAGCAGGGTGTCCAAAGCACTATCTGTCATATAGATATCTTTGGTGTTTGTAATTATGTCGTGTAAACTAGCAGGCATGATCCGTTCCGTTTAAGTTATTTATCACCCAACCGGATCATAAGGATAAGAGCAAGAGTGCCCAGGACAGCTTAATACTTATGATAGATTTTGGGCAAATTTAATGGGTGTTTGTACCTGGTTCAGCATCGCCTAAATATTTGCGTGGACCATCACAAACAACCACTTAACATTACCCAAGGAGAATGCAATTTGTCCAAACGCAAACAGAGAACTGCGCATCAATTAGCTGATAAAACTGATAACACCATTAGGTTCAACAATTTTGTAGCGCAAAAGCGAACTGTTAATTTAATTCCCAAAAGTCTAAACCAAGAAACATACATAGGACTTCTCAATGATACTCAACGCAAGATAGTATTTGCAACAGGACCAGCAGGTACAGGTAAAACAATGCTAGCAGTGCTAGCCGCAATCAAGGCCTACAAAGAAGGCGAAATACAAAAGATCGTTATAACCAGGCCCGCAGTGGGCGTGGATGATGAAAAACATGGTTTCCTTCCCGGAACAATAAACGAGAAAATGGAACCATGGACCCGTCCCATCATGGATGTGATACTAGAGTATTACACGCCAAAGGACATAGCCAGGATGCTAGAAGAACAGACAATTGAGGTATCTCCACTAGCATTCATGCGAGGGCGAACATTCAAAAACTCGTGGATCATTGCTGACGAAATGCAGAATGCCACACCATCACAAATGAAAATGTTGCTCACCCGCTTAGGCGATGGTTCGAAGATGGTAGTCACAGGCGACACCAAGCAGGCCGACCGTAAAGATCCTGATAACGGTTTGCTAGACTTCAAAGGTCTAGTTGAACGCTACCAACATAGCAAGTACGTGGCAGGTGTTGAATTAACTGGAAAAGACATTCATCGTCATCCAGCTGTGTTGGAGGTGCTAAAGATTTATAAAGAACTATAACCCCATTAAATACTGGATATGATCCAGTATGAACAAATCAAAGAGGTACATCTTGAGTTAAGTACCAACTGTAACGCCAGCTGTCCTCTTTGTCCTCGCAACTTCTATGGGTATCCGCACAACGGAGGATATCCCATCACAGAACTATCTCTTGAAGATGTTCAGTCTATACTCAGCCCAGAATTTTTGCAACAATTAAAAATTGTGCAGATCAATGGCAACCTAGGTGATTTTATGCTGGCACGTGATGCACTTGCTATTGTAAAATACTTTCGAGAATCAAACCCACTCCTACGAATAGATATCAGTACCAATGCTGGCGCCAGGACAGATGCATTCTGGCAAGAGCTGGCACAGTACAAACCAGTGGTACGTTTTTGCATCGACGGACTAGAAGACACTCATTCTTTGTATCGCAGAGATACACAATTCCAAACAGTCATACAACATGCACGTGTGTTCATTGAAGCAGGCGGCCATGCCATTTGGAAAATGATTAAATTTGATCACAATCAACATCAAATTGACGAGTGCCGCACACTGTCCTGGCAACTGGGGTTTGCAAGTTTCAACAGTGTCGACCACGGCCGCAACAACGGTCCTGTGTTTGATCGTGAAGGCAAGCATGTATATTCAATTGGCGAAACTGTGCAGTACCATGATCCTGCCACACTAATAGACTGGCGCCGACAAAGCATCAACAAACAAGAACACTATATTCATCAGGTGCATGAAAAAATCACATGTGACACTGTTACTAAAAAAACAATTTATATCAGTGCGGCAGGCGATGTTTACCCTTGTTGCTATCTTGGCTTCTTTCCTAGAACATACGGATCAGACCTGTACCACGGCAATGATCAAATAAAACAGTTACTAAACGGAGTAGAAAACAATGCCAAACAAAAACCACTCCGCGAATGCATAGAGTGGTTTAATGCTGTGGAAGAATCATGGCGTCAGGATTCTTTTGAGTCTGGTAGACTATGGCGATGCAATCACCATTGTGGATCTAGTTCACGACCCGCACCAGCTCAAATATCTCAGACCAGTTCTTGACGATAGGGTAAGGGCACTCATGCTTCATGTTGTGTCCGTGCTCTATCAGAACGCTGTTGAGTCCGTAATTGTATCCGAGGTCAGCATTCTCGGGCTTGTCTTCAATCCACCACAGTCTGCTACCACGATACGGCTCTAGTGCCGCGTGTTTGTCACTGCCTGTTTCCAGGCAAACCACGTCATCAAACACATCACCGTAGTACTTTTCCAGGTTCATACGGCGCAGTTTCTGTGCATTTTTGTCTGTTGAGAGGCTGGTTATGCACACAAACCGGTAGCCAAGTTCCTCATTCAATCTCTTCACCCAGTACACACTGTCTCTTAGTGGTGGCAGGAATCCAATGGCAGCTGATTCATTAAACAGCCGGGTAAACTTCTTGGCTTCTGTCCATGTCAGGTCATCAAACTGCTCGTGGATCTTGTAATAGTCCTTGGCATTAGGCCGTTGCACATAGCCACGTTCTTGCATCCAGATAGCAAATGCCCATTCCCAATCCAGTAGAACACCATCGCAGTCGGTTAGTATCGTTCGATCATTCATATATCACCTTGAAAACAAATTAGGGGGCCTAAGCCCCCTGTTATTATTTGCTGTCTTTTACTTCCGTAAAGTCAGCATCCACCACTGTTTCATCTCGGGGCTTTTCGGCCTTGGCCTGATCAGTGTCTTTTTGCTGTTGGTCCGCAGTGGCCTGTCCCACTACATCATACAACGGCATGAACTTGGGAGCAGTTGCTACCAGCGTTTCTTGAATCTTTTCAGCATCCTCACCTGCAATGGCACCACGTACTTCTGCAATGGCCTTGCTGATTTCTTCAACTTGTTCTTCGCTTAGTTTATCACCATGCTCTTTCATGTTCTTTTCAACACCCCATAGCTGATGCTCTGCGGCATTACGGGCTTCAACCAGCTCACGTTGCTTTTTGTCTGCGTCAGCATTGGCTTCAGCATCAGCAACCATTTGCGCAATCTCAGCTTCACTCAGTCCAGAGTTGGCCTTGATGGTGATGTTGTTGCTCTTGCCTGTGACTTTGTCTTTGGCACTTACTTTCAAGATGCCATTCACGTCCACATCAAATGTAACTTCAATCTGTGGTGTACCACGTGCGGCAGGAGGAATGCCATCCAGGCTGAACTCACCCAACAGTTTGTTGTGCTGAGCCATTTCACGTTCGCCTTGGAATACTCTGATTGTGACAGCAGGCTGGTTGTCTTCCGCAGTGGAGAACACTTGGCTACTCTTGGTAGGAATAGTTGTGTTCTTTGTGATCACCTTGCTCATGATGCCGCCCATGGTTTCGATACCCAGGCTCAGTGGAGTAACGTCCAGCAACAGAACGTCTTTGCGTCCGCCACCCAGTACATCACCTTGGATGGCAGCACCAGCGGCAACTGCTTCGTCGGGGTTCACGTCTTTGCGTGGCGCTTTGCCAAAGAAACTTTCCACGTAACCTTGTACCATTGGCATACGTGTTTGTCCACCAACCAGCACCACATCATCAATGTCACTGGCACTTAGTCCAGCATCAATCAAGGCCTGGCGGCATGGCTCGATACTACGTTCCACTAGATCCGTTACCAAGGCTTCTAGCTTGCTACGGCTTAGTTTGATAGCCATGTGTTTGGGGCCACCTGCATCTGCTGTGATGTACGGCAGATTTACTTCAGTTTGCGCACTTGAGCTAAGTTCAATCTTTGCTTTCTCTGCCGCGTCCTTTAGACGTTGCAGTGCCAGAGTGTCTTTGCTTAGATCAATGCCCTGTTCCTTTTGGAACTCTTCAACCAGGAAGTTGATAATGCGTTGGTCAAAGTCTTCACCGCCCAGGAATGTGTCTCCATTGGTAGCAAGAACTTCAAACTGCATATCGCCATCAACGTTTACAATCTCAATAACTGATACGTCAAACGTACCGCCACCTAGATCATACACCGCAATCTTGGCATCCTTCTTGGCGCCTTTGTCCAGGCCGTATGCCAGTGCGGCTGCTGTGGGCTCGTTGATGATACGCAGTACTTCAAGTCCAGCAATCAGACCTGCGTCTTTGGTTGCTTGGCGTTGACTATCATTGAAGTATGCAGGCACTGTGATCACCGCTTGGGTCACTGCTTCGCCCAGGTAGTCCTCTGCGGTCTGCTTCATCTTGCGAAGCACTTCTGCAGAGATTTGTGGAGGTGCTAGTTCACGATCTCCTGCTTTGATCCAAGCATCTCCATTGGCCGCTTCCATCAAAGTAAACGGCATCTGCTTGATATCTTTTTGCACTTCTTTGTCTTTGAACTTGCGCCCAATAAGACGTTTGGCGGCAAAAATTGTATTTTTGGAATTTGTGACTGCCTGGCGCTTGGCGCTTGCACCTACTAGAACTTCATCATTAGCGTATGCAACAATAGATGGTGTTGTACGTGCGCCTTCTGAATTTTCGATTACTTTTGGTTTGCCGTTTTCAATAACAGCCACGCATGAGTTTGTGGTACCCAGATCGATACCTATGATTTTAGCCATTCTTATTCTCCTTTAACAAATGGTGTTGTACGCAGACCCAATCGGCATCTGCGTACAAATATTTATACCTGATTGTACAGGAGATCTGTGATTTATGCAATAGTTTTGGAATTAATATCTTGCTTGAGCACAGCCCAGCGGTACATGGGTTCAACTTCACGCATGAACTCCTCACCCACATCCATGCTCACAAAGTTGTACTCTTGCATGCCTTGTTCACTGTAGGTAATGTCCTCGCAGGCTTTGCTAGTGAAACCCAGGCTACGCATCAGCGCACGGAATTCACCAATCCAGCGCGGGTCAGTATAGATGAGTCCTGTTTCGTTGCAGTTCCAAGTCTTGGTATCAAAGTAAGCACGGAGCTCACCATAATCACCGTTTTCGTAGGTGTCTGCAAGTTCCACACGAACCACAGTAACAGCCTGCTCAAATTGTGTCCAAAGACCCTGACCGTTGGTGTGAGTTTGCCAGTTGACTTTTTTACTAAATTCCATTGTTACATACTCCAGTAGGTTTCGCTTGCAGGGTTGCAACACCAAGGGGTGTCACGATCAATTTGAATGTCTTTGCCAGTCATCAAATTCTTCACAGTTTGCATTGTAGCATGAAACTCAATGCGGAACTGGCTGGTAGGGTACAGTTGGTATTGCAGTTCACGCACTTCTCGGCGCATTTCTGCCGCATCACGATGTTGCCAAACTGTGGTACTAAACAAACGCTCGCCAGTTTTGGTACGACGGTCTGTTTTGTAGATGTACATGGTATGTGACTGTTTCATATCAAACCTCCTGAGCAGTAAGACGAGCGTCCATCATTTCGCTAAGAATGAACTTGGCAATGTTCATGTGCTTGCGAGCGGCTTCGTTACGGCCCATCGCCAGCAGTTCTTGTGCATCGCTCAGCACACCCATTGCAACCATTTCCAGTCCTGTGAAGCGAGCAGTGATGCTCTGCATGTATTGTTCACGGATATCTTCTTGCGACATACCGTAGCAGTTGGTTTCAAATTCTGTCATTTCTAGCTCCTTTTTGCTTACTATGACTATAGTATAGCATTAAACGGATTTATTGGTCAACCGTTTTTAGGTGCTGTAAGTCGTTGATTTTGAACAGATTTTTGCACTGCAAGTGCAAGATTTGCTTATTTTTTAAGCAGTTTTTGGTGCAGGGCGTTCAAATAGTCCGTTTGGGCACGGAGTCTGCGTTCCAGCTGATCCATTTTTTGTTGCATGAATGCCAGCAGTTGTTCGTGGTGTTGCAGTGCTTCGCGGGTGTCTTTGAGCTCTTTGACTTGGCCCAGCAAGGTAGGACGTGGAGGAGCATTTGGGTCAACTGCACGTTTTTTCTTTTGCCTGTACTGGCGAAGCATTGCTGGGTTCATAGTATATATTTATCGTCCAACACACCAGGTACCTTGACAACCACTGTGTAGGTATCTTCTAGATAATGGCATTCGCATACATCGCCCGGTTCCATAACAATGATATCACCAGCGGTGTATTCTTGTCCGCTCATGACCACACGGCCAGCAGTGATAAGGTTTATCTCTGTTGCAATTTTATGGGTGTGGGCCGCACATGACTCGCCTTTGAGATTGGACTGATAGGCCACTTCGCAGGCACTGGTTTTGAACACAGCTTTTTCAAACTGGCCAATGAACCAACCTCGTTCACCACTGTCACTGTGTCGTAACTTCTTCATGGGGTCCCTCCTGATCTATTTCTTTTTGCAGTCGTTCCACAACGCCAGTTAGATAGGTTGGATCTAGTTGTGCCATTATGCGAGTGATATAGTCGCTGTAGTTGGTAAAGAAGTATTCAAAGATCTCGTCAAAGGCACCTTCACTTTTGAAAGTGTTGCGTATGACTGTATGGTTGTTGAGATCTAAGATAACATGAGCAGTTTGGTCTTTGGTGCCAAGTCTGCGCACAATTTCTACCTTCTCATCCCACTGCACATTGTCAGGATTATCCATCCAGCCCTTTTGACTTGTTTTTACTCCTGGGCGTGGTTTACAAAAGTACCAGGCTACCAAATGTATGTTGTGTTTTCTAGACATTGAAATTTACTCCTAGATAGTCTTGATGATTGATTTTTCTTCGTTGGTCGATACTGTTTATATATCCACGTAGCAGGTCAGAGTTGCCTGTTTTTTCTACCTGTATATGAGCATGATCAACGACTCGTTTGAATGCCATGTCGGTGCTGTAAAAACGACAATCTTGTAATTTTGTTAACTGTTGCTTTGCCAAGAACTTGAACTGCGTTGGTAGGTTTTCTATCAGCAAGGTATCGGGCATGACAAGGTTTTCTATGTTCCAGTGGTCTGCATATTCTTCTATTTCAATCAGTTGTCCAACACCAAGCACACTCACAGCATCTATCACAGTGTTGAACATGATATTGTTTTTGCCCACAAAGTCTTTTGCTTGGTTAAGATTACGCATGAACTTGGCCCAAACAAGAGGCCAGCGATGATATGCATTCACCTGACCAAAAGCATCTACGCTCACTACCAATGTAAGATTCTTAATAAGAGATAACTGTGCAAAAGTTTCATCGCTTACGCTGGTTAAGTTGGTGTTGATTACTAGTTCGGGTTGTTGTTCCTGTTGAGAAATAGCGGCTATCAACTTCAAGCATTCGTCAATCAGCAATGGCTCGCCGCCAGCTAGATACACATACTTGGCTTCCAACATCTTGTGGTGATTGAACGGAACTGGAGTACTGGGCGGCATGCCTAGCTCGCGGGCCCACAAACTGCTGGCGCCATACCAACACATCACACAACCTAGATTGCAGGTATTGTCAGCACGTAGGTCATAGGAAACAATGTCAGGAAGTTGTCCTGTTTGCCAAGAAGAAAGATATTGCTTTACCTCAGGGTCTTTTAACCAACGTACGGTGTGTTTTTGTCTTGGACTAATTTGCCCGGATGCTTCCAAGTTGTAACAGTTGTTGCAGTGAGCAATAGGCTGACCATTCCATATTTGCTGACGTAAACTATCGCTGTGATCATCAAACACATCACCAATTGGCAAGTTTGAATCACAACAGAGATAGTTCTTTTTAAGTACGCCCTGGTGCTGGTGTATAAACGGCAGTGCGCAAAAGGTCTTGTTACCAAGACGCTTTAGGATATCTGACATAGTTCGGTTATGGTAGCACTCAAGTTGATCTCGTGATCAGCTACCAATGGAATCTTGGCAATACCATTTCGAATAATAATAATTGCTTCATCTTGTTTTTCAGGAGTGTTACCCCACAAGTCAAGATTGTCGTACATCCAACGGAACATGTCGTCCATTTCGTCCACACGCACACTGGCACACAGTAGCTTACGAGCATCATAAATTTTGCCAGCTTTGAATAAGTCCACAGCGGCCAGCTTGTAATCAGCAGTACCACCTTCATCCTTGCCAGCCTTGGCCAAGGTACCAGACGTTGAGTTTGCTTGACTTAGATTCAAACATTTGCGCAGGTCTGGATATGTTGCTTTGACATAGCTGTCCAGCGTATCCAATTCAAAATCTACACCTTCTGTGACCAACACAGTGGCCACACGTGCAGTGAATTCTGTATGGTCTGTGCTGTCAATATGGAATCCTTGGCAACGACTTTGCAGTGCAGGAATCACATAATGACGTTTGTTGCAAGTAAGAATAAACCTTGCTGTGTTAGAATAAGTTTCCATCAAGCCACGCAACACAGCCTGTGCGTTATGACTCAAGTAGTCGGCTTCGTCCAGCAACACAATCTTGAATTCACCAAACGGCATGGTCTGCACAAAGCCTTCGATCTTGTCTCGAATAAATTCAACGCCGTTGTCTCGACTGGCATTGATCTGCAAGAAGTCGTATTCGTCAATGTCTAGACTATTAACTAATACTTTGGCAAGAGTTGTTTTGCCTGTGCCCGGACTACCAGAGAACAGCAAGTGAGGAATAGTTTTTTCTTGGATCCATGAACTCACTTGTTCACGCTGATTTGCACTTTGAAAAACATAATCTTCAATTTTGCTTGGACGGTATTTTTCTACCCAGAGTTCTTTCATTTCTTTACCTTTGTTTCTTCGTATACCACACGGCGCACAACCTTGCCATCATCCTCAATCTTGGGATCCTTACGCTCGGGTTCAGTAATGGGCTCTTTCTTAACAAAAAGACCTACAGCATCGTTGAACGTTTGTTGTTGTGCATGATACATGCGAAGCTCGTCTTCTGTCAATGGACGAGCCTGCCGGAAGAATGTGTTGCCTAATAGATACGCCACAAATCTCACAGGGTAAGTGATCAACGATAACAGCATCACCAGGGTAATGCCCACTGCCAATACAGTCTGGGTATAGCAGTTAAACACCAGTTCCAACATGAGACTCCAGAATCCAGTAACACCCAGATCCAGTTCGTCTTCTTTTGTTTTTTGATCAAAACTGCGAATGTGCGTGTTTAGTGTTTGATGTAGGTCTGATCTGCTTTGATGCAGTATGTCAAGTAGGCCTCGAAACACCTGTGTCAGTGTTGTGGTTACGGTCTTTTTAGTATTTCCACGATCCGTTGTTGTTCCCATTCTTCTTCTCCGGTAAATGTTGGTAGTGAATTATATTCGTCTTCTAACCAGCATTTTAGCAGATAAAGTTCGTGTTTGCAATAGCTTCCGGTAAAACCCTCGTTGTATGGAGAATTTATTTCTCGAAGAGCTGTTCGAACAGCATCGTAAGCGTCTTCGAGACTTGGTTTACGGAACCCCATGTCAGTCCCGAGATTTGCGTTCCGCCATCACAGCAGTGGAAGTGGTTTCGTCATCTAACGGACGTGTGTCGCTGACAAAAATAACTGCGGCAGGATCCACTCGTTGGATTAAAAATTCCTCGTCGTCCACTTCTACTTGCAGTGCTCGACTCCAGCGACCGTGTTCAATCATGATCCACTGCCCGGGTACAACATCAACTTGATCTGGACCCACTGCATATACTTCTGCCCAGCGAGGACGAATACCTTCAGTCTTGCCGTTGTCGCCAAGAAGCACAATACCACTGTTTAGTTTGCGTTCAGAGAATGTCATGTCTTTGACAATGATATTGTCCTTGAGTGGCACAAGTCGTTTGATCTTGTGTGTAAATCTTACGCCGCCGTGATCCTTGAACAGATCTCGCATGTCTGGTTGTTGCATGATTTCCTCTTAGATTCTTGATGGACCGGATGGTTTGTTACCCTTGGGCTTGAGCAACTCTTGATTGACCACAGCAGTTTTTGCCACAGCGTCAGCAAGGCTACCGCGAAGGTTCTTTGAAGGTGGTGCATCTTCTGCACGTGCATCTTCTTGTGCTAGTTCTGCTAACAATGGATCCACAGTGCTGTTCTGTGCATTGTGTGGAACAGGATTTTGAAACACGTCAGGATCTGGACCTTCTGCTGTCAACCGTGCGCCAGCTCGTGCATTGGTATTTCGAATTTGATCAACACGTTCTTCTGTGTAGATTGCATTGTTCTTGTAGTACTCGCCCATGACTTCTTTCTTTTCTCGAGCAATTTCGCCGCCTGACCCTAGCTCATCACCACGAGCATTGACCTTCATGTTTCCCACTGCAACTGCTTCTTCATTAGAAAGGCGCAATCCATCCATATCCACAGCTTTGCCCATGGCTGATCTGTATAAGTTTTTTGACATTTATTTCTCCGTTATTTTAAGAACTCAGCTGGATCAAGATCATAGTACAAACTGTCAATTTTGTGTACACCAATTTTGTACAGTACATAACTACTCACGCTAGATCCACGCCCTACACCCCAAACAATTTTGTTTGTTCTTAGGGTGTCTACTAGATATTTAAGGTATTGCAGTAGTGTCAACAGATTTCTAGCCTGGAACAACAACAACTCATGCCCGCATCGTTGTAGTTCAGCATCTGTGGCACATTGTTCAAGCACCCATTTTGCAATATCTAATTGTTTGTATTGTTCTGGCATGTGCCAGTTGCTTTGTTGACGTTGATCAAATTCTTCTACTGTGAGAGTATGAATGGGATCAAACTGTGTCAATACCGGCAGGTCAGCATACAGCTGACGTACCGCTTGATTGTAGGAGGCAGAATCTTCTACATTAAATCTGGAGAGGTCAAGTGTTGGATTTTTGTAAAGCAGTTCACACAATTCGTCTTGTGTGGTATATGCTTGTCCATAGCTGTTGTATTTCATTTGATATCAATGATACCTTTGAAATTTTTACTATTTTTTTCCATTTCTTCCAGTTGCCTGGCTTGTCTGTTGCCAATCTCAACTTGGTAGTCATTGATCAACATTTGCAGTTGACCCATAACACTCACTGGCCCAAATCGATAAGCCTGGGTGTACCGAGCCTGGAGGTCATTGAACTTTTTGTACAATTCTTCTGTACTGAGTTCTTTGAGATTCGGAGCCAGTGGATGAAACACTGTTAGGCCTTGGCTTCTTTACGTGCGTTCTTTTCAGCAGTGATTTCATTGCGGCGAGCTTTGATTAGCTTGCCAACTTCTGCTAGTGCTTTGCGAGCACGTGTTCCTGCGGCTGAGTTACCAGCTGTGAACTTTTCGTCCTCTTTAGACCATGCTTCGATTGCTTCTTTGATTGATTGTGCTGATGACATTAGATATCTCCTTGTTGTCGATTTTCACTATAGTGTGCGTCAAACTCACCACCTGGGTAGCGAGCCTTCAGTTTATTTACGTTCTCTGCAATGACCTCGTTTGGATCTAGGTTCAAAGCAGTACACGCATTGGTCCAGTACCACATGACGTCGCCTAGTTCGCGCTTCATATGGAACAGATTTTCGTCTGTCAAGGGTTTGCCTTGAAAGAATATCTTTTTGGGGATTTCAATGAACTCGCCCGATTCTGCAGCCAGTCCTAGACATGCCGTGAGTAGCAGTGGAATATTGATGCTTGGGCCATGCCTTGATTCCGTCTCGCCTTCAAACAGTTCATAGTTTGCGTCCAGACGATCGCATTGGTCCATGAATGTAGTAAGGTCTTTGCTGGGCTCGCTTGTTACCGCAGTAACAAACTCTTGATAACGAGTTAAGTCAATTGACATTTGATTCTCCTTAACAGCAAGTTTACACTGTGCTGTCAAGAAGGTCAACCATTAGCCTACTCGATACCAAGTTAATGTGCTACTCACATATAAAAATTGGGCAAATGAGCCTGCGGTTGCAGTGGTCAATGCACCAATAATGGTATCACCTGCTTTGGGTGTATGAGTGATTGCGGTAACTGCTTGAGTAAACGAAATTCGAATATCAGTTCCATCAAACGCATCAGGCATGGTGACGGTCAAGGCAGCAATGGTACCTGCAGGAGCAACCACCGTGGTGTGCTTGCTAAGGTCAAGCACAATGTTAGCACTTGTTACCGGAGTAGTTATAGCAGCCGAACGATCATATCGCCCGCCTTGTGTGATCACGTTGCCCTGCACCACAGCATTACCGCTCACACCCATACCACCGTTGACAACCAGTGCGCCGCGGTTGAACTGGTTGGTAACTGCACCAGAGTCTGCATATACGTTACCTACACCACTACCGCCAACATAGATGTTGCCTTGCACACCTATGCCGCCAAATACTTGCACAGCACCAGAAGTTGAGTTAATACTTGTGGTTGTGGCACGTGCGTAGATGTTACCCAGTGAGCCATCGCCAACTACCAGGTTACCAGCACTACTAATACCGCCGTATAATGTACTGCCAGGAATACCAACTTGTAGGGCACCTGTTGTGCCGCCTGCGGCATTACCAAATGCAGTTGTACCTGCGCCAATCTTTACAAAGTCATTGTTGTTTGGGCTCAAGATCCAGGTGTTACCTTGAATAGCAGCGCCGCCATTTGACTTGAATGCCGCATGTGTATGTGATGTTGCATTAGCAGTATTACTAATAGTATAGTGACCGCCAACATAAACTTTTTGTGCTACGGCCACGCCACCAAGTACTTTCAATGAAGCATCAGCAGTGGTGCTAATAGCATCTCGAGTGCTTAAACTGAATATACCACCTTGGTTGGTACTTGTACCGTCACCGCCGATTACCAAGTTACCACCAATGTATGCACCACCAGTAGTGATGCTCAGTGTACCGCGAGCATTTGCTCCCAGTGCCTGTTGAGCACGTGTGCTGGCATTGGCATAAATGTTACCAGCGGTAATAATGTTTTTAACAACATACACACCACCACCAAGTTGGAATGAGCCGGTGCCCACGCCAACAGATTCTTCAATACTGGTCAGGCCAAATGCGCCACCAACGTTTAGTGCGCCACCAATACCAAGTCCACCAGCAATTACCAATGCACCAGTGCTGGCATTAGTTGATGTATTTGAATTGGAGATGTGAACGTTCTTGTTGAACACCCAGCCATCGTGGGTGTTGCTGTATGTGATTTGTGCATTGGCAACTGTGGCGTTACCAACAGTGATGCCGCCGCCATCTAGTAGTGCAGTTGTTCCGGCTCCAGTACCGAGCACAATGTTCTTGTCTTCTACTGTGACTGTTTCTGTATTAAAGAATGTTGAGTTGCCTAGTACAGTAAGGTTACCATACACAGTCATGCTTTGACTGTTGTCAATTACCACAGCTGGCAACAACAATCCGTCTATTGTGCCGCCTGGTGGCCGTGTGCTGATAACAATGTTACCACCAATACTGCTATTACCAGCAGTACCACCTGTTCCACTTGTGACAGAGAAGAATCCAATCTGTCCAAGTTCGTTGTAGTCATATGTGATCTGATCTCTGTTGGTTGTGTACCCATATGCATTGACATATCCCACGTAGTCACCATCGTTTAGGATAATTTCAGCAACAGCCGCACCTGCGCCAGGATCAGTTGCACGACTCTTGGCAACTGAATAACCAGCCACTTGGTTGTTTGCAAAGTTACCTGCACTCTGGTGAGTGTTGTAACTGGTCATTGGACCTTTGATACTCAAAGTATCAGCGCCACCTTTGTAACTGTCCAATGCAACAGACGTTGCATACAAGTTACCAAAACCTATACGAAGTGTAGGATTAGTAGTAACAGCAGAAAGATAAAAGTTAGGGTCACGGAAGTTGGGATTGCCACGAGTGAGTTCTCGCACAAAAACTGTAACACCAGAGTCTGCACTAGAGAATTCCAGTATGTAAGAACTCGGAGCATCAGCAAACGTGATAACGTTGTTGCGGAAGCCTGGTAAACTGGTCAAGTCGGTTGTGATACCGCTGGGTAATTCAAATGTGTGGCTAGGACTATTTACTGTCAAATATACCAACATTCTTGAAAATTGCAAATTGCCAGGCCAATTCAATACCTGTCCAATTGTGATACTACCAAAGGTGTCGATCTTTTGCAGGTTGCCGTCGCTGATGTCTAGATCAAATTCGCCGGCAGTGGTGCCCCAATCAAAGATAGTCTCCGTGATATTTTTAAGTTGTATATTAATCAACTGTTGACCCAGCATGTCGTTGTTGATTGTTGTACCAATCAATGCTGACTTCAGCAAGGCTTTGTTTTGAATATCTTCTACTTCTGACTTAATAAAAGCAAAGTTGTTTTTGATATTCGTGAAGTTATCACGGAATCCTTGCGAGTCGTTGTCCTGACCTGCAATAGGGTAATTACCGTTGATATTAAATGGATTGACGTTACTTGGCATTCTTTATTTTACTCCGCTCAATTTGGGAACTTTATATATTTATCCTCCGTTTGTGGTGCTGAATAAACATCCACATTCAGAGGCGCTGTTACTACTTCACGCACAGGATCCAGTTGCTGGAATGTGCTCAAAGTGTACTCGGGCAAGGTTTTGCCCAGTTTAATACTTGGATCATAGAAGTACTTATTGTTATCTTGCTGTATGTACACAGTTTGATTGAACTCAATTTGACGCAGGAACGTCATGCTAACCACGTTGTCTGTTATGCTTACTTGCCAAATACCAGCTTGTTTGTTTGGCACAGCAGGATCAGATGCATGTGCTTGGTAGCCAGGAATAGGCACCCACTGATTGAAATTAAACTCGTCAAAGTCTTCTCCGGCAGTGGTATCTCCAAAGCGATTGATCAAATTCCAACCATCATTTTCATATGGTTCTGTGGGGTCACGTACTGCATCCAAGTACCCTTCTTGTTGCACCCAGACACAAGTATCGCCATCTTTGACAGAATAACCCAGTGTGCGCAAACGATCCACAGTGGTGTGATTAAAGTCCTGGAAGCTGATGTTCCTCACACCAAAGTTAACAATAAAGAATTCGCTTTCTGCAATGATTGTGCCTTTATTACCACCCACAGTAACCAAGCCACGAGTGGTTGTGACAGCATTGAGTGTTTCGGTACTGCCGCTGTTGACAGGAATCCAATCAATTGCATCAGCACTGGTTAGCACAGTTCCTTTGTTGCCAACTGCGGTAAACACAATAGAGTAGTCAACTGCGTTAAGGCTGCTCTTGTTGGTTGTTGTGATAGTATTCCAATTGACACCGTTTTCACTACGGATAATAATACCACGCTGACCAACTGCTACCCATACACCACCACCAAATGTAACTGCATTCAAATCAGCAGTTGTGACACTATTGTTAATAACCCAGCTTAGTCCGTCTGTGCTAGTTAGTATGGTGCCTGCTTCTCCAACAATGATCCAGAGGCCGTCGCCATATGCAACTTGATTTAAGTTAACATCCAGCCCTAATGATATTGGAGACCACACCTCGGCATCGGTGCTGGTCAATACAATTCCTTCGACACCTACTACAATCCAACGGCCATTGCCGTATTCTCCATGTAGTAAGTTGAGCACCTGATTGGTTGTTTGAATATCCCAAGTACGTGCATCAGGGCTAGTAACAATCAATCCTCGGTCACCAGCAATCAACCATTTTCCATTTGCATAGTATACTGAGTTAAAGTTGTAGTTGCCTAGAGAAAATACCAAATCATTGGCTCCGTATTTCTCAGCGGTCACTGTTGACTTGAGTGGCACAGACAACTGAATTGTAGTAGGAGTTTTGCTTAATACATAGGTACCGTCATAGAAGTTGGTACCAGACATAAAACTACCTGTACCAATTTTTTCTGTACTAGAGAATGTTAGTGTACTAGATCCTGTTGCGGCATTTGCTGTAATAACATCCTTAAAATTCAAAATAGTGCCGATGTTTAGATTGGCATCAAGCACAGATCCGTTTACCACAGTGCCTGCAACTTTACCAGTGCCTGCCAGGCTAATGTTAGCATACTTGGCGCGAATAAATGTTCCTGACGCGGCAGCAGGGTTATTAAATCCGTAGCCAACATCAAGTTGATCACTGTCACTAACAAGTATCAAATTGCTACCAATACTGGCTGATGCAGACAGTGTCACTGTTACATTTGCCCCAGCAAAGGATGTAAACACAATTGGTGCGCCTGAGCTTAGAGTTGATGTCAATGGACTTGACAGTCGTATTTGTTTTTGTACACTGCTAATCACTGTGGCTCTGCTCACAGAGTTTGCTACAGTTTTGGTTATATAATAGCTGGTGCTTGCTACATTACTATTAAGCAAGAACGATCCTGCACTGAGTCTTGGCTCGTCGCTTAACAGTAGGTAAGTAGAATTTCCTGTTGCAGTAAATGGCAATCCTGTTTCGTAAGAAAGATCAATGGTACTGTCTACCAGTGACCAATTGGTTCCATCTTGACTGGTGATAATTTTTCCAGCTGTACCAACTGACACTGTCACGCCTGAATAGTTGTATATGTCTGTTAAGTTAATGTTTGCATTTAGATTGGTATCCTGGACAATCCATGCGCCGCGATTGTATAAACCAATGGAGTTGATTTGGTTAAAACTAGGGTTGGTTGCTGGAATAAATCTTCTGTTTTCAATGTCATAGAACTTGCTAAGATAGTTGTCAAGTTGATATCTGTCAATGGTAAACTTGTATTGGTTAATCAAGTTTACTACACTGTATCCTTTGGTCGACAAACTTTGTTTTACCCGGAAGAACATTTCTGCGCCTGCGCCGGGTTTGGCATAAGCCAGCACACAAGCACGAACAAAGCCCAGTGCTTGCCCGGTACTGGGCTGGATGCTAGTCATCCATTCTGGCAATGCTCCTTGGAATTCGTATCCAATATTCTGCTCTACTTCTGCAGTCATGTTTGCAAAACTGTTAGGGTAAATGGTTATGACAGAATCACTGCTCTTCAGGCTAGAGGATACTAGGCCATAGTCAACAAAATTTGAAACACCGGCACCAACTGATTCAAAATCGTCTTGGCTATCAGCAGTGACATAAATGAATTCTAAATCTTCTGTTGGAGGAAACACATTTTTGTTGACTCGAGTCACTGCGCCGCCTGCAACAGATGGATTTTGGTAATCCAATACTTCAACATACAATACTTCGTATTTGACATTGAAGTTGTCATCTAATGCAACTGCGTATTTCAAATCACTGAGTTTGCTTTCACGTGACTTGTGGAAGTTTCTAATAGATACTGCATACTCTTCAAGTTTGCTTGCACGTACACCCGGTACTGCCAAGAATCTCAAATCACTTGATCTGCCAAACCAAGGGTCTTCAAATCGGTATAACAAATCATCACTGATAATACGTGGATCGTTTAATGTAGCATAAAACAATTTTCGCAAGTATTCAGGCAAGAAAGCACGAACATATAGATTTTCAAACGGCTCTTGATTAATGTTTCTTAAGCGTATGGTGAACTCTCTGTCGGCAGTGGCAGAATTGTCTGTGGTGGTTGCAGACACAACAAATGTATAGGTATCATCAAATGTGGTGCGGTCAACGTCGATTTGTGTTCCTATATCGAAGTTAAAGAACTGGAAGCTGGCGCGACCAGCTATCAATCCAGTTGGTAATAATATAAGTCCATTTGGTAACCTACCACTCTTGAGAGAGTATGTTAGTTCCTTGTTGTTCAAGGATGCTGCCTTGACTCCAATGGTACTTACTCGACCGTTATCAACAGCGCCGAGGTTAGCGCCAGTGACCCAGGCAATCTCGTTGTCAATGTCGTTGAGGATTGTTAACGTATAGGTAATAGGTGTGCTGGTTCTGTCAGGAAACAAACTAGGATATGCCACAACTTGAAATTTATATTCTGAGTCGATTGTGGATACAGTTGGTAACTGTCCTGTTAACCATCCAGTGTTGGCATCAAACGTCAGTCCAGGCGGCAGAGAAAGATTGTCTTGATCAAAGCCTTTTTTATCAAATTGCACAACAATCGGAGAGTCCATGTCAAACTTTGCCGGCCCGCTTGCGACCACTGCATACTTTACTGTCTCGGCAGGGTTAAAATAGTAGGCTTTGAATTGAAAACTAAAGTATCTATCCTGGCGCACAGGCAACAACTCGTCTGGTTGAGTTAGCATGCTTGGGTAGTAGTTGCCATCTATGTCAACTGTAAAGATAGTGTTGTCGGCATAGATAAATGTGTTGTCAACTGTGAAGAATCGTTTGCTGATGACAGTAAATGAATACAGCTTGTTGGCGTATGCACGACCATCGTAGTATCTAACAGTGAATTGATATGTGACAGTGGGACTTCGCCCGGCAAAGTCCCAGGTGTATTCGTCATATAGTGTGGCATTGAATCCGCCAGTACCTGCAGGCCCTGGTTCAGGAGGTGCAAGTGCAAATCCTGACAGCTTACCGGACTTGGTAAGAGTCAGACCCATTGGCAATCGACCCGACGCAACTGACCATTCAGCCACAGAAGACGGGCTGATATCTAGTGCAGTAAATTGAATATTTACAAATCCGCTATCAAACACAGATCCAAGATTTTCCGCAGTTGGGGTGTATATCTGTGGAGGTAATAAATTATTAACTGAAATACTAAATGTACGGTCAGCCAATTGACCTAGACTGTTACTTGCACGAACAGTAAATTTATACAACCTTGCCAGTGTGCTGTCCCCATTTGAGTCATTGATAAGTGGATAGCCATATAGTCTTCCTTCGGCACTCAACGAAATACCTGTGGGCGGCGTGCCTGACAGGAATGTGTATCGTGTGGGTAACCCAGACGGATCATTGACTTCTAGAGTTTTATCAAATTCAGTCTGTTCAGAGAAGGTACCGAGGTCACCTCCGGTTGTGATCCATTCAATTCTTGGCGGCTGTGTTGTTTGTGTTAGTTGATCTGGCGGAGCAGTCACCCAGGCAGCTGGTTGTCCATAGTAGGTATTACCAAGCACGTATGGGTAAATCGGACCGCCTTGAGCGTCAATGGTCACAAAGTAAGCATAAGTTCCTGTAGGGAAATCTGGAGTCACGCAGAATCGTCCGTTGTGTGTGTCTAGAGTGCCTGCATTGGTAAATTCGTAATCTTGTACAAAAATACCCATTGGATAGTCTATTAGATTTGCACCCGTGGTGCCAGAACGATATGCGGCAGACTTCAATGTGTATCCACTCTGCATTCTATTCACTGCACTCAAGTTATTGCCAATGCTGGTATAACCGTATGGGCCGTACACTGGATATCCGTCGGCAGCAAAGCCTAGTATTTTACTATGACCATCTGGGTGGCGTAGGCCGCCACGCAGGTAAGGTATAACCCTGCACTCAGCAAACCCTGTGCTAGACAATGAACCTGCAGAATGGCCCACACCAGAAATCCAAGCACGGTCAAAAGAGAAATCATGATAGTGGTACTGGTCCGGAGGTGCGGCATGACCGCCTGCACGATCCTCGCCAAAATCATAGCCTAGATCACGACCAGCTTCTGCGGCTGCATTGTAGTTGTATCCATATGGAACTGGGGGTGCATTGGCCGGCGCACCACGTGCAGCCGACGGACTAAACATGCTGACACCATTGAGCCATACACCTACCAGTCCTTCGCCCACTCGTTGATGTGTAGACGCAGGTGCATTGGTGCCCATGCGATTGGGGAAAATTATGTCAAAGTTTTGTGGTGCAGGCGTGTTGACTGCAACAGGATTACCAAAGCTATGGTAAGGCAGTCCTGTTCCAAAGAAACGAATTGTAGTGGGTTTTATTACCCAAGTTGATTCATTTGGACCAAGACGCTTTAGGTCCTTGGCACTAGCAGTTCCGCTAATATCTTTCGACTGTATCATAGTTATCCACTTTAATGTAGTATTTAGTGGAAACGGATACAGTTAAGCCTGCGCTTCACCCCAACGTAAAACTATGTTTGTTTTGGTAATGTTGCCTGACACAGATCTAACGTTGATACACAGCACGTCCGCGCCATTGGGATAAACACCACGTCCGCCCAGCGCACTTTGTGTCAATTCCTTGAATGGCGTTAGACTCAGCGTATTCAACTGTCCAGGACTTGCCACATACGAAAACACCTGCTCTCCTGGTATTGCGAATGCATTTGCGCCAGTAAATGATGGAGTCACGCACACCTGAGAGAAGCTGGGTTGGCTACCATATACAGGGTCATTTATACTGAGAAATACAGAGTTGGTATCAAAATTACTTGGGTTCAGTACCGCACGTACAATAATATTACTGGCTGATGCAATGTCACCTGATGTGACTTCTAAACTTTCCAGTAGAATCTGCGCACGGTTTAACAATTCTCTGTCACCTAGATCGCCCACAATAGAGTTGGAAACTGATGGTGCCAGTCGAATTGCAAACAGTGTTTGTTCAGATGTAGTTACGGTAAAGTTGTTTTCTTGGTAGGAGAAGATGTAACCACGGTCTGTGTCAAATCCGCCGTCCATGACATAAGCACTACCCCAGTGGGTGATTGTTGGGCTGGCCAAACAACTCACAAGTTCAACACCGGCCAGCACATTGTGCGATCCGGGCACGCCTGCATAGAATGTACGCAAAGCGCCACCAATGAACACTTTCAGGGTTGAACCACGAGTGATGTTTAGTAAAGTATTTCCAATCTTGCCGTTGTAGCTGATTAACTCATTGTCAATGTACACTATGCCTGCATTAGGAAAAAAGGTACCATCTTGCACTGAGAAGTTGGAACCATTGGCAGGGGAACCTGCAGTCATTGCACCAGACAGTTTGCTGACCACGCCGCCACCTTCGTTGATAACTTCATAACGAACTGGTAAGTTACCAGTGCGCATGTAAGCTTCGTTGTTTACGTTGTTGTTTTTGATCTTGTGTGCAAACACCCAACCGCCGTCAATACCACGAATCATGTAGTCAATTGATCCGGCACCGTACCAGGTAAACTGAATTGCAATCATTTGCATTTTGTTTGGCAGGAACAAATAACCACTTGGTCCTGTGCCGTCCAGTCGGTCTAGGTTAAAGTCAGTCTGCGGAACACGCAGTTCCTGTATCAGATACATTTTAACGCCTGCCGCTGAACCCACACCACGATAGTCAGGTGTGACTGTTATTGAAGTGTCTGCGGTCAAGCCTGTGATTCTATGTGTCATACCACGGATAACCACCTGCTTACCAACTTCAAGCTGTTGTGTGAATTTAGTTCCAGACCCAACCACACTGTTCGAGTCTGGCGAGACTGATACTGTGCCGGCTGTTTGGAATGTGCTTGAACGACGAACCACATTTAATGTTTGTCCATCATACTCCCAGAACACACCGTTTTGGTCATCGCTTGGTCCTAGTCTCACAGCGGCACCGTGCCAGCCACTCAAATAAACTTTTGGTTGTGTGCCAACTTCTGCGGCAGTTGATCCTAGTACTGATGTTGCCTTAACAGAGAATGTGATTTCATCCAGCACCTGATCTATTAGATAAGTCCCGTTGTAGCCTGACGTTGAAATATCTTCAAGAACAATCACAGCATTGGCCTGCATCAAGTGTTCAACTTCGTCTGTGGCAACAGTGATATTTGATCCAATGCTCACGTTGTTGGCAGTGATTGATTTGATATCAAAGTTTGGTGCAAACAGCGCACCTGTACTAAAGAATAGGCCTTTGGCAGGCTGGTATCGGAAATACTTTTTACTCTGGCGTGCGATTCGAGAACCGTGTGTGGGAACACCTGTGCCCAGTAGCACACCGCCGTCACCTGGACGATGGCTTACATAACCGTCGGGTCTTGCATACAAACTAACTGTCAGCGAGCTGGCCAAATTGGTGCCAGCTACTACATTTCCTCGTGCAGTAAAACTGATTTGTGTGCTGTTGAGCACAGCGTTGGTATAAAACGGACCTGTGACGTTGGCCACGGTGGATGCAGTGGCTCCTGCCACGTTGACCAAGAATGGCATGCTGGGAGCAAATCCGTGTGGTGTGCTAAAGGTCACGTGCATCAAAGAGCCAGCCGCAGTGTTACCCACGTTGTAGATGTTGGACACAGGAATTGTTGCACCTGTGTAAAATCCTGCACGGCGCATTTGAACCTGTCCGGTGTATAGACTTGTGTCCTTGACAAGACCAACGTTGCCCTTGGACACATAGGTAAATGTGTTGACACCAGTGTTGGCCAAGACCAGGAATGTTCCTTCGGCACGTGCATATCCACTCACAGCAGAATTCAGTGCGCTGAGTGTGAATGGATCACCTGCGTTGAAACCATGACTGGTCACACTCACGTTGATAATACTGGCAAATGCATTGGCATAGGTGGTAATGGTGTTCACTGTCAAGTCAGTACCAACTTGTTCGTACACGCTGGGATAATTACGCACAGTTTGATATGACTGCCACTTGGTGGGCTGTAGTCCGTACTCAAAGTCAGCGTCAATCAAAGATGTTGGGTTGGCCACTCTCATGCGGTACATGGCATCCATACCAAAGTCATATGGACGAGTAACAACTTCGTCGCCTTCAACAAAGATAGTTAAACTGTCACCGCTTACTTGGCCCACGGTGCTGGTGTTGAATGTCAGTGTTGTTTCGCCGGCAAACTGTGTGTTGCTGATAGTGCTAGCACTGGCATTGAAACTCACAGAGCTTGCTCCACGATTGTTGGTGTCGGCAAAGTTGTATAAGATGTTGCCTTTTGATGCGTTGGTAATCAACAGGAACTGGTTGGCATCAACCTTTCCAGGTAGTACCAGATTACCCACTCCAGCTATTCCTGGATTAAACACATATCTTGTTAGACGCTTTTTTGCCATTTATATCTCCAAATCCTTAACTAAGCGCGATGCCAAACGCAACCGCTTGAATGTCTACATAATCTTTACTGGCCGCATCACGTGGTGACGCTGGCAGTAAATTCAAAGTTATTCTATCAAACACGCCAATGTTACCAAACAGGTAAGTTGTGCTTGATGCGTTGTTTACAGTAAGGTTACCAGCAACAATCAAATTGCTCAGTGTACCCACTGTGGTAATATTAGTTTGCAGTGCAGTTGTCAGTGTACCACTAATGTAGTTACCTGAAATGTTGGCCGGTGTTGTTATATTACCACCCACACGCAGGTTACTGCCCACGGTCATGAAGTTGGTGGCGTTTACGTTACCTGCCCATAGGTTACCCGAAAACAACAACAAGTTGGCACTGCCGGTGATGTTGCCAGAGATAAACAACTGTCCTGAGGTACTTCTGATGTTGCCTATGCTGATCAATTGACCTGTGGCATTCACGCTGGCTACGTTGGCATTGCCCAGTGTGTAGAAACTGCCGCCTTGAATTAGGTTAGCAACTGTGGCTGAGTTGGCAATGAACACATTGGCACGTGTGCTTTTCTTTACAATCAGTCCACCGTCAACAATAACACCGCCTAGTACCAGGTTAGCAGTGGTATCTTGTGTGCTTTGGAATTGGGTTGGGTTGGCAACAAAACCACCTGAGAATGTTGTACCCACTGTGGCAATTTCAATGCCATTGTAGGTGTAGTATCCGCTTATTACGCCGGTTCCAGCCGCAGTCAAATTGGTACTTACTGTGAGGTTACCAGTGCTGATATTGCTGGCAAATTCTACTCGGGCCGCTTCAAGAAAATCTGTGTTAGAGTTGACCTTGACAAAAGCGTCTCGTATGGAATCTCCCAAACCATCGTTTGGGTTAATGCCTGTGTTGATATTTAATATGGCCATTGTTTGCTCGTTATTGACATATTTATGGGTCGTGTGCTCACTGGATTAAGTTCCAAACGTGATCATCAAGGTATCCACATATGACTTGGTGGTCACTGCGTTGTATTCATAATTTTGGATACTGGTGTCTGTTATAAAAATATTTCCAGCTGTGACGTTGCCGGCAGCAAGATTAATGGTGCCCCCAGTAATCTGAGCATTGGCAGTTGAGAAGTTAGAATAGTTGCCTAAGCTACTGTACACGTTTGCAATACGACTTACTGCACCTGCGGCTGTGGTACCAATTGTTGACGCTGAACTTGTTATGTGTGCGTTAGCTGAATTTAGCGCACTAAAGTCACCCAGGGTGGCATACACGTTTGCCACACGACTCACTGCACCTGCGGCATCAGTTCCAATTGATCCACCACTGGCCACTATGTTTGCTGTTTCAATTGCTACACCACGCATCCATGAACTAACAGTTCCTGTTAGTTGTACGTTTGCTGCCGATAGTCCAGTAGTCACTGACCAGGTTGATGCAGCACCGGTTATTCCAGTTATGCTACCGCCAGTGATCAATGCATTAGCAGTTGAGAAGTTTGTGGAGTTACTTAAAACAGAGTACACGTTTGCCACACGACTCACTGCACCTGTGGCATCAGTACCTATTGATCCACCACTGGCCACTATGTTTGCTGTTTCAATTGCTACACCACGCATCCATGAACTAGCAGTTCCTGTTAGTTGTACGTTGGCCGCTGACAAATTGGAGTGATTTGATGTGGAAGCGTAAACGTTTGCCACACGACTCACTGCACCTGCGGCTGTGGTACCAATTGATCCGCCACTCATTACCAAGTTAGCAGTTTCAATTGCTACACCACGCATCCACGAACTAGCTGTACCGGTTAGTTGTACGTTGGCAGCTGACAACCCGGTAGAAACCAGCCAAAATGTTGCAGACCCAGTTATACCAGTTACACTACCGCCAGTGATCAATGCATTGGCTGTGCTAACACGTGCTATACGTGCTTCTGTTGTTATGTCCGCAGTAGCTACAATCAAGTTTCCAACGTTTACATAGTCTTGATCTTGGAACGCCAGTGTGCCAAGATCAGCATTGGTTGGTATCTGATCTGGCTCTGTTCCTATTAGGTTGATATTTGGCATTCGTTACGTCCTATTATACTCGTTTGGTGCTGGCTTGTAGCGCACCGTCTTCAATTTGTCTTGGATAGATAGCAATTCTATTTACTGTTCCATTCCATGTACTTAATCCTCCAACTGTGCTTGACCCAACATACAGTGTTGTCCATGCTGGTAATGTAGCAACCAAGTCATTTGTTACTGGTCCCCCGTCTGCCACTGCGCTGATGTCATTGAATCTAAGGCTGGTGCCAATGCGTTGACCTGTCAACCAACCAGCTGTGGTCACTGCCAAGTTGGCTTGTAGTGTGCCACCTTGGTAAATTGCCACGTTGGCAGCACGTGGCATTGCGGATCCAGGTGCGTCTTGCACATAGATTTGCATGCGGTTGTTTGCATCGCCTTCAAAGCTGGCCAGTGCAAATCGTCCTGTGGTCAAGCTGTTGGTAGTTACACCGTTGTTCAAACTTGCTTGCACAACCAATGCAGTGCCAACAGTGTTGCCTGTCCAGGCTGTGTTTGCCTGGGTAACACTCACTGTGGCTGCTCCACGACTAGCAGTTGCAAATCCGGTTTCAACAAACCCAGATCCATAACGTGCGGCTTCCAGTTGCATGCCAGCTACAAATGCACCACCCAGTCCAAGTTGTCCGGTGTAGCTCACTGTGCCAGTTCTTGCCAGTGCAACATAGCAGTTGGCATTGACAGTGGTTTTGTTTAGTGTTACAAAAATTCTATACCAGTGCTGTCCTGCAAAGTCTGTGTTGATTCTACGAATCTCCCCACTGTACACGGCTGCACCATTGGCCACAATATTTCCGTAGCTTAGGTCAAATATAGGACCATCGCCTTCACCTTGGAAGCCCATGCTGATCTGGCTGCGTGTGTTGGCCTTGACAAATATTGATGCAGTATAGAAAGTGGCAGGTGTCAGTGCATCGTATGTGTTTGAAAATCCATGCAAGGTAGCTGTGGCATCTTCAACCAACGACGCAACTCCTGTACTGGTACCAAACGGTGATAGCACCGCAGTGGCGTTGGCAAAGCCAGCTGTGCCTGGCCCACTCACTCCAGCCACAGTGCTCAGTCCATAACTGCTATACACCAAGGTGTTGGCAAAGAATGTACTTTGTTTGAACAAGTTAGTGGTTGCACCTTCGATCAACAGGCCTTGGCAAACACCATTTGCATCAAAGTGGATCGGCGGCACATTGGCTGCAACATAAACCACGTTGCCTGATTGATCTGTCACAGCCGCATTACCTGTTCTGGTATAGCTCATGCGCGGATCAAGTCTGCGTCCGTTAGTGAAATCAAAGCTCAATGCACGAACGTTGGCACGTGTGTTCACAATGTTTATGTCAGTGAATGTTGCTGACTTGGGATCAACGTTACCAATCACAGTGCCGTTAATAGCTGGCAGTACAATACCCGGTACGCTGAATGCACCAGTTACCTGCAGGTTACCAACTATGATGTTGGCCTGGAATGTTGAGTTCTGTGCTACATTGATGTTGCCGCCAACAAATATGTTCTTGGCCACACCCATACCGCCTGCCACCAACACTGCACCTTGATTGGTAGCAAAGCTGTCTCCGGCAAAGGTTAATTTAACAGGAGGGTCAACTTGGACCAAACTTGTACCACCAGCAGGGTCTGGCATGACCAAACTTGAGGTTGGTACGTTGTTGGCAATGTAGAACACATTTGATGTGAACACAAACGCATTACTGATAGTTCCTGCAATGTTGTTGGTGTTGCTTCGGAACACAGTGGTTGCATATGAGCCAGTTGCAGTTGCATTTGCAACCACTGCGGTATCAATTGAACTGATACCTGCACCATTGCTCCAGAACATCAAGCTGGCGTTGGCAGCTAGTTCTTCAATTACCACTCCACCATATGTTCTTTGAACGATTGGGAATGCGTTGGCTGTGCCGCCAGACTGGATGATGTTTCCGAATGTTCTTACTGTTGTTACCTGTGTGTTACCAAGCACACCACCACGTAGGGTTAGTGTATTTGCTGTCCACACTGTGCCTATCAAGAGCTGAGCATTGACTTGGTATCCTGGATTGTATGTGATTGATCCCAGGTACATGTTTTCTGCCGCGGTACCCAAATACAAACCAGTAATGTTTTGTTCATCAAACAAGTTAACAATGTTACCAGTGGTGTTAAAGTTAACGTTGCTAAAGAAATTTACATTTCCACTGTAGACATCAATGTTGGTATTGAATCTTGGAACAGAGTTAAATGTTGCACCACCATTGGCCGTGAACACACCAGTCACTGTGGCTGGACCAAACACGTTCAAACTGGCCACGTTGCCCAGCAACACGTTACCTTGGCTGGCATCAAATGAGCCTGTCAATGTGATGTTGCCATTCACTTGCAGGTTGGTTAGGTTACCAACAGTAGTAATGTATGGTTGTGCATTGGTCACAATGCGTCCACTGAAATTGTTAAAGTCAGCAGTGGTACCACTTACGTTACCGCTGGTGATGTTGCCTGTAACATCCAGCGAAGTCAGTGACCCAACTGAGGTGATATTAGGTTGTGCGCTGGTTTGTAGTGTACCTGTTAGATTTGTAAACGATCCATTGGTGCCAGTTGCATTGCCGTTGAATTGACTGTAGGTAGCAGTAGCGCCATCAGCGTCTCCATACAAGTGACCAACAACATTGTTGAACACGCCAGTGGCACCAGTTACGTTACCTGTGGATACGTTACCTGTTGCGGCAATACCATACACTGATAAATTGCCAGCGGTGACGGTTTGTGTAACAAATGCATTGTTGGTGTACAGTTTGTCTGACACAAAATCGTTTTGAGTAACGACGTTCTTACCAAAGGCTGCACCACCAAACGGTATGGTAATTGCACCTTGTAATCCACTACCAGTATCAAGTCCAGTGGTACCATTATAAGATATTAAGTTACCAGTAATAGTGGCGTCACCAGTCATGCTCACTAGCGGACTTTCTAGGTATTGTAATGCAATTACAGCATTGGCAACCAAGGCGTTAGCATAGCCCACCCCACTAACAGTAATACTTTCTACGTTTGCAGTAACACCAGTGACGTTGGCATTGATGTTCAAGATGCCTAACGTACCAGCAATGTTTATGTTGCCGGTTGTGATAGTGTCGGTAACAGTTATATTTCCAGCACCAATGTTGCCAGTAACTCCCAATGATACCAAGGTACCAACTGCGGTAATATTTGGTTGAGTTTGTGTTTCAATGTAACCCGAAAACAGATTTGCAGTTACACGAGTATTTGCAATCAGTTCAACCAATTGAATAGAGTTGGCAGTGACATTGCCTAGATACGACAAGCCAGTGGCTTGTAGTGTTGTGAACTTACCAGTTGATGGATTCGCAACACCAATTGGTGTTGCAGTTATGTTACCACCACTGATAACAGCATTTGCAGTACTGAAGTTGGCAGCAGTTGCAGTTGTGACGCTTACATTGCCGCCAGTGATCTGAGCATTGCTGGTATTGATAGAACCAGTTGCAATAGCATTTGTTACGTTGAGTCCAATTAATGTGCCAACGGATGTAATGTTGGTTTGACTTGCATCAAGCACAGCACCACGTATGCTGGTGAATGTACCAGTTGTGCCTGACACATTGCCAGTTGATGCATTGCCAGTTACCCCTAGCGAAACTAAAGTACCAACTTGTGTGATATTGGTTTGACTTGCATCAAGCACAGCACCACGTATGCTGGTGAATGTACCAGTTGTACCACTTACGTTGCCGGTGCTGGTATTACCAGTTACTGCCAGAGATACTAAGGTACCAACTTGTGTGATATTGGTTTGACTTGCATCAAGTACAGCACCACGTATGCTAGTGAATGTACCAGTTGTGCCTGACACATTGCCAGTTGATGCATTGCCAGTTACTGCTAAAGAATCTAGTGTACCAACAGCAGTAATGTTGGGTTGACTTGCATCCAACAAGGTACCACGTATGCTAGTGAATGTACCAGTTGTGCCTGACACATTGCCAGTTGATGCATTGCCAGTTACCCCCAACGAATTCAGTGTACCAACAGCAGTAATGTTGGGTTGACTTGCATCAAGTACAGCACCACGAATGCTGGTGAAAGTACCAGTGGTACCACTCACATTGCCAGTGCTGGCATTGCCAGTGACAGCCAGTGTACCCAGTGTACCTACAGCAGTAATGTTGGTTTGACTTGCATCAAGTACAGCACCACGAATGCCAGTGAATGTACCAGTGGTACCACTCACATTGCCAGTGCTGGCATTACCAGTAACTGACAAGGTACCTAGTGTGCCCACAGCAGTGATATTGGTTTGTGACGCATCCAGTAGTGTACCACGAATGCTGGTGAATGTACCTGTAGTACCTGACACGTTACCTGTAGTTGCGTTACCAGTCACAGCCAGAGTATCTAGTGTACCAACAGCAGTGATATTGGTCTGGCTTGCATCAAGCACAGCACCACGTATGTTTGTGAATGTACCTGTAGTACCTGACACGTTACCTGTAGTTGCGTTACCAGTTACTGATAAAGAACCCAGTATACCCACTGCGGTAATATTGGTTTGACTAGCAGTAGTTAATGTGCCACCAACTGATGTAGCTGATACATTTGTAAATGTTGCATTCGTGCCTGACACGTTACCGTTCACTGTGCTAAATGTAGCAATATTACCTGTGATGTTTGACAGTGTGAGATTGCTTAATCCTGCTTGCCCATTTGCACCAATGAAGTTGCCATTGGTCATTATTAAGTTTGCTGTAGATACATAATTGTCAACTACTATATTCGGGGTGCTGATTGATTTATTAAACACCCATCCATCATATGGATAAAAATACGTGATTGACGCATTGGCACCACCCAGTGTGATACCACCTAGATTGGCAGACGCGGCATTTGGTGTGCCATTGCCCAGAATAATATTTTTATCAGTTACGTTCAACTCTTGCGTATTGACTGAAGTGGTGTTGCCGGAAATATATAAATTACCTGCAATAGTTAAATCGCGACCAATGGTCACATCGTTGCCAACGTCTAGATCACTTAAGGTACCAATTTCGGTTATATTAGGTTGGCTTGCAGTAGCAATGGAACCAAAAATTGATCCAACAACAACATTAGCGGCTGTGACATTGCCAGTGACAGCCAGTGTACCCAGGGTACCTACAGTAGTGATATAAGGTTGAGCAGATGTTTGTACAGTGCCAACAATGTCGGTAAACCCCCCAGTGATGCCGGATATTAAATTACTAGAAATATTGTTTGATATTATGTTTCCGGTGACCCAAATATTGGCGCCAAAATATGAATCGTTTGATACCGCCAATGTGGTCAAGTTTCCAACAGTTGTAATGTTGTTTTGATTTGGATCAAGCAACTTACCACGTATGTTGCTGAATGTACCAGTAGAGCCACTTACATTACCAGTGGCCGCATTACCAGTAACAGCTAGAGTACCCAAAGTACCCACTGCGGTAATATTGGTTTGGCTGGCAGTTTGTAGTGTGCCTGTTACATTTGTGAATGTGCCGGTGGTTGCAGATACACTAACACCTGTTACATTGCCAAACAATGATCCGATGACATTTGCGAATACGCCTGTGGTTCCGCTTACATTGCCAGTTGTTGCATTGCCAGTTACAGCCAGTGCACCTAATGTACCAACTGCGGTAATATTGGTTTGACTAGCAGTAGTTAGTGTACCGCTGACTGAGGTAAATGTGCCAGTTGTGGCGTTGACGTTAGTTGCCTGTACTTGACTGGCATAAACATTTCCGCCTACCACTGCGTGGGTAGTGACATTTAGGTTTGGAACAGTAACGTTACCGGTAAATGTTTGTCCGGAGATGCTGGCTCTTAGTTGTATTTCGGCATTGGCCGCTGTGACATTTGCACGAATTGCAGACATCTGCACAGCTTGACTGGCCGCATTAGATGTCATGGTGTTGATGTTAGCAGTCAGCTGAGATACGGTAGCATACGGAGCCAAATCAACAATGGTCAACGATGAAGATCCTAGGCTTGCAATGGCCGCATTGGCTGCTTCAATGTTGGCTCTCACTCCGGCAATCTCGACACTTTGAGCTGATGAGTTGCTGATGAGTGTAGTTAGTTGTCCTGTTTGGATTGCGGCATTGGTATACAATGCAGTGATCAATGATCCCTGTGTGCCTGCGTTGGCTTCCAGCGCACCTATTAGGCCAGCTTGTGTTACCGCGTTGGCTTCAAATCCAGCTAGAGTTTGTGCCTGACTTGCCGCATTGGCAGTCAGCGTATTTAGAGCAATGTTCTGACTGGCCGCATTGGCAGTTAGACTATTGAGTTCATTTTGTTGTAAAATTGCATTGGCACTCAATGCAGTTAGTGTGGCACCTTGCCCTGCCGCATTAGATACCAATGATGCAATAGACGCATTGGCCGCAGTGACATTTGCTCTTAGGTCAGTGATTTCAGTTGACTGAGTACCAGCATTGGCAGTGAGTGAATTTAGTGTGGCACCTTGCGTGGCTGAGTTGGCTTGCAGGGCTGTGATATTGTTTTCTGTGCTGGCGATACGTACATTGGATGCAGTGACGTTGGCACGTAGACCAGCAATGGCCACATTGGCAGCAATAACGCTGGCGTTGGTTGCAAAGTCTACGGATTGTAGTGCCGCAATAGTTGCATTGGCCGCAATGACATTGGCACGTAAGCCAGCAATCTCAACACTCTGAGCAGCCGCATTTGCAGTCAGTGTGTTGACAGCACTAGTGGTAGCATACCCGCTTAATGACGATTGAACCGCCGCAATAGACGCATTTGCCGCAGTTAAACTGGCATTTGTAGCAAAGTCCGACCCCTCCAGGACCGCAATGGCAGCATTGGCTGCTGTGACATTTGCTCGCAGTGCATTGATAGCCGCACCTTGTGAAGCGGCATTTGAAGTCAGAGTGTTGACATTGGTTGCAAGTTGAGTGGTGGTTGCATATCCACTTAGGTCTGGGCTTGCTGCCGCTGTGAGCTGAACAGTGTTGTCGCCAAATCTGATTCCTTTGCCGGCAGTAAAGTTTAGGTTACCACCTACAGTTGCAGTGGAGTTGACCAACAGCGTGTTGGTCTGCGTTAACCCTGTTACTGTTACAGTGCTGAAAGTTCCACCAGTGTTGACCAGGGTAGAGTTGCTGATGACCACACCATCAATGTTACCGCCTGTGATATCAGCTGTGTTTTGTGATGCCGCAATGTTGGCTGCAATCCAATTGGAAACAACAACTTTGGCAGATGCAATATTGCTCTGCAAATCTGCAGGTGTTACTGCACCCAGTACATCATTAACAGTAAGTACCACATTACCCACACGCCCAGCCACAGTCAGCACTGGTTGTACAGGTGTGCCAGATGTGGTGAATGTGGCAATGTTACCCACTGTGGCATTACCCAATGTGCCAACTGCTAACGTTACATCATTTAGTCCAGTTGTGCCACCTAGTGCATTGCCCCAAATTACTACAGTATTACCTACAGCATATCCAGAACCTCGATGTACGATTGTGGCAGAATACTCGTTTACGAAACGTGTGACTGTGAATCGTGCGCCGGTGCCTGCACTGGATGTTGTGCTGGCTACATTGACATAGGTCAGGCCCTGGGTCTCTACTGTGGAATAGAGCTCAGCGAAATTATTGTTTGTTTTGGTAAAGGCTGCGTACAGCGTATCACCGGTGCCATCACCGGCTACGTTACCGACGTCGATCAGTTGTTGAGACATTATCTACCCTCATATTTGATATTTATGCAGGCAGATAGATAATGGAATTTGGCGGTCAGACGCTGAAGCTACTGCCGCATCCGCAACTGGTTTGGGCGTTGGGATTCTTGATTTTGAACTCAGACCCCATGACACTTTCGGTGTAGTCTATCTCTGCGCCCTGCAAATACTGACTACTCATGGAATCTACCAGGAAATGCACACCGTCAACTTCAATATCAAAGTCATCTTCGTTCTGTTCTTGGTCAAATGTAAAGCCGTACTGCATGCCTGAGCATCCGCCACCCTGTACAAATATGCGCAGTTTAAGATCTGGATCCTTTTCGTCAATCAGTAAATCTCGAACTCGGGTGGCTGCACTTGTGGTAATGGTTATCATATTAGATCCTTTTTATCGCCTATAGTTGTATTTAACTTAGGGTTCCAATGATCAGCATCTTCTGGTGCTGATTCTTTACGATTTATTGGCTTGTAAACTGCTGTGAGTTCTTTGTTTTTATCACGCCACCATTCTAACTCTGGCGTTATATTGCTGTCAGATCGTATGGCATCTGCAGGGCACTCAGGCTCGCATACTCCACAATCAATACACTCGTCGGGGTTGATTACCAGCATGTTCGGTCCTGCAAGAAAGCAGTCTACGGGGCACACAACCACGCAGTCAGTGTATCTACACTTGACACAATTTCCATTCACAATATAAGTCATTCGTCTCTTTTCTCTAAAAAGCCCGGCGGCATGTTGATTATTAAATCTGAATCGTTATTGTACACTATAGCATAATCTTCTGCAACAACTGCGCCAACAATATTACGGTCAGCATCAGTAGAAAACCACACTAGTGCATTGGTCAATTGCCGTCCTATAACAGTGCTGGGAGCAAACACAGTGGCGCACACGCTATCGTCCATGCATGCACGTGCGGCAGCAACATCAATTGTTTTTTGATCAGTCCAACGGTAATTGAAATATTCATTGTACTTGGTATGTTTTTCGGCGCCCGGAAGCGTTGTAACCAGTACAAGACGAGGTTGATGTTTCCACAGTTTGCAATCAAACTCAAGCCAGTCATTCCATTGAGGTCGTTGTCCGGCATTGTCATTTATATCCAGCCAGTGTATGACTGGAACCATTGGGTGCAATCCGCTACCAAAGTTTCTAAATTCCATTGATATTGTTGGGGAACTGAGAATATTTGAAGTATTGCTTTGCATCCAGTTGCGTAGTTCTTCATCTTTTTCAATTAATGTCATGCCCGGCAAAGGACATTTGTTTTTCATTGATGTCAATATCACTGGATGCAATGTTCGATTGCTCAGCTGGCATGCTGTTAGTTTTTTGTACCCTTTGGTCACGTGAAACTGATTGGTGTGCATGTTGTGATACACAGCAACAGGAGTGTGATAATTTTCGCCTAGTGGATCTTCTTTGTAGATTACTTTGGGATAGTAGATGGTACTTAATGGATTGCCTTCTCCTCCTAGTACCCGATTGGTTGCCATGACCGCGGAGAACTCGGCTAGATGCATAGAATGGATCAATTTTAAGTCAACTGTACCTACCCAAATTTTTAATCCCCAGCGCGAGAAAAAATCCGTTAGATCAGGCCAGGTAAAACTGTAACTACTAGAGGATGGAAATCGAAATTCAAATACAGTAGATTCAGACTCAACACGCATTTCTCCTTTGTGTTGGGAGGTGAGAATCTTTTCTCTCTGAGGTCTTCCACTGGAAGGTGAGTCATCCATGGGGTTATCGTCCCCCGCTGTAGATCCTGCGGTTCACGGTTTCCCAATTGATTATGCGCCAGATGTTTTTGAGGTATTGGGCCTTGTCTGCTTGGTAGTCCAGTGCCCAGGCATGTTCCCACCAGTCAATCAGCAGTGCAATATCTTTCTTGACAGCATGATTTTTGATAGTTTTGATGTCACCATTGCGAGCCATGTACACCCAGCCAGACCCTTGAATGGTCATAGCTTCTTCTTCTATTTTCTTTTGAAAGTTTACAAACGAAGTGTAACGTCGATTTATCAGCGCAAGGCTAGCACCGTCGGGCTTGTTGCCAGACTTGGGTTCTTGCAGTTGTGGAAAGTATATGTTGTGCAAGTACGCACCTGCTTCATTGAAGTCAGCATCACCTTCACCTGCATTGTAACGGTCAACATAACCACGGGCTAGGGTGCCATAATGGTAATCCAATGTTTCTTTGCTTTTGACAGGTGCCAAATCTGTACGTTTGTACGGCAAGGGCAGTAGTTCTAGTTCTGCTTTTTCCTTGGATTCTACTAGAGTGATTATTTCGCGCATGTGGTTCATGCACTTATTTATTACGATAGATCACTCGTCCTTTGGTCAAATCGTATGGACTCATTTCTACATCCACTCGATCTCCTAACAGGATTTTAATTGCATTCTGTCTAAGTTTGCCCCCTGTATAGGCAATGATTTTATGCTTGGACTCATCTAATTCAACACGGAATGTAGCATTGGGCAACACTTCGTAAACGACCCCTGAACTGCGTAGGGATTCTTCTTTGGCCACGATATTACTCTTTCTTGGGTTAAGCGTCAGCCTCGACGCATTTTACTAATGTCCTCAGCTTCTTGGTTGCTGAACACAGGCACCATGTTTGACTTGTGCATGGTGGCAATACCAACGATTTTATCCCCGGTATAGACTTTGGGTGCAGGCTTGGTAGCATTGCCCAACCCGCTGTCGCGACTGGGAATCAAACGACTGTTGCGTTCTGCAGGAATCTCTAGTTTGTATTCAAGAGTCTGTTTACGAGGAGTAGACACAACTTTAGAGGGAGCCCATTTGGCTTGCAGTGCCGCCCAGCTTTCGGCCTGTTCACGAGCCTTGGCCGCATGAGCCGCTGATGCAAATTTTATTTTGCCGCGCTTTTTGCCTGTGAGACTAAGACTAGGGTGTACAAGGTGCATGGTCATTTGGGGTTTCTCCACTCAGTTTTAGCTATTTTAGCTTCTTCGACAATTCTTGTCAACAGGTGCCAAATCGGGTGTGCAAAATATCCCACAACAGCGCCGTACACAAACCATTCAACGGCGTGCCAAAATTCAATCATGAGTTGCCCAGGTGTTGGTATCGTGATTCCAGTGCCGAACATCGTAGAAATGTAGTTCAACTTCATGGCCAAACAACCCTAACATGATTCTAGCGCCTGCATGATCACCTCTGAGTCTCAAATCAAATTCTATATCAACCACCCGACTCGTCCGGTAACCATTGAATTCCCAAGCCTTGTGCTTGGTAAACAAACCACTTTTGTTCCAAAGTATAGCCCATCTGCATGTGTCGCTCCATGGATTGCCTATATCAAATTTTAGATTGATCATTTTTTAACTTGCTGTTGTTTACGGAATGTTTCTACGTCCTGGCTGGCACTTTGTAGCACACCTGCATAATTAACAGCCTGTTGGCGGGTCATGATGATAGAGGCTTCGTATTCCGCATAACCTCTTGTAAGCAGTCGCCAAATGATTTGCCATCTGTTGAGTTGCCACCATTTGGTTTTTTGTTGGGTGTATGTTGTGACTGTGACTCCGGTGTCTTCTGCTTCAACGCAGACGGTGTGGGCACAATCGGTTGAACAGCAGTCACACGGTACGGTGTAATACTTGGCATCTCCAAAGTCCTTGTGTAGTAGAATTCCTTCGGCAGGAGTCTGAGGTGTCATTGTTTGATGCCTTTTAGCTCAAGTGCTGAGAATACTTTGTCGTTGAGCAAAAAGATCTTTTCAGGAAAGCGTTCAATGATGCGTTGCTTGACTTCCTCGTTGCTGGTGCCTTGGCCCAGGAAGTCATGGTTCTCATCATCAAAGGCCAGGATCAATCCCTTGTCCGGCACAGGCTCCAACTTGACCACACGAATACGTCGATCAGCTTCAGCACGTACTAGATCCACTGTGGCACGTGTTTCTGCACGTGCGGCCATGAATTTAAGAATCATCATAATTGCCCATGCGATACCAATGTATGTAAAAATTTCCATGTAAACTCCTGAAGGATATATTTAATTATACATTATTCTGGGTTTTGTTGTCAACCATGGGTTTTTCTGGGCGTGTGGCACAAAACTCACAGTCCGGATCAGTGCATGGTTCTTCCATCCATGCATTGCAAGGCTCACAGTAGTAGGCATCGTGGTGTTCGTTGTAGCCCTGCCCTGAGCCACAGTGTATGCACTTCAAGTCCATAAACTGTCTCGAGCCTTGATCAAACGGATCATCATGGCTTCATCTTCTGCTTCGTAGGCTGCTTCAATTTCTCGAAGTTTCTCATGAGCGGCATCGCTCATGGCTTTGAGTTCAGGAGTTTTATCACTGCTCATCCAACTTAGCTTGCCACCATTGGCCGCACGGCAGGCTTCGCAGTACTCAGTCCATCCACTGGCATCGTATGGATCAGGACGAGCACGATAGGTCACAGTCCACCATGTGTAAAGCTCTTTGATTTCTTGGGCACGAACAGCTTGACCAGTGGGTTGGCCATAGTGTTCGCTGCCTTCTTCCACGCCCATATCGTTGCCAAATTTAAGTGTCATGGCCCAGTCAAGATGGTCTATACCTGCTTGTGGGCAACGCCAAGTTCTCCAACGCCACCAACCTGAAGCATAGAATGGAGGATTGTATTTGGCACGGTCTTCCTTACTGCCCCAGGCAATATGGCTCCATGCTGACTCTATTTCAACAAAGTCCACAAGCTCATTGAATAAGCATGGTAGAAACCTGTTGCCAACATCACACCAGTTGCCGGGCTTGATATCCCGGGCGTGAGCAGTAAGAGCATGAGTGCGTGTGACCCAGCGGTTGTTGATGTAGTATTTGATACTGTGAAGAGTCCTTGTGGGCCAGGTCACAAAATCTTGAATATGCCCAAGTGCTTCTTCTGCTAACCAGTAGCGGAAGTTGTGTTTGATTTGGGCCCGAGTGGTCCAGTCGTCCCATTCTTCTGCGGTGCCCGCACTGAGCTTTTTGGTGCCGCGAAGCCAGTCTGCGAAGGGAGTGCAACTCCAGTAGTGTGTATGCTGTGCCATGATAATCCTAAAATTTAATTTTGTCTGAAGTCAAGTTCAAGTCAAGTGTTGATACGTCAATCAAAGAGCCGGTGCTAGAACTTATAGTAATGACATCTGCTGATCCACCTATTTGGTTGATTTGGTTGGCCCAATCTATCTGCATGTTGTCGTCACTTATTTTGAAATCGTATTCGCTGGCTTGTTGTATCTGCACATCCTTGCGCAACTCTCTCATTTGATACTCTAAATTTTCTAATCGTTCAAATAACTTTTCAAAAGGCCCTGTTTCTGCATGCTCGGATTTTCCCAGTGTGGCCAACACCGTGAGACTGCGAAATGCGTCCTGTACAGCCTGGCTAGGACTAGAAATTATAGTGTCAAACATTTCAGCAATTTGCTGGAGCTCTTTGTCGTCCATAGTGTATTATACCTTATACAGCTATTTAATGCAAGAGATTTGGACTAGATAAATTTTAGCAAAAACCAAGTTCGGGCAGACTCTGTGTAGAAGTCAATGTGGATCTCTGTGTCGCCCCAGTGGCCGCCATCCATTTTTGGCACCCAGTCACGATGCTCACGTGGAAGAAACCCCAGCTCTTCTCGCATTCTACTGCGTAGCATGACCATGCTTGGTCCAAATTCTGTACGAATTTGTTCGCGTATTCGGTTCCATTCATCACGGGTCAGCACATGAGATTTCACGTTAGATCCATCGCAGTGTCATGAGCATGGCATGCTCTCGGTGCTTGAACAAGAACAGCATGTTATCCACTTCAGGATGAGTAACATAGTTGTCACCCGGAAGACCAAAGTTTTCCACAGCCCATGCACAGGCTTCATTCCAGAAGTAACTGGTATCTTTGCCCTTTTCCCATTTCAATTCAACAGGGGTCCAGCCCACACATTTGTCCAAGGTTATCTCCCAAAGCATTTGATTCAAAACATTACGATCTATTTGCTCGGCCACTTCTTTGGCAGCTCTTTGCAGGAATTCTTGTTCTAGCTCCATTTTAGTGCAAATAGTGTGGCATCTTCTTCTTCACCAAACATCAAGCCTGACGCATCCTTCTCGCCCACCTGCGTGGGGTTACTGACCAGATGCACTTGGTATACTCCGTACTCAGCTTTGAGCCAGTCCCAGAAGTCCACATCGATTTTGTTGTCACGATGGTGTGTTTGCAAATTGTCGTAAAATGGTTCAATAGGAAGTATCTTCATAGTTCTTTCATGGTCAGCATGGTGGCCCAGGCTTCTGCTTCGCCGTTGAACATGAACTCAATTTCATGCTTGCTTTGATCCAGTCGCCAGGTGTAGTCTCGGCCCATTTGTAAGCCTTGTTCTTTCAACCAACGAGAAATCATCACACCACGGTGCGATTCTTGTTCTGAACTTCCTTCACGGAATGGCAAAGTTACAATCTTCATGTGTACAGTTTAACACAAAAGTGAATTGTTGGAATTCTAAACGGGCAAATTCTTTGCACTCAGTTTGATCCACATGAACTCTTTTAGGTCCACTTCGGGTTGATGGATGAATGGCCGAGCAGGATCATTTCGGATAAAACGAACATGACCATCTTCTTCTACCCAGACTCTGCTACTGTTGTCAAACAAGCCGGTGTGCATGGCTTCGCCGCGTCGAGAGTTTATGGTGTGCGTGTAGTACCGAGTTTCAATGGGTTCGCCAAACATGGTACCTGGCGACACAATTTCGTAATATATGTTCATAACCACCTCAGTGAAAAAATTACCACATCTTTGGGATCCGCAAAATGATAGTCAACTTTGGATGGAGGTAAGTCGCGACCTAACCGTAAATGTGCTGTGGCAGAAAGATAGCTGGGGCAGTGCTCCTTGGCCCATTCCGTTGCATTCCATTCGTACTCGTGTGGTAGTGTTACTGTGTATCTCATAGCCATTTCAATGAAAACAACATTGCATCCTTATCTTCTGCAAAATGAAATATGTACCTGTCGTGATCTTCTCTGCCGGCCCAAAACATTGCCCAGAAACCATCAGGGTGGTCTATAGCTTCCCATCTTTTTCCAAACTGCGCCAAACACCAAGCGCCAGCGGCCCTGTGTTTCTCAGCATCGATTAGAACATAGTGTTCCAGTGTACGAAACGCCCTGCGGTATCTACGTGTTTGTGCTGAGTTCATAACCACTTGAGAATAAAAACATTTGCGTCTCGTTCATCTTCAAAGTAAAACAAAAAGCCTGCTGTGGGATCATCTGGAGTTTCATATCCTCTCAGCTGATACCTGGCAAGTCCTGCGTAGTCATTTTCAATCCAGTCCAGCATTTGTTGAACATCGGGTTGATGCTCCAGCATGCGTCGCCAAGACACAAACACTCGGGTCCAGTGCTCAGGGAATGGTAACGACTCGTCCTTGATCATCATCCAGTACCTTTCGCTTACGCAGTACCCTGCCGTCTGCGGTGTACATGTGTCCGTCTGGCACATCTTTGATTATTTCTGCGTTTGTGAATATTGTAACATCGTTGCCAATCACAATAGGCGACTTTTTATGCCAGATGTTTATACGAGAGTACGCACCCATGTACACATTGTTTCCAACTGAACATTGATACAAATGCGTGTGACAAGACATGATAGTATTACGTCCTATAGTTACACCGTCACCAATACCAGCCTCTGCTTCGCCAACAAAATGATCACCAATTGTGATACCAGCACTTACCATTATAAATCCACGATTAAGAAATACTCCGCGGCCAATTTTAATATCTCCATATCGGCTGTACAACCCGTCTACCCTTGCACTAGGATGTATCAGGTTAATGATATTTGCACCACTTTGTTCTAGCATGTTAATTTGTCTCAGTCGCACCTGCCCGGGGTCAAAGCTACCTGCAACATGCTGTCCTCCATCCCAGTAACTGGCCACAATGAAATCACAGGTGCGTAACCATTGCTGTGCTGTGGCATTGTCGGCGTCCAGCAACCAGTCCTCAGAACCAATTACAGGAATCTTGCCACTACCCACTGAGTCTTGATTGCCCCAAAATTGTTTGTCCAACACACCCACAATCTCACGTCCATCTGCTTCTGCGGCAATGGCCATGTCGTTGATCAGGTTGCGACTGCCAACAAAGATTAACGGGCGTTTTAGATCCATTTTAGTGCAAACAGTGTAGCGTCATCTTTGTTTTTGAACTTGAACTCATATCTGGTGTTGTGAAAAAGACTTTCTACACTCATGGTCCAATACTTGTAGCCGATATTTTTCACAGCCCAGGCGCCTGCTTCGGTTGCTCGAGTTGGATTAGTTAAGGTTATGGTTGTCATGGTTTATTATAGCATATTATAATTATAATGTCAAGCCCAGCGTAGCATGAACCATGTGGCATGGTCTGTGCGTTTGAAGATAAAAATGGTGTGATCCAAACGGGTGTCCACATCGCCCCAGTCTGTGCCCCATGCTTCCCAACACCAACGCTGGCATTCGGCTCGCCAGTCACGAGTCACACAACCACAATCAATGTACCATCTGTCATTTTGTCTTAATAGTTTCATCAACACACAAGGCCTCTAGCAATTTATAGTTATCATAGGCCTGTTTCAGGGCTTCGTATTTTTCCAGGCGCTTGGGGTCAGGCACCAGGATTGCCAGTCGTTCTTGTATTTTTTCCAGTATTTCGGATATGTTGGCGCCATTTACTGTGAGGTTTCCCCGGATATCTGCATCGCCCGAAACTTGAAGACTTGGACTTGATCCTGCATTTAGGGTCATAACCGGACTTTGTGTAACACTCCAATTGTTGCTGCCAGCACCGTTCCAGGGCATGGTATAAGTGCCACCTGCACCCACTGCGCCGGTTAGGCGATAGCTACCACCACTTCCTGCAATAGTTACATTTCCATATGCTGACCCTGATGGGTTTAGTGTGAGAGTTGAATTTGGCATAGCGTAAATTGTAGCAGGTCTGCGGCTAAATAACAATATTAAAGGATAAATTTGTTATGCTAAAATCAGTACTGACATATACCAAAACTGGAAACACCACTTGGGACTATTTCTTAGACCCTAGCACTTTGCCTGCTGATAATCCTATGTTTGAAACATGGAAACAAGTTTGGCTAATGATGTATGGCACTGAAACTAAAACACTTTTTCCCGGAGTAACTTGGGAGTTTGAAGTGATATCAGCACAAGAATTAAAATGCCATCAAACAATAATAGATGTTGAGACTCTTGATGCTTGGATAAGTTACATTACATCTTGTGATCTTAGTCCTGCAACGGATATTCATACGGTATTCGAAATCATGTATCCAGGAGAGTCACTGTCACAAACATTGGAGATCATCCAAGCACCTGTTAATATACAGGATTCTACTGCATACCAATGGGTAAACGAAGATCCTAACGTTGCTGTAATACAAAACTAAAAACCGCCCGAAGGCGGTTTTTTATTGAACTTGTAAATTATTAAAATCTACGTGAGTATGCCAGCCACACAGTATTGGTGTCCATGTCACCTCGGATCCAGTCCTGGCGAATAGCAATCGAGTCCTTGGCTGTGACATCATAACCCAGTTGTACTCGTGTCATACGAATATCCAGCGCACTTGTATTGATACCAGTGGCTACGGTGTAGTCTGGTTTGACCCAAAAGTTCGTACCAGGCACACGAGCCACTGCACCAACTTCCACGCCACCATATGTCATGGTAGCTACCTTGCTGACTTCAATTGCGCCCATGCCCAATCGTACATAAGGCGTAACAGGTGAACTGTTTAGGAATCGATATCCTGCACCAACTTCATACTGATTGGTGATGCTGAGTGTTGAACTGTTGCGACTAGGTGAAACCATGACATCAACAAATACATCTTTCTTGTCAGTAACATCAAACACACCTTTAACAATGTAAGTGGTCGAGTCAACGTCTGTGGTGTTATTTTTGTTGCTGTTTGGTGCAACCCCAATAATAACAGAATCAGCCTGGGCAATTCCTGCCACAAGAGCAAAGCATAGTGCTAGTAGTTTTTTCATTTTATATCTCCTAAAGTTAATGAAATATTTAGGACTGGGTAGAGCAAGTTGCGGGCTGGACAATTGACAATGGTCAATATGCAACAGATAATCCACAGAGGACCTAGTATGACTGGTAGCAATGCACAAATCGCAATATGTTAGCCAGTAGCATTAGGTCACGAACCTTGTTCAGAGGTTGGAGTTAAGTTCCAGTATCATTGGTTAGAATGAACTAGATGGTGCCTGCTCTCATCTCTCTACTCGTCCACGGACCTGGCCGAAGCCAGACCCTTAAACCAAATTTTCTCGTTGCAGAATTTCAATTACTTCTGCGCTCAGTTCAATTTCTGTACGCACGTTCAATTCCAAAATTTCGTCATTGATACGTTGCTTTTGTTTTTTCATGTCACGCAAGACCACTTTGATTTGGTCCAAGGCTTCACGTGGCAACACGCCAGTTGTGACATCATCGTGGTGACCGTAAAGGCTCGCACGACTGTCCGCTGGACGAGTTTTGATCTTTTCCAGCTTGCCCTTGATCACTTCAATGTCATCGCGATTTTCAGCTGATGCAAACACGCCCAGTTGCTCAATGCGCTTGTCGGTATAGGCCGCACGTGCCAAGCGATCTGCCACACCACTTTGTGCGTTGGCAATGTTTACCTGCGCACGAATGCTGTACAATGCAACCAACAGGTCATTGCGACGACTGTCTGCAATCATCACTTCCTCGGCCTTTTGATTCAACACTGTTTCTGGTGTTTGGAATTCGTTGATTTTCACTTCCAAGTTCACTGTGATACCGCGCATGGTTTCTTGGATGGAGTTTTGTAGAGCTGATGATTTACGTAGATTGATTTTCATTTGTATTTCCTTGACTATAGTATTTTATACGATTGACCTCGCAAGGTCAACCTTTCTGGCTCAAATTTCAAACCCAACTGTGGGATCAAAAATGTTTGCTTGTGTTTCGTATCCCCTGTAGCCACGTGGGTTACAGATCACACGGCACTGCCCAATCATGTAGTCACTTGGGTCATGCATGTGCCCGTGTGTCCAAAACAGCACGTTTTCGTGATCCAAGATAAACTCACTTAGGTCACTGGCATATCCACCGTTCATGTCCACATCGTGCCGGTAGTGCTCATGCACACTTTGATAGCTGGGCGCATGATGCGTACACACCACAATCTTCCGGTCGCGATTCAATTCCAATATGGTCTTGAAGTACTCCTTGGTACGCATGTGAGTTTCCATGGTATCTTGCGGAGTCAGCTTGCGATAGATAGGTCCTGCCTTGTTGGTGATAGCACGGTAGTCATTCATACCATGCTTGAGCACCTGCACACACATGGGATTACCCTTGTTGCAGTCAGTCCACAGTGTAGCACCCAAGAATATCACACCGTCAATTTCAACGTGTTCGTTTTCCAACACTGTCACATTGTCCGGCACAGTGGCCTTGAGCTCATGCACAGTCTTGTCGTAGCGTCCGTGATAGTGTTCGTGATTGCCCATAACATAGATAACTTCGCGGTACTTGGCACATTCTTCATGGAAGAAACGCTGAGCACGATCCATACGTTTGAGATCGCCTACATCAGTCATGATGTTCATTGGGTCATACTTGTACTTGGTCAGGGTGCGGCTTTCGCACACATCACCTGACAAAATCAGCACGTCTCCGCCTGGCAACTCTAGGTCGCCAAACTCAAGATGCAGGTCTGATATAACATTAATTTTCATAACGCAATTATAGCATGAGACCATGGTCTGGTCAAGAAAAAAGGTGCCCTAAAGCACCTTTGATTAGTCCAAAATCAATTAGACTGTGATGCCCAAAGACTGAGCGCGGTATGCGAGCGCAACCATTTTGCGGCTGGCTTCGCCATGACGGTATTCAGTTACCTGAACGCCATTGCCTGCTTTACGAGCCTTGGCATAAACTGCATAACCACGGTTACGAATAACGCTGATGGTAGCAGTTGGATTAGCGATGCTAAAACGCTTTTGGATTTGTGCTTCGCTCAGAACCTCTCCATCCAAGACCAAGGCCTTGAATAGTTTACCTTGCTTGGTAGTAAGGTCAAAATTGCGGATTGCTTTAGTTTGATGTTTCATTTTTAAGTTTCCTTTATAAAGTAGCTGTATCACAGCATGATCTAAGTATAACAAAAACAAGAAACCCTTGCAATACCTTTTGGTAATATTGCAAGGGTTTCTTTACCAAACCGTATTGACTTTTATTTCTTTTTCTTTGGTTCTGGATCAGTTGGGCTACCAGTGGTAACTTTTTCTGCTTTCTTGTGAACCTTGATGGTCTTGCACACTTCCTTCTTGGTCTTCTCGTCAGGGTGGCAAACCTTCTTGGTTTCTGCTTCTGCGTGTACGCTGAGTGCGAACATCAAAGCAATCGCTGATAATAGATATTTCATAACCGGCTCCTTAAAGTGCTTAGGTATTTATCCACGACGGTTTTATCTAACTTCATTCTATGTGCTATTTGGTCTGCATCTAAATGCCGCTCAAGATAGCTTCGTATTTCGCAAGCCCGATCTCGATCCTTGGATAGAAAAAATGAGGCATCATCCGCCCCATTTTTCTTGGTACTTTGCGAGTGCAAGTTGCCTTGCGAGCCACAGCCTAAACTTAATGTGTTCACTGAGATCACCGTCTAGTTGTTGTTTGTTGTGTACAAGTTCAGGACGACGATATGCTACAAAAAAATCTATTTCGTCGTAGCTATCGCCGTCACTGTCCTCTATATCACTTGCTAGCTGGTGCAGTTGCTGGTGCAGCCTTTTTGTCGTCCTTTTTTGCGGGACTTTTTACAGGCGCCTTTTTGTCCTCCTTGACAACAGGAACAGGTGCGTCAGCTTTGGTCACTGCTGGAGTTGCTACAGGAGCCTTGGGTGCTTCTGCGGCAAATGCGGATACTGCGAAAGCGGTTGCGATAAGAGCGATAAGTTGTTTCATTTGATTCTCCATTAAGGTTAGTTTGAAACTTGTAGACTAGAACTTTCTACCCTACATATATACAACGCCTTACTCAGTTACTTCGTTGACAGCTTTTTTACTCAAACTCCAACTACCGTTGCCCTGATCTGTCCATGTGAGCACATCGCCTTCTTTCCAGCCCACTTGAGTCAGCATTTCAGGAGGAAACTCCAGAATACAATCGCCAGTAGCTGGATCCTCTTGTAGTTCCACGGTCCATGAAGTTTTCATTTGCACACCTTTGCAATTTCATCTGTTGGCATGTTGGCCCGAATGGCTTCAATGCGGCATTGGCTGACTTGGTATTCTTTCAAAGCCAGGCCGGCAAAAGGAATACCTAGCACAAAGAAAAACGCCAGTGCCGCCCATTTCATATCAGTGTTCATTTTGTTTTTCTCCAAAGATGTATTCATCCATGCGTTTTTGAGTTGTCTCCTCGTCCTTCATGGCACAGTCAAAACAAAGCTGTTCGTAGTTCTTGCCGTAAGGTCGACATTCATCAATGATACCACACTGGGCACACAGGGTATCGGGTTCAACTGAAATATGTCCTAGTCCACTCATTTTATTCTCCGCAATCTATGCGCCAGGGACAGCGCGAAAGCATGTTGGTACTGCAATCGTCTTCACCAAAACAAGGAGGACGATAGCGTTCATCTCGAGTCAAGCGAATCAGCATGTGCAGTTGCCGGCGTTCTTCGCTATCTCCTAGACCAGTGTTAGATAGGTCAGCTTCCTGGTCCAGGAGATCCTGTAAGTTACTTGTTGGCACTAACAGTGGGTGTCACAACACCATTGATCACCAGAGTCTGACCTTTGAAGGCAGCAATGGCGTTTGGCAAGGCTCGCATGGCATCTGCTTCAGCTTCGGCCTTGAGCAAGGGAATTGCCATTGGGTTGGCCTGCATGGACTCGTTGCGCTTGCGAGCAGTGGCTACTTTGACTTCTTCAGTCTTGTACTCGTTCTTGGCCTTGACCAATTCGTTGGCACTCAGCACCACACTGTCAGCAGGCACAATGTTACGAATCAACACTTGGCTGATAATGATAGTACCGTCTAGCTTTTCTTCTGCCAGGGTCTTGATCACTTGCTCTTTGATTTCAGTTTCCATTGCTTGACGAGCATCGCCCATTTCCAATGCTTCGAACTTGCGAGCACTCTTGTAGATGGCATTGCGTGTGGCATTGAACACATAGTTGTACATCAAGTAAACATCGCCATCGTGTTTGGCGTGGAAACTTTTGTTCTTGCTGTTGTAGATCTCAGCCACTTGTGCTTGATTGATGTTGTAGGTAATCATAGCATCAAAGTCTTTCATGGTGCTGTTATCCTTGGCCAACGGAGTCATGTCCTCAACTTTGACAGTGATTTCCTTAGTTGGGAATGTGATAACATCACCGATGATAGTTTGGTTAAACGAACCAGGAAGCAATTCCTCAGTTTTGACCTGTTTGTCAAAGCCCACACGGAGACCAACTTCTCCGGTTTCAATACGAGTACAGCCTGTTGCCAGCACAGCCGCGGCAAGAACGGAGAGAGTCAAAATACGTTTCATTGTGTTTCCTTAGAATAAAATTACGATTACGGTCATCAACATTACTGCTGCCAGTGATACAAGTATACTATAGCCTATGCTTTTTGTCAAGGCTAATTGTTCTAAACCGTTCATATTTCTCAAGGCACTAATGCCAAAGTGAATTAGAACAGCAAGAATCGCAAATACCAACCAAAGTCTAATCATGCTAACTCCTTAGTGCTTCTAAAGTCATAATCTGGGCCAGAGCTTTGTCAAACTCCTCAGTGTCACTGATGAGATGCAGTTTGCTCCAGGAGTTGTCTGTGCGTTGATCATACCCATGCACTTCAATCACCCAGCCGTTTTCAGCATGGTGCATTTTGAAGTTCATGGTTGCCCGCATGTCTAGATTACTGGTTCTAGCAATTTTGTTTGCAGTACTATTAAACAAACCACCACCATGTTGCGCTGGTTCAGCATAGACTTTTTCTTCACGAGACATGTTCCATGCTTCCTGGCACTTGTTATAAAACCATCGATTAAACCAGTTCATTGATATTTCCTTGTGTTCTTTGTTGTGTTCAGGGTCGCGACTCGCGCCAAGTGCTCGTTTCTTTTTCATCAGTACAGCACCGGTTCGCGATCGGGCTCGTTTTTAAGAGTCATAATGATCTCTTCCTGTTCGGTATAGATCAGGCCACAGCGTTCCAACGCACGGCGCCGAAACTCAGGACCTATAGCGATCCAATGATGCACATCTTCATAGCTGCCGTATGCTTGTGGAGGAAAGTGTTCGTTGATCCAACCTGCCAAGGCCTTGAACGCTTCTATTGTGTTAGACGGATGGCTATGACCAATAGCACCGCCAAAGTCGTTGGCCAGCACCGCAGTGAAACATGAGCCAGGCTCGTATCCGTACACCAAATAGTTCAGCATGGGATCAGCAAAGTCTCCCGGCACACCCCATGTGCTACAGGTTTCTCGTAGACGATTGTTGCTGTATACAGTGAGTTTCATTTGGCCATGATCCGGGCAAGTTCTTGTTTTGCTTCAGTGAAATCTTTGTAGTCCAACACACGTTCAACTAGGTCAGCTTTGAGCTGTTCCATTTGCTTGATGATACGATAGCCATCCCACTGAGTGTAGGGTTGTGTCCATTTGATTTTGTAATTGTTCATAGCGGGTAATTCCTTTTGCTGGCAAATTCCTGTTGTTTTTCCAAGGTACTGAGCTCATAGCCTTTGTCACTGTGATGTTCTGCACCTGTCAGTAGGTTGAAATAGCTCAATACACAGTCTGCTGGGTCATGATCCTCGCGCAGGGCAATTTCTGCACACTTGCGCACAATCAGCTCTCCCAGTACCTGATTGTACATTTTAATCCATTCTTCCACAACCAATCCGGGCGGAATACTGGCACGGGCTTGTTCAGCTAGTTCTTGGATCCGTTTGTTCATTGTTTGTCCTTTGTGGATAATAGTAGGTGCAGTCACTACGGCGTATGTCCCAACTGCTGGCTAGGCCGCCTAGATGTTGTAGTGTCCATCTGGCACGGTCATGTGCTTGTGGCACAGCCATGGGCCAAGGTGTGTTGTTGCGACATTGTATGTACTGCTTGAGATAACAATAACTTTGTTCACGAGCCCACATATCAGCACCTATGCTTTGAATACCATAGGCCAAGTATTCTCACACGAGAAAAGCGACCAAAGCAGTTTACGCAATACAGTCTTGAAGTGGGCCATTTCATTTTTCAACTCCGAAATGTTCTTTCAAATCTTTAGCACAATCTAGGATAGATTCTTTGATCGCAAACCCAGTCATATCACCCCACCCATTTGCCTTTGATGTTACCCTGTCAACACATTCTCTGACAATCAACTCGGCGAACTTTTCTTTGTCAAATGTTCGTTCTTGTCCGTTACTATAACATTCAGTAGCCTGTTTGATAAGTTCTCGAATTCGTTCGTTCATACTACTTCCTTAAAGTCAATTACTTTACCATTTTGGGTTTGTTACACGTTCACTTGCTTGTTTCCAAGTCCACTCAGGTCGCAGGTGTCGAGTCCATTCAACTCTTGCATGTAAGGCGTAAAGATGCAAGAATCGAGGTTCTTCTTTCCAAGGATCCCAGATTTCTATCATGCCCGCACGAACATCTGCACTGGTGTTGGCATAGCAAGCACCTTTCCACCAGTGGTCTTCATCTCGCTTCTTCAAGCCCGATTTGACATACAACCAATACTGGATTCTCTTTATTAGTCTCATTCTTCAACTCCGAAATGTTCTCTCATTACATTACACACATGATTGATAGGGTTTTGCCATCCACTGCGTAGTGACGGGGTATCATAATACCATGGGCCATCTTTAGCAACCTTCTCACATTCCCTTACAATCAACTCGGCGAACTTTTCTACATCAAATCCAAGGGCTCTCATCGCCGCCTTGTTTATCATGTCATAGCCAGCAGCCTTTGCCAGTGTATCAATTCGTTCGTTCATTCTTCAACTCCGACACACTGTTCCACATCCTGCAAGATACGCTTGAGTTCGTCAATGTTGACTTCGAGGTATCCAATTACGGAACTTAACGATTTATCAACGAGCGACTCTTGACCATAACCGCCCGTGGCTTTGAATTCGCGGAGCATGTGTTTAGCGATATCATTTTGGGTAATTCGTGCTCTGTTCAGCAAATCTTCTTTGCCGGCGATTGTGGTACGCAGTTTGTCTGCTAATGTGTAGGTATTCATTCTTCAACTCCGAAATGTTCTCGGTACTTGTCCAAGTTCAACTGTGACAGTGGACATGTCTTTATGTCCACTGCCAGATCTAGTATTTTTCTTACGTCCTTGCGAGTGAAATGTCCTTCCAGTTCCATACGGGCCAACATGGCTGCTACTCCATCCGGAATAAACTCGTCCACTGTTTGATTGCATTTCTTTGCTCTAGGTAGGATTTCGTTGATCAATATCTTAGCTAATTTTTGATAAAAAGCGACTGAGCCTACATTGTTCGTTATTTGTTCATGCATAGTAGATCTCCAACATCCACTCCCGCCATTCTACAGTATTTGGTTTCATTTTCGAAACCTCGGCATGCCAGCAGGTGCGCCAGCGTATTCAAAACTTGATAGCATGGGCAACAAGCCCGCCAGGTCCGTGCTAGGGTGACGCTCAACCACAGGCAAGCGATCACCATCCACCAGCATGAAGTACAGCTTCTCTGTACCATCTTCTATCTGGCGATCAAAGATATATTGCAAATCTTCTAGTGTCATTGTTCAACTTCTTCTATTGGTTGGTTGGGGATATTTTCTGTATCACCATCCTGTGCCAACACAAAGCCCAGATGCAACATGCTTCGCATTTGCGGCACAGTGATGCTACCACGGAACACAAACAGTCGGCAGGTGAGATTGTCCTGGCTGTAGTAGATCCTGTAGCTCACACGTTCCTCACCCAACAGATCAGCAACCTGTTGATGGGTAACACCGTCGGGCCAGTCTTGGGTCACGCTATCTCGTTTTTTCTCGTAGTAGAAATCCTGCATCATTGTGTGCGCAGGATCCGTGTTACATTGGCCACGCGGAATGAACGCCATTCCATTTTGTCCAAGCACCACACACTTAGGGTTTCGGGCTTGTACACACGAGTCTCATGGAACTCTTTCAGTGGCTGTGGTGGTAGCAAGGCACTGTCCAGGGTACAGGGCATGGTGCGTGTTTCACCGTTTACTTTGGTAAAGGTAACTTCACACACGCCGTGATGTAGCATGCTACGGATCTCTCGGTTGCGGCTGTCCACGTCCAGATCTTCTGGGGCTGTGTTATATACAATTTCCATGCTCATGATTGTACCTCAAAAATGTTTGACCAGGTTTTTAATTTTTCACGTTTGGCCTCTGCGGCTTTTTCAATGTTGGCCCAGCTCACAATATCCAGTTCCTGCAGGATGTCAATCATGGCATACAAGTCACCCAGTTCTTCCTCCAGGTGTTCACGATTGGTCTTGGGTTTGCCGGGCTTGACATTATCAATTCCAAACCTGCGGATCTTGCTCACTGCTTGAATTACTTCTGCACACTCCTCTTGCAGAATGTCCATCACTTCACTTGTTGTCTTGTTCATTTTCTACCTCTAGTTCATCTTCATAGCATTTCACAGTGCCGTTGCAACAATGATAGCAGGTATAAGGCCGACCACTTTCGTCTAGATCCATGTACCAGCCACCACCACAGCGTGGGCAGTCTATTTCTGTACGTTCTGCTGTCACAGTTTTTCTCCAGGCTCAAATCCACGGAAGCCTTTGAATCGCGGAAAGCGCAGGCTCCATTCACCGTCCGAATCTTGATTCTGTGTTGCGGCATCTGCTCGCACTTCCACTACCTGTCCAATCACAGCCGCCCGGTCTGCCCAGATAGCATCACGTTGTGCATCAGTAAGACCTGAGCCAACATTGGTACGGATCATCTTACCGTCATCTGTACCTTCCACGATCAAGGCACCCAAGCGCCCTAGATTCTTGCCTGTGCCTTCTTCCACGCCTACCACAGTAAGCGATACTTCAATGAACGGCTTTTGCTTGAGCCAGGCCACTGTGCGTTTGGTCTGGTACACAGCCTCAGGGTCCTTGATCATGATGCCTTCGTAGCCACCTGCCACGGCTTGCGTATTGATCATTTTGAAACGAGTCAACCCTTTTGCAGTATCAAGGTCAACAAGTTCTTGTCCTACCACAGTGATGTTGGGCACATGATCTGCAATGGGCAGATACCATGCAACAAGACTGCGACTGCGAACAGTTTGTGTGTCGTCGCTGACACCTGCTTGAAACTCACGCAGGCTCAAGATGTCAAACAAGTTCAGTACCGCATCTGTGCTTTGCACATCACTCTTGCGATGCACCTGCTTCATCAGGTCCTGAAAAGAACTGCTCATTACTTCACCATCTAACACCATGGGCTCTCGGAAGTACAAGGCATGTTTGACAATTTGTTGTGCAATGTGCGGAAAGTTTGCCAGCTCTTTGCCATTGCGGCTGTACATGTTCACAGTACCGTTGGGGTACACAATGGTGATCACACGCACACCATCCAGCTTGACTTCAATGATCTTTTGACCTGTGACCTTGCTTTCGTGATTGGCACCGTCATGCGCCAGCTGACAGCTGAACACCGGAATCTGATACTGCTCTGGCACTTGCGCATTGATGGTCTTTTCACTCACACCACAGCGCAGGTCCTTGATCAGGATGCGTCGGTACCACAGGTTCCACTCGTCTTGTGTGGCATTCATGCGCAGATGTGCCACAGCGGCCTGTGCATCGTTGCCAGTGAGTCTGCGTTCAGCTAGAGCCTGTGCAGTGTTCCAGAAACTGTCAGGTGTGATACCTTTGCCATTGCCGGACTTTTCTGACACAGCCTTGATGCCGTAAGTGATCATGCTGTCTAGTGCGGCACGACATCCACGAAAGAACTCTGTATTGTCTGCTTCCACTTGTTTGCGGATGATGCCTTCTTTGGCCAAGCGTCCGCTTTCGCATTCAATCAGTTCAATCACTTGCCATGGTTTAAGCATTTTGTTCTACCTCTGTGATGTGACGGCATGCGCCACGAAATTTGAAACCGCTACAAGTGCAATTATACACGGAACCATCTTTTTCCACAATATATTTGTCACCCTTTGTGCCCGTAATAGTCCAGGTTGGGTTTGCACTGATGGTCAGGTCCGGGTCACTCCATCCATAGATGTCGTTGCGTACCACTTCAAACTTGCGACCACGAGTGTCAATTTGGATTGGTGTCTTGAACGTCATGGTGTCCAGTGGATTGCCAAACTTTGCATAGGCATACATCTTGTTCCGTGCATCGTCCATCCAGTACACATGATTGCAGTTGGACTGGGTGTCTGGCCATTGTGTGACTTCAAGAAATGCTTTCATTGCGTGTCCTTAGTCTGCACGTGAATTCATGTAAGCATCAATGCCATGTTGGCGAAGCACTTGAGCGTAGGCTTCGGCACCTGCTTCTTTGATGTCCATGCTTTGTGTGAAGCTACCACCGGGATTCCAAATGCTCAAACCGCCACTATACTCTTTGCGGAAGCCCACGTTCTTGAGCGCACGGCCTAGTTTGGTTGACGCTTTTTCACGCACCACAACCCAGGCAAACCCACAGTAGCCAGGCTCACCGTGGCGGGCACGGAAGTCAGCTTCTGCTTGTTGCGCGGCGGCCTGTGCAGTGTTGCAAATGGATTCAATGTTGTCTAGTGCTATCATCTTTGGCTCCTTATTACTTAATATACTTCGTATTATAGATTAAATGGATTTTATGGTCAACCGTTTTTTGCCACAAAAAAACCCTTGATTTACAAGGGTTTTTCCTAGTACTTTTGTTAACGAATTAACGATTTGCAATATACATAGTTATTTCGAACCCGAAACGCATGTCTGTTGCAGTTGGTGTTGACCATTTCATAATTTTCTCCTAGTTGAACATACTGTGATGTCTAAGTATGTATGCCTAGTGTACAGGTAAAAATGGGCAAATCATATCCTGAAAATCATGATTTTGTCTCAGTACCAACCACTAGCGTGTTCGGTCTGCCAATTCTTTGTAGCCAGCCCAGCTGGGATGTACTCCGTCCTTTTGCAGTCGCGTGATAGGCAGTATGGTATCGCCACGAGATTCTGCTACATTGCGTACCATGCTTTGGATGTCTGGCTTGATGGCCGGCATGACCCAAAACACATGATCTGCTTGCACTCTATCACGAAGCTGTTGCAGTTCCCAGATGGTGCGCACACCCGGATGATCGTTAGACCCCAAGCTGATGATCACAGTCTTGGCGCCAAGGGGTTTATCCTTGAACTTTTTATTCCACTGCCAAGAGTTGTATCCACCAATGGAATGACTCACACACTCTGTACGTACCTGTGCCACACCCACTGCAATACTATCACCTACAACTAAACAATCAAGCATAAACTTCCTCCTCTAGGTAACGTTTTAGTTCTTTGTCTGTTGGCTCAACAGAGTAATTCTGTTTGAAAAATATTTCGTAGCTGTCACTGCCGTACTTGCCGATGCCATATAGGTCTCGAGCATCAACACCATTCCATACTAGATAATCACGACTCATACCCGTCAATCGTTTGTATCTAACATTGGTCATGCCCAATGGTGCGATAATGCTCTTGACAAACTCCTCGTCGGCTGCAATCAATGCCTGCGGGGTTGGAAACCAATATAGGAATTCGGGCAGTGTGGTCTTGACTGGCTTGCGGCCAGTTTGGTTCAGCATGATAACTCCTACCATGTGTTCCCAACTGTTGGAGATCTGTTGTTGTACCATTAGATCATCACGCAAGGGTTCAAACCATTTCATAGAGCCTCGTAGTCTTCTTTACCGCAACCACACTCCGGGCACAGGAAATCATCAGGCAATGTTTCCCACACACCTTCCGCTTCTTCATCGTGGACATGTCCACATACCACGCATACGTAATCTGGTTTCATAATGACTCCAATACTTGTGTATATGCGTTGGCATGACGCTGTTCAACTCTTTTGAGTGCGGCAAAACGTTTTTCTGCCTTGGCCAGCACTGCTTTGAACTGCTCTGCATGTTCTGTACTTTCCACAATTTGATTGCGAAACTCATACTGTGCAGTACGATCGTTTTCAGCACGAGCCTGCTCTTCAAAGCCTGGATACATTGTGGTGAACTCATAGGTCTCACCTTCAATTGCCAGTTCTAGACAGCGACGAGTGTCTGGTTGACCAACCAACAGTTCCAGGTGACCCCAGGCATGTAAGAGTTCTTGATCTGCTGTGTGCTCAAAGTGCTTGGCAACTTCTTCGTGGCCTTCTTCTCGAGCAATTTTTGCAAAGTAGCGATACTTGATGTGCGCCTGACTTTCACCAGCTAGAGCACTGGCAAGATTTTCCAATGTGATTGATGATTTTTCTAATGGCATATTTCTCTTTCAAAAATGTATTATACACAAAAAGAAAGAGACTGTCAAATAAAAAGGCACCAAAGTGCCCTGCTGGTTACGAGTTCCAGCGCCACTCAATCCTTGTGGTCGGTTACATTATTTAACACCGCTAGTGTTACGGTAGTGTTACAGGAACAAGATTATTTCGGAAGATTTCCCAAGCTCGTTCCCATGACCACCGAGCACTACCGTTCCAAACAAGTCTACGGTCCAGCATGAGCGCATCTTTGACTGCTTGCTTTAGGTCGTCATTTAGGCAACCAGTCACACCTTCGTCGACCACATCCAGTGGGCCTTGCACAGGAAACGCCGCCACCGGAGTTCCGCAGGCCATGGCTTCGATCATCACAATACCAAAAGTTTCCCACTCACTAGGAAACACAAACACTTCTGCGTTGGCATAATAACGTGCTAGATCCTCACCTGTTTTGTAGCCGGTGAAATGCACATCTGGGTACTGCTTGCGATATGTTTCAAGCATGGGACCGTCACCTACCATGACTTTAAGATACCCAGGGTAATCTAGTTCAAAGAACTTTTCAAGATTCTTTTCTTTGCTCACACGGGCAACACACAGCAGATACCTGCTGACAGTTTGTACTCTGTGTGTAGGATGGAATATGTCACGGTCAACACCACGTGTCCAGGAAATAACTTCGCCATCAAAGCCATGTGCTCGTAATTCGTCAACCATGCTGTCTGTTGTGGTCAGCACCTTGCCTGAATGCTTGTGGAACCAACGCACTACAGGCCAAGTAAGGGCTTCAGGTATTCCAAACAGCTTTCTAATTCCTTCTGGAAACTTAGTATGATAAGCAGTATTGTACCTATAATTGTGTTGGTCAAGATATTGTCTAGCACACAGACCCAAAGGACCTTCTGTGGCGATATGGATATGATCCGGAGCGATCTCCTCAAGTATCTTGCCCACCGTGCGTTTCCTGGTAAGGGTAATCTTGACTTCGTTGTAGCGAGGACAATTAACATAGCGGAACCGCCCGGGATCAAGATATACAACACGATAGTTGTCGCGAATCGCAAGTGCCTCAATATTTTTGTAGGTCGTAACCACACCATTGATCTGCTCCGGTAAGTTATCTGTAACGATTAAGATTGTTTTTTGCATTCGCCTACTACCTTGAAACTCTTAAATTTTAGTTGCCACTTGATTGTGTTCAACGCCGCTTGGCACGTTGGCTGATCCGGGAACTGCATTTCTACTCTTCCGGGTTGATCTTGCGGGTCGTTGATGTGTACCGCTATCAATATCATCAGCCACATGGTCTGTCTCCTTGGTCCAGGTTATAATCTCCCAACGACCATCGTGATGCTCTACCAGTGCTGTACAGCTCTCCACCCAGTCGCCGTCATTCATGTATACTATGCCGTTGATGTCTTTGATCTCAGCATGATGTATGTGTCCACATATGACGCCGTCAAAGCCACGCTTTTTACAATAACCTGCTAGATTTTCTTCAAACTTGAATATGAAGTCTACTGCTTTTTTTACTCTGTGTTTGAGATATTTACTAAGACTAAAGTACCCAAAACCAAAACGACGACGAACCCAATTGAATTTGCTATTAAGCGATAAAATAACATCATATGCTTTGTCTCCTAAAAATCCCAACCAAGGAGCAAGCCTTGTTATTCCATCAAACAGATCCCCGTGTACCACGAGATAGTGCTTGCCGTCAGCACCTATGTGTTCTATTTGATTGTGTATCTCTATCAAGCCAAATGAAAAGCCATATGGAATCATTGGCCTTAAGAACTCATCGTGGTTGCCTGCGATGAATATCACTTGGGTACCGCGCTTGGCGTGTCCTAGCACTCTACGTACTACATTGGTGTGGCTCTGCTTCCAACGCCATTTGTTTTGCTGTATTTTCCAGGCATCAATTATGTCGCCCACTAGGTACAGTGTGTCACCGGTGTTGTGTTTAAGGAAGTTGTTGAGAGCCTCGGCCTTGCAGTCTTTGGTGCCAAGGTGTACGTCAGAAATAAAAATGCTACGATAAGTTTTCTGCATTGCAGTATTTACCGTAGCATTGTGTTAAAAAGATTACAGTTCTGTTACAAACTTAAATCCTTACCAAAGTCCACTTGGTTGTAAAGTGCTTACCTTCGGCCTTGTGTTTCGCAATCTTGCGGAATTCTTCTTGACGAAGCTCCGCAATCTTTTTGGCATCGTGGTCGACGCAAGCCCTGTACAGTTCAGCTAGTAGCTTTTTCTGTTTCATGGTTGAGTCCTCCTGACAAGTATTTATTATAAATACTGTACATGAAGCCAACTATTGCGTTGTATATCAATGATCCCAAGTGCTCAGTCCAGTGTGGAAATGGCATGATGCAGGCGCTTGGTCAGTATTATCATTTCAAAGTGTTCTCCAAAAACGAAGTCGAAGATGTGTTCTTTGATGATGTGGACATGGTGGCATTTCCGGGTGGCATTGGCGACTCAGACAGCTGGCACAAGATATTAAAACCCAACAAAACAAAAGTGCTGGACTTTGTGGCCCGTGGCGGTCGCTATCTGGGCATCTGCATGGGTGCGTACTGGGCAGGGTCTCACTACTTCAATATCTTAGATGGAGTGGATGCTGTGCAGTACATCACACAGCCTGGCACAGACACACGCCGCCCACACGCAAAGGCATTAGAAGTAACATGGAACGGCACATCCGAGAGGATGTTTTTTTATGACGGTTGCGCCTTGACAGGCTCCGGTCAGTATCAAACAGTTGCTACCTATGCCAATGGTGATGCCATGGCCATATATCAAAACAGGATTGGTATCATTGGTTGCCATCCCGAAAGCGAACAGTTCTGGTACAACTACAATTATCTCAGGCCGCATTGGCATGAGCGTAGACACCATGAGCTGTTGTTGGACTTTACTGATCAGCTGATGCGGCGTTGATCTTCATGCCCACAAAGGTTCCGCAAAACGCACCCAAGGCCGCAGGCACCAACATCCAGTGATCTGATGTGTAGTTGATCACTGCCACACTTGCCCCCAAGTAACAAGCCACGCTCCATACACTGGCCATCATGATTTTACCTGTACCGACACAACGAAGGTAGTAGGTGTACACCACGTCCAGCATAAACACTGCCAGGAACGTGAACAGGTATTCCCACATTACTTGTCTTCTACCTTGCGTTCAATAGGAGGAGGAAAGTAGGGTTCAATCACATAATGGTTGGCACTCCACCATCCAAATGCAGTTACAAACCCATAGAAGAAAATTTCGATTATCATGCGGATCCTTGAAGAAAAAAATGGCCCCGAAGGGCCATGGTTGTTTATTTTACAGGGTAAGTCCTACCCCGTGGGTTTCGCTGTTTAGGCGAATGCTGCCTCAGTTGCAACAGACTTGGAACCGCCGAAACGGAAACCTTTACCTGCTGTTACTTTGACTGCGCCCATTGTTGTAGATGTTTTTGCATTTACGTTTTTTGCGTCTACGGCCGAGTTCCCCCTGCCCTACGATTTCTGCCTTACCGTGCTGTCCACTCTGTTACTTGTTGCCCTGTCGAAACTATGCAGGCCCATCATAAAGATTCTATTGAAAAGTATCTATAATTAGTTGTCCAATTGGTATTCCAACGAATCATAGTGTTGTAAATTCTTACCCATCCGTTACGCAAATTTAGGCACCACATAAT
>Ga0209191_1000129_pt1 | contig 61230 bp, 83 predicted proteins | sample S_130626_EF_Meta_FD_187320 | JGI IMG/M metagenome (GOLD analysis project Ga0209191, IMG submission 187320) | Freshwater microbial communities from Lake Simoncouche, Canada to study carbon cycling - S_130626_EF_MetaG (SPAdes) (version 2) | ecosystem: Environmental > Aquatic > Freshwater > Lake ...
GATCTCTCACTATTTAAACTGCGGTGCTCAAACTTTAAAATGTGGGCTGATATTCTTTTACGTAATGTCTCGACATTTCTGTCTTCCATTCCATAATGTTCTTGAACCTTTTTAGCAATGTCTGCTTTATTAAGGTCTCCTTGCTGGTGTAATTCTAGTGCGTATTCTAGGTAAGGTTTCATCACGTAGTTGATTTAATTTTTCGATTAGAATGTAAATAGAATCCTGAAGGTCTTCGTACTCCTTGTCTATAAGAGCCTCGTATATCTCGTCTGTCATCTTATTGATGAAGCGAATAGTAGTATTTGTATAGTCAATATGTTCTTTCATAAACAAAAAAAAGAGGAAGTGTAAAACGATAAACACCTCCCCTTTCAAAAAATTATCACTTTAACCTTTGTAAATTTAGTTAAATATCTAATTACTTGTATATTTTATAGAAAAAACTTTATCCATCACATGAAACGCAGTCTGGATCGGTTGCACGTGTAGCAATGTCAGCACGCAAAACAGACTCAGTACGCATGTAGTATAATGTCTTAATGCGTTGTCTCCATGCCTCCATGTGCACCTGGTTTATCCACTTAGGTGTAGCCTGAGATGGGAATGCTAGGTTCAAAGAAACAGATTGGTCGATGTACTGCTGACGAATACCTGCCTGCTTAATTAATTCTAATTGGTTTATCTCCTTAAATGTTTTAAATACATCTTTAACCGGAATGTGGTCATCTCCCTCAGGATTCTCTGCCAATTTACCGTTCACATAGAACCAAGTATCTAGCTCAGGAATATCTTGAATTGATCCACCATCAGCAAGAATCTTATCCCATATCTCCTTAGTATTAATACCAATCTTCTTTAACACCTTCTCAAGTTCTTTGTTCTTGCGGATGAATGTACCCTTAGCTGATTGGTCTGTGAATACATTGGCCGCCCATGGCTCAACCCCAGCTGACACATTACCACTCAACTTAGAGTTAGACACCGTTGGTGCAATGGCACGAAGGTGGGTGTTACGCATACCTGTCTCCACGCACCATAATGGCTCACCATATTCCTCAGCCATGTCACGTGATGCACGCTCAGACTCAATCTTAATCTGAGAGAATATCTTACGTGTCTCAAACTGAGCAAGAAGTCCTTCGAATGGAATACCTTTCTGTTGTAAGTATGTATGCCACCCTAGTACACCTAGTCCAATAGCACGACCTTTCTCAGCAAAGCGAACAACATTCTCAAAGCCCTTCATATTCTTGGCCTTCTGAATAAACTCTTCAAGCACGCCATCTAAGAACCAAGTAGCGATATAGATTAAGTCTGTGTCCTTCCACTCATCATACCTAGCAAGGTTGACAGATGACAGGCAACAAACAAAACTATGGTTTTCATCTGTATGCAATACAATCTCAGAGCAGATATTGGTCATATAAACCTTTAAACTATTCTTCTTGTATGCCTCAGGGTTCTGCTTATTAACATTACCTTTAAATAAAATGTATGGCTCGCCAGTAGCCTTACGCTTCTGTAGTAACTTACCCCACTTACGTCGAGCATCTACATCACCATCCTCTAGCTTACGCATAAACTTATCACCCACCACAGCACATTGGTGTAGGTTCATACATTGGCGATTCACATCACCCTTAGGCTCACGAATCTCCAACCAATCCTCAAAGTCTTTGTGCTCAATGTTAATGTTACTAGATGCCGCACCACGACGAACATTGCCTTGTGATGTAGCAAGAATAGTGGAGTCAAAGATTTTAGTGAATGGGATGACACCATCTGATGTTCCGTTCTTAGCTATCTTTGATCCTGCAGGACGTATGCGATTAAAGCCTACGCCTACACCACCCCCATGCTTGGCAAGTAGCATCATCTCTAAGTTCTTAGTACCAATATCAAACACTGAGTCAGCTATGTCAATGCCATAGCAAGAGATGGGTAGACCACGATCGGTGCCTGTATTAGATAACACAGGTGTGGCTAAGTTTAACCATCCATTCCAAATATATTGGAAGAACTTGTCTGCCATCTCAGGCTTACCAAGTCTGTCGGCCACAGAGTTTGCTACCCTATGGTATGCGTTGATAGGCTTTTCGCCTTTTAATAAGTATCCTCCGGATATTGTCTTTACGTATTCGGGTGAGTTACCCCAAGCTGGGAAGTCTACATCTAGTTCCCATCCTAGGTTCTCTGCGTGATTAATCATTTTCTAAAGATTTAATTAGTTCAAGTAAAAATTCTATCATTTGCACAGCACTATCTGAGCTACTGGCATCTATTGAAGCGGTTGACTTATCAGGCAACACTATCTCAATCTTTATTGGGGAATTTGGCATAGCTAAATGATGTTAAAAAGGTTGTTAAAGGTTCTAATTCATCAAAGTAGAAATCATCATCAAATAGATACACCTGCCATCTACTAATTTTTGCTTCATCATCAGCGTTAGTTATTAGCGTTGTGTGTTTGGATACTACATACACGTAGTAATAGAAATCGTGCTCATGTCCCGACTCATGTTTAGAGATAAGGACTTTCTCAAAACCCAAGTCTATTAGGTCTTGTTCATGGATTGGATGGTGTTTGATCATCGTTTTATTTAATTTAGTTAAAGTTAAAATACATCACTCCAGTCTTCGCCTTCATTGGCTTTACTGTATGCTGTTGGTCTTGTTGCAAAGAAATCAGAATGCTCAACGCCTGCTGTTAATTGGTAGAACCAATCTAATTGTTCGGCAGCCCCAGGGTCGTAAGCAAATACGGCATCATAGCCTAGCTCCACTAACTTATCATTGATGCGTTTGTGCATAAAATGTTTAAGGTCGTAAGCCTTTAGATTATCTAAGTCTCCTCTCTCAAAAATCTTGTCGATGAATTTCATCTCCATATCAAGAGTTAACTTAGCCGCCTCTAAAATAGCATCCTTTGCATCCGTCTTTAGTTCAGGGAACTCCTCACACATGTGTCGGAACAATTGACATCCCATCTTAGAATGTAGAGCCTCATCTCTTACAGACCACTTCATCTGTTGCCCAACACCTTTTAGCTTGTTGTTCAATTGGAAAGAGTATAGCACAGCAAATGAGCTGTACAAGGCTACACCTTCAGTAAACGCTGAGAAGATTGCAAGTGATCGAGCCACATCTCTACGAGCCGGTGCACTAGTGCAAAGTATCTTATAGTTATAATGGTGTGGTACAGATGTCAACGCATCAATACGCCCAGCAATAGCAGGCTCATGCATGAACCCCTCGTAGTCATCAAGACCAAGAGTATCGTTCAAGTAAGAGTAAGCCGTTGCGTGAACAGTCTCTTGAGCCCCAAACAACATAGCCATCTGAATGATTTCATACTTAGGAAACCAATCAGTGACCATGCCTGTCCAATAGTCGGACACAGCACATTCTGTCTGAGCAAAGCCAAGTAGGATATTACCTACCACGTGCTTCTCATCATCTGTTAGATTCTCATTCCAATCCTTTACATCGGATGACATGGGAATCTCTGTATGTAACCAAAACGCCTGAGCTTGTTTAAGCCAACCTTCTGTGTAGTATTCAGGGTATTCAAAAGGTTTGTATGCAATTCTTTTTTCAAATAAGCTCATAAGATGCGATAAATCGTTTTATTGTTTTGTCTTTAATAATTTGATTGCCAGCTAGTACCTCGTCTAAAAATTCGTCGATGTCTATCTGCTCTAGTAACTCAACAGCTACCATATCTTCAGGAGGTTTATCATCAAATGTTATTTCTCCTTTAGAAGCTAAGAACCTAAAATACTTTGGCTCATTACCTACCACGTTAAAGACGATACTTCTATCATCATTTTCGTTTATTTCGTTTGAGAAGTACACCAATGCATCAGTTACCTGATCAAAAGTATCTTCCTTCATCGAGTTTATCCACCCAAAAAGACTCTTCGGTACTGCTACCATCTGTCTCTCCTCGAAATACTTCGACTCTAAAGCCATGTTTTCTAAGTTCATCTAGTCTAAATTTTTGTAAGTCTGATACTTTTCCTGTTGGTGTTTTAACCTCACTAAACAATACTCCTTTCTTCGGATGCAAAGCTATTAAATCTGGGATACCGTTCTTGTTAGTTTTAATTAACTTCAAGACATAGTACCCTTCTTTCTCTAGTTGCTTAATTCGTTTGGATTGTATTTGTTGTTCTGACATGGGGTTACGAATTTAAGAAATCTTTCTTGAAAAAATTTAGAGTGTAGTCCTTTTTTTGCTGAACCACTTCATAAATCTTTTCCTCGATTCCTCCAATCGTAAACACCCAAAACACCTTGTTAAACTTTCTGTCAATGGTGGTCATTCTATCCTTGCTTTGCCAATAAGATGTTGCACTAAAGTCTATGTTATAGTACACCAAGAAGTCAGCATTGCGGAGGCTAATGCCCTCACGGCCTGAGACAATCTGAAGAGCAATGTTCTTACTGGTTGCATTAAACTCCTCAAGGTCATCAGTCAACTCATCGCCAAACACAAACTTCAATGCATCCCACTCAGCCTTAAACTTATAAAAGATTCCTATCTTCTTGTTTATGAACTGATCCTTAATGTAGGTAGCCTTGGTATAGTCAAATACTAACCTTCTGCCTGACTCAAGTATGATGGTGCCTGAATACATCTGATGAAGTTTGTTCATCATCTTGCCACCAGTGTCAGCAAGTATGGTGTCATCATCACCCTGCACAACTGAATCTTTCTTCAGTTTGTTAGCTAACTTATAAGTCAAAGGACTCATCGCAACCCTAAGTACTGCCTCCTCTACCGAGGTGGTGAAGCCTGCCTTCTCTTGGGTGAATGATATCATTAGATGCCTGATGGCATCCATAATCTTATCCTTCATAGCACCTGAGTAGTCATTAACTTTCATTGCACCGATGTATTTAATTTTAACCTTTACATAGTCATTAGCCCACCGGTAAAAGTTGACATGCGATTTAAATGGGTTGTTAGGATGCACATAGAATTGGTGGTATATCTGTGAGTAACTCTCAGGCGTCGGTGTACCCGACAGAAATATAACCTTTGATTTACACTTATTCACCAAATCTTTTACCTGCTTCGCTCTTTTGCTAGGCTTTGGAAATGCCCCCATCGTGTGTGCTTCATCACAAATTATGAGGTTCCAATTTGTCCCCTCAAGTTTATGAATTGACTCGTAGTTTATGCACGTAAGGTTAAAGGTACAACCTAAATCTTTATAATCTTTTTTGATCCCGGGGACTACCTTTAATTTAGTGATAAACAATACTTCTTTCACACTCAACTCTTCGCAGATTGCCAAAGATGTCATGGTCTTACCTGTTCTTACTTCCATAGAAAGATACAGCAGTCCGTGCTCTTTAACGATGCCAAGCCCGTCGCTTACTATCTTCTTTTGGTAATTCCGTAGTTGTATCATAATTATTTGCGTAGTATTCTGATCCTGTCAGAGTGGTGTTTAATTCAAAAATCTCAACTATTTCTCCTGACATATAGGCTCTAATAATCTGTTCTTTTTCTTTTTCTAATAAGGATTCAATCTTAGCTTCAATCATCTGTGGTGTGTCCAAGTCCATTGGTAATGTCCTTCTTGTCCACTCCAATAGTTCTTGCATTGCTGTGTTATTGCTCATCATCTTGCTGTTTAATTATTGACATAATCTCTCTTGTTAATGAACCTGCTGTTCTTGTGCCATCAAGTGTCCAACGTATAATAGCAAGCTCTATAGCACTATATAGTTTATTCTCGTCCATCTTGTTGTTTAAATTCTGTCATGTATTTATAGTCCGTAGTATAGTTAGTCTTATTCTCAATAGAATAAACCGTCATATCAATCTTGTACCCAGGATTTCCTGCTATACGATTGTATGTCCAAGCATTATCCATCCAAATGATTCTATTGTTAGGATAGATAAAATAGTTGCCGTTGTCCATCTTAAACACGTGACCACACTTGTGCTCAGGTGTCTCAGAGAAGTTGGTGTCTAGCATCCCCTTATTCTCAAATGCCCAGTCTAAAGTAAACAAGTAAACTCCTTGTCTTTTTACTCCTGTAATTGAGATTAGATCAGCCCTAAGCCCCGACATCCTAGATCTAACTTGCACATCCACATACGAACTAAAGCAGTCCCAATACATGTACTCTGTCAGTGGTAAGTCATCGGCATCTTTTCTCCAACAGAATGCGTGGATAGGTCTTCTTGTCCAGTTCACTCCATTCTCCAAGAACGCCTCAAACAATGGCACTCTCTTCTCGATTGATGCCACCGAGTGCACATCACATAGTGTGTGTTCTCCGTGCCCCGATTCGTTGTTAAATAAAAACTCGTTACGTATAAAACAAGTTAGTGTTGGTATGTTATGATTCAGGTATGGCATCGTCTTCTAATTTAATATGAAACACTCCCTCAGCAGGGTATCCATCGTTTAACCAAAAATAGTCACATACGCCATCCTCTTTCATAGGTGGGGTCATAAACATTAATTGATATTCACTAGCTTTTGCTGTGAACCTGTAGCAGTTCTGCTTGTCTAAGCATCCCTCGCCTGAGCATTTTGATATATCTGGCATGTTAAAAAAAGTCTGTGTAAATTAAAATAGGTGAGTTCGGCATGTATGGAACAGCTCTTGCAGTATTATATTCATAATAGTCAATAGCCTCTTCATCACTCATGCCTTCTTTCATTAAGCAGTCAACAATATCGTTGATAGAGTAAACTAATCTAATTGGTTCTGAGTAAGCGTCTACTCCAATAATTGCATCATCAAATCCATCAATGATGGTAAATGTTTCATCTGGGAAGTTGTTAAGTATCTCCTCTAATTTGCTCATAATAGTTCTAATTGTTTATCTTCTTTAAATGGGAACACCATCCACTTGCCTGCACCATCACGCCCCTCTACTGGGTTGCTACCGGTCATGTGCAATGAATAGGTACGTAGCCACGAATTAAATCGTTGCTTAGATAACATACGGAACATGCCGTTATTATCCGCTATAAACTTATCAAACACATCATCAGGTCTGAATCGCTGATTCATTGGTATGAATGCCGGTCCGAACTCTTGTGCCCACTCAGCAAACTCAGCGTTAGTCTCTGCCCTGAACTTACGTTCTTTAAGGTTCACAAAGTTACATTTGACTAGACCGGTGTTAAGATAAGATTGTAGCACCTTGATCATATAATTGTCGAACGCACACCAATCATCTTGACTCCAATCGTTGAACAATAGTCTACCAAACTCATCCTGAGGTGTGAAGTCTTTAGAATAAAACTGCTTGAACTCCATCTCCCACTTACGCCTCTCAAATGAATTACCCTTACCTTGTATGGCGTAATTGGTTGTGATGACCACCTTGGGTGACTTGTGGAATGGAATCTTAATAGCATCTTTATTCTTGCGTTCAACCGTGATACCCTCGGTAACCACCGAGAATAATCGCTCGAAGTCAAAGTTTTTCTTCACGTCATCGAACACCAACACCTGCGTGTCTGTGCTCACTAACTGATAAGCAAATGACTTGTCAAATGAGAATGACTTACCATCAATGGTGACTGCCTTCTTCATTCGGCTGATGCCGTTCATGAACAAACCCTTACCAGTACCACCCTCAGGGTTCTCTGATATCACCTCATCATTAATGATTACCGCAGGGCAATAGCCACCATTCTTAAATGCATGAAGAATGAAGCCAATGGTCGACTCAATTGATGCCACACGTTTGTCATCAGCACCGCCAATGTTACGTATGAAAGTCTTGTAGTCGCATTCATCCGCAGGACAGAATACAAAGTCACGTTGGATAACTTGGTCTGACCACACGTAGCCACCCAAGTCCTCGTAGTTTAGTAGCACCGCCTGATCCTTGGTCACCTTGACTACGCCATTCTTAAAGTATAGGTACGCCTCATCCTTTGTGTCCTCTACAAAGTATATACTAACCGAGTCAAGCATAGACAAGAAGTCTTCTCTAAAGAATCTAGTCTTGTCAGCAAAGTAATTGTACACACTGAGGTCTTGGAAGTTATCAAGGATGTGGTTTAACACAAAGTCCTTGATGTCATCCTCTGTACACATCTCAATTAGATTCTGATTGATGCGTACAAATATGAAACCCTTGTTACCCTCAGGCACGTACTTACGATACCCATGGTTCTCTAAGAATGTCTTGAGTTCGTAGTGAATTAATGTCACCACACCCTTGTCACTCTTAGTCCAGAATGTATTCTTACTTTGTTCCTCCTCGATTCGAGTTAGTACTGAATCAATAGTTCCGTCCTCTACACCGGAGGCTTTAAGTTGAGAACGGATGTCCTTTTTTGGCACACCACGACTAAGTTGATTCTTTGCAAAGTCAACACGAGATGTATCCTCAAAGTACTTAGTAGCATACTTGTCAGTATGGCGATACGCTGAGTCAATAATGGACTGAATTTCTTTGGTCGTAAAGTCCTCAGATGCAAATGCCATCATGCGATACATCGCCTCAGACTTAGACACGCCATACTCATTGAACGCCATAACTAACACGAACAGATTATTGTTGCGTGCTCCTGACACAAAGCCAAACTTATTGTCCCACCATTTAGCCAAACGATTAATGATTTCGTTCTCATCATCGATAGGTATGGTTGGTCGCATGTCCTTGGTCACGTGATCAATCTCCGCATCATCTATCTTAGTCCACTCAATAGAGTTGACATTGACAAAGATGGTCGGATCGTATGACTCATAGCACACACGTGACACATTCTTGGATGTCTTATCAAACTGCTCGCAGTTATAGTGAGCCTCTAGTGCATTAAAGAATGCCTTGTGTTTGTTAGTGTCCTTTGGTATCTTAACCAACACCTTCAAGCCGTTACCTGATGGTGAGATGAACACCGAGAACGTATAGGGGTCATTAGCCAATTCATCTTTCTTTGCTAGTATCTCATCATTGGATGGGAAGTTATCAAAGTCTAAACATATCAGACCGCTATGCTCCATAAGAGCCGAGTCTTCACGTTTAGAGAACGTGCCTGAGAAACATATCGCAGGCAACTCTTGCTTGAGCTTGTTACGAAGCTCCTTGTCTTTCTCCAATCTAATCTTGCGGACTATGTCTTTGGACTTACCCTCCTTAACTCTGGATAGTATAGCCAAGACATCCCGATAGAATGGGACAGACGTCTCTTTTATATTTGAGAATATAGTTACTTGCACGTCGTTTTAAGTTAAAGTTTACATTTGTACACGATTTTGTGTACAAAATGTTTTAAAGTTTACATTTATAACTTACTAGTATATAGTTAGTTATATATTATATTCTTTATTTATGTACAAAGTGAACAAAATATATAAGAAAAGTGAAAAAAATAATTTACCTGTAAAAGAAAAATATATATTCACGCAAGTCCCACATATTTTGTTCATTTGTACACAAGATTAGAATGGAAGATCAGTCTCTTCCACTGTTAGACTAATAGCAGGAGCCGGTGCTTTCTTAGCAGTTGACCCGCCTTCAGATGTCCAAGCAATCTTGCCATTGCCCAAGTAGTTCTTCTTGGTCTTAGCCTCACGCTCTTCCTTCGACTGAGACTCGTAGATACCTGCTTGGTTTCCGTACTGGTCTATCTCATCATTTATAGAGATTGTAATGTTAAGGTAATTACCCTTCTCTCCTTTAACTAATTTGTCCTTAGAGATTTTTGATACATCAATAGATGCTGAAATTAATTGTGCCATAATTGTTTTTTGTTTAATTGTTTAACTTTTCTAATTCTTCTTTAACTGATTCGTACCAAATTATTTTCCATTTAAGTTCTAAATGATCAATCTTTTCATTCAATTCATTTAATGCTTCTAAAGTATTATTTACATCTATCAAAGCTGAATCTTTTGACCATTTATCGTTAAAGACACCATCCCAATCATAGTTTAGACGCCAATATTTGTTGTCTATTTCTTCTGCTTTTTCTTTCGGTGTCATAACGTTTCTAATTTAAAATACTGAGTAATGTCATCGGTCGCATTTGGCCCGAAGAACTTTTGCCACACCTCGATAGCCTTGTAGACCTTCTCTCTGCCACGATCAAGGAACTCATCTGAGCACTCAAACAAGCCCGTACGGCAACTATCTTTCTCTACTGCGATAAATACCATAGGCTTGCCAAATAACTGGTTGTAGATGTAAGCCTGTGAGTCGTAGTTATACTTGCGTGCCGAGAACTTAAAGTCATCTAAGTTTGCCGTGGTCTTGAGGTCAATAAGAATCTCATCACCGACAATATCCGACTTACCTTTCCACTGGATACCACCAATCTCTCCGATGGCAGGCACTTCGTACGCATTAGCTGAGTCACGGATCATGTCGTAAAACGTGAGGTTGCCCATCAACGCCTTAGCCATTCTTTCACTATCATCAATTTCTTTCTGAAGCAAAAGCATATCCGTTCCGTGTGCAAGTAATGCATCCTTGTAAATGTTAGTCGTGCGTGTCGAGCAGTCTATTGCCACAAAGTTTTTTAACTTCTCAGGCTCAAGAATGAACGTGTGAAAGTAAGACCCTAAAAGCATAGCAGGAGTCTTCTCTTTTGGTACGCCATATTGCGATGGGTTGTACAATAACGCTCCGATGTCGGAGTTTGATAGGTAGTTCTTACCGATACCTGAGTAATACTCAGTATCATTTTTTAATGTTTCTAAGATGGTAGTCATTGAATATAAGTTTTGCTTTGTGAATTTTATCCTCCCTTTGTGAGACGATAGCATTAATAATGTAAATGTGTTCCCAGTATGTACACTCGTAGATGACCTTGTTGAATTCTTTTACCTTCACCCCAAGTTCATCAGCCATGAGTATATCAATAAAGATGTCCACATTAGGATTCTTTATTTTCATTTCTTCAGCTTGTTAATCGCTGCCTTGACCTGATCCGATAACTCATACTTCTTGGATAGGTTCTTGAACACATCCTCAGATTTGAGGCCAATGTTATCAACCACATAGTTGACCACCTTCTCCCAGTTAGCATCACCAACGGCTAATGTAATCTTACCCGCAGGTTTAGCCACCACCTTTGCAGGTGTGCCATCAGATGCCTCAGGGAAGTCCTCCTTGTTGTACACGTTAAGAGCCAAGCCATGTAAGGCTAATGCCTTCACCATTGAACGCTGAATCGTTTTGTTCACATCGAATGATGTAAGACTTGCTAATGGGATCGACTTGTTCATGTGATTCATCACCGGTAAGTAGTCAATACACTCCAAGCCATTGATGGTTACACCCACCTTGACCCAAGCCGTAGCACCATCTGAGAAATAGTTCATACCGGTCTCAGATTCATAAACCGTACGGTTCATGTCAGGGAATAACTTCTTACATTCTCCCCAAGCAGTAGCCCAGCTAATGTAAGATAAATTGCCTCGTTTCTCCACTTTGGATGAGAGGTTCAGAGCAGATAACTGCTCAAACACTGATTTGTTAGACATAATAAATTAGATTAAAGTGAACGACAAATTTAATTTTTTTCTTGGAATAAACAATAGCCAAGCAATAAATAATTATACAAATCTGCAAATCTTGATGACAAAGGTTCTGCTTGTTTTAGATCAGGATTCTTAATGTGTGCCTGAATAGAGCTCAATTGCTTGTCAAAAAAGATTGACCAGACTTGTAATGGGGTGACACCTGCACGCTTTGCGGACTCCTTAAAATTGTTGAGGACATCTGCACTTTCTAGTGTGTACTCAGGTTGCTTTGCCTTTCTAATAGACATCGCATGATTTAAAAGAGTATCGTACTCTTCATTGAATTGTTCTTGTGTCATGATTAAAATGTTATACCTAATATTTTTGTGCTACCTACTTTTATTGTTCCATTTTGCAATAGTCTTACTACCTCTAAAACCTTGTCCATTTCATCATTAGTAAGCATTGCTTGATGATAATCGCCATCTATTGTTTTTATTATTACGACCCCAGTTTCTAAAACCGCTTCATCTTTTTTTAGTTCCATTTTATTTTAGTTTAAAAAGTCTTCACCCTTGTAGTCAGGATGATTTTTGTTCATGTCATCTATGCCGTTTACCCACAGGTAAATAATTGGTGCAAGCACTAAAGCATGAATGATAAATAAAGCAATGTATGTTATCATAGTGCGTAATCTACTGGTGCGTAAAATTTTTGTTGAATCCAACCTGACGCAATCTTGCGTCGTTTCTTGTGGTCTACGTATTTGTAAAAGCTAAAATGCCCTTGCGTATGTCGGTGCAGTAGCACCTTCTTATCACAATCATCACATGTAGTGTACATGGTAGTCTTGTTGCCTGAGCGTTCAAAGACCTTACGCAAAACATTTACATCATGCGTGTGCCCACACCATGGGCATAGGGTGTTTGACTCCTCAAATCCCTTTCTTGATCTAAGCATATTTTTCATTTATCTTCATGATTAAATCTATCTGACCTAGCCTCATGGTCTTGGTGTGGACTACCTAGTGCATACACCTCTATGCGTAATTTGTCTAGGTCATCAGTCGAAAGTTTATTACTCAACCTATCCTCAATTAGTTCGTAAACTATTAGCCCAGCCATATCCTTTGCTGAGTCAAAATTAGGTACTACTTGATAGCATCTGCGTACCAAATCTTTTGCCTTATCATAAGGGCTTATTTTATTTTCCATTAGTTATATTTGATTAAAAGGTAAATACTAATTACAGCACTAAGCGTGCCTGCTATGCCTACAATAACACCGACAATAAATTGTCTAAAGGCGATCTCTGAGACCTCTTTGCAATTAAATTTCTCATTCTCCATCTAATTCCATTTGTTTAATGGCCCTCTCTTCTTGTCTTTGTTCAACAAGCGATAGCCCAGTGACTAAATTCTTTTTGCCTTTACTAATTAATTCCTGTTCAAACTCCTTCATCTTTTTAATTCCATAGATCACCGTGGCATGCTCAACTGGGTATCCGTACCTCTCACAATATCTTTGTGTCTCAGAAATTTTAAAGCCGGCCTCATTCAGTAGAAAATAAAAATGTTGTCTGGCCCTAACCACAGAATGAATTCTGGTATTAAGAAAAATATCTTTCTTCTTAATTCTGTGACGATAGCACACCTTGCGTGCTATTACGTCCATTGCATCTACGTCTGTTATCATGATAGAATTGTAATTAAAAAAACTACTAAGCAAACTAAAACTGATCCTAAAATTGACAGCACAATAGTGCCTTTTGTCTTGTATGTCATACGTGTAAAATAAAATGTGAGTAAATAATTAAACCAATTGCCCAGGTTAACCACAAGGTTATGGAACTATAAATGATTATTTTTTCTTTCTTGTTCATTGTTTCTATTTTTTAAATCATCTACATAAACACCCATAGATAACACAACTACACCGGCAGCAAAAAATAAAAATGTAGCAGTCAAGTATATTAAACAACCTGAAATAAATGCAGTGGCAAAAAGCCCGTAGGAAATTTTAAATAGTGAATTCATAGTTTTAAAATAATAAGTCATAATCAATTAAGTTAATTGGAATTGAAGGACGCACTTGATGAACCCACCATTCGGATCCGTCGTATTCACCACGATCGGACCAGGTGCCATCTTTGTACCATATAAAACCATATAATAATTGCCCCCCGTATCCAGAATCGTACGTAAAATTTAGTTCATGTAAAAAATTTTCGTACTCCTGATCTGAATAACCGGCCCTTAATTGAATTATCTTTTGTGTTTCATCTTCATCAAGGTTTGACCAATCGTCGCCATATTGTACATCCACGCAAAGTATTTCTTTGCCTTGTATCTCTTTTAAAAATTCATCTTTTGCATTCATAGTTCTGTGTATTGATATATTATTTCATTAAAATCATTTAGTAATTGGCTTGATATATTTTCGTAGCTTGTCCATAGCCATTGAGGCCCGTCGAAGCATTGAAGTATATACTTTTTTGTTATAGGATCTTTGGTGAAGTGAAACTGTACCATTCTCCCGTTCGCTGTTGGTAGGTAAAATCTCCCACCCTTGAGTCCTGATCTGATCAGCTCTCTGAATTGCTCTGTTCTTTCGTTCATTGTCCATGTAAGTTTGAAATGTTGCGTTGTTATACTGCTCAATAAATTGATTTGTTCTATCGTCGTAATCGCAGGTACTCCCTATCTTAGTGTACTGAGTCCATTCGTTAAAATCCATGTTTTAATTGGTTTATGTGCCGGCCTATAGATATAATTCTTAGGGCCTTAATTAAATCTATTTCGTAATAATCCGCAAAGGCTTCAGCACTCAAAAAATTATTTAACCAGTGCAAATACATTTCTTCTATCTTATTTTTCATTTTAAATTGCGTTTAAATGTTCTCTAACTTTTACCACACTCACGCCTACAGACGTGATATAATCTTCAAGCTCGTCATCCAGCGACGTATAGTAATTTTCCTCTACCAGGTCCCTGGTAACCTTATCTACCAGTTGCGTTTTAATTACGCCACCGATCGACGTAGTAAGGTATAGCGTGTATCCCTTTGTTTTAAATGATTTGCGTCCCATGATATTTATTTAAAAATTGTTCTACGTTTAATTCTGAAACTATAGGCCGGTCTGTATTGGCGTAGCTGTACTCGTTTATGCCGCCGCCCAGGTCAGTTACTTCCAGGTTGTATACCTCGCTAAATGATCCGTCTAATTTAACCACGTGAGTATATAAACTCACATTTTTTTTGGTCCATTGCCTGTAAACCAGGCCGTCGTAATATGGCCCTACTATTTGATCGCGATCTAAAATTTTATTTTGCATGATTATTTTATTTAAATTATTATCCGTATACTACTTCACCCATTACAGCCAGTTGGAACCATACGTCTGAATCGTCCGCGTCATAATTTTCTGACAAAATATTGCCCAGTGTTTCTGGGTAATCTTTCGACATAATGCTAAAAGCATTTGTAATACTTTCATAAGTCAATTTTCCCAAAAGTTCTGGATCCTCTTCGTCTTCACTCTCAACATCAAATACTTCCAGGGCAAAATTTTTGTCCGCCAAAATCGACCTTGTTATGTTATCCACTAACGGATCACCTTTTATAAAATGCTTCCTGTCCATAGGTCCAACCATGTACCAGTAATTCGATCCGCCCTCCATTGCTGTACAAATTTGATCGTTAATAATTGAGTCTTTAATTTTGAATAAAAATTCCATGATTATATATTGTTTAAGATGAATGTTTCTATTTGACGGGCTCTAATATCCATTAGCCTAGTCGCTAAAAAATTATTTAAATATTCCTTTTCCGCGTTTACGTATCTAGGATTTCCCATAAAAAAATTTATTTCCTCGGTTCCCGTAGTTATATTAACTTTTTTGTTTTGGCTAATCAATACCTTGTATTTCATATTGCCCAGGTTAAATGTTTTTTGCATGTTATAATTTTATTAAAGTTTTATTTAAATGATCCTTTGAAAATATTTTTGAATAGTCCAAAACGTCCCTAGTTATTTCCCAAAATCTGTACGTTTGCCCCTGGATCTTGCGCTCTAATTGGATCGAATGCTCATTCATTTTTACTATTACATTCCATTCATACCGGCCCGTCCTGGTCCTTAAATATCCTACCTTGCTTCCAATTGTTAAATACCCTCTCATGATTATTTTATTTTAACTATTTTAAATTCCGTTTCTGTATTGTCTTTTATTATCTGGTCGATCTTACCTAGGTTTTCGCCTGGTATCATGGTAGCATAAATTAAATTTTCTACTTGAGATCCTTTAGATAGGTCCAGGGCTTTAAATTTATTTTGGCCCTCAAATTTTGCGTATAATCTGTAATATGTTTGCATTTTATTTTTTGTTTATGGTCCAGGGTTTGACACCTGGACCTGGTGAAATTTTATTTTACTACGAAGCCGCTGGTATCAAACCGGGCCTTTCCTTTGGCCTTTAGTCCTATTATTACGCCGGTATTAGTTAGCATTAGATCGTCGGCCTGGTCGCCGTCAATTACCGGCGTGCCTAGGTATTGCGCCGGCATTGGTTTTTTATGATCGAATACTACAGAAACATTATAGCCTAATTTCAGGGCCTCTATGCATTCGGCTTCATTAGTTTCTGATCTAGAAAAAGTAAGCGTATAACGGCCGGCACCGGCGTATTTTTTGGCCTTGTTTAGGCTTTTAGTATAATCGTAATATTCCAGGTTTGGGAATTGCTCTATAATATCTACGCCGGTCCTGTTTTTTAGGATCGCTATAAAATCCAGGTCGCTGGTTCCGTTTAATCTAATAGCTACCTTTTTACCTAGTTTAACGGCGCGTTTATTTATGTTCGTTAATTCCCGGACCAGTTGCGCGCTGAAATTGTCCTTATCATATAGATAAAAATTTGTTTTGTTGATCCGGGCCGCCTGGACGTTTGAAAAAATACCCATTCCGGCAGTATCCAGGCACACAAAAACACAGCCAGGTGAAGCGTCCGGGCAAATATTTATTTTGCGATCGTTTTTAGTAAACGGGGATAAATAAAGAATATTTGTTTCCAGGAAATTTTTAGCTGTTTTGGCGTTTGTGTCTCCTTTAGATAATAATTTAGCTACTTTTTTAAATTGCGTTTCCATGTTTTTGTTTTTTTTAAGGTGATTAATTTACCAGGTAAGTTTTTCTATTTCGTATCCCATGTATTTGGCGATCGCTGTTAACTGCAATATTTGACTATTGCATATTTTTTGGCTGGTGCAGTAAGATTCGCCTAAAAAATATTTTAGCTCTCCAGATTGACGGCCTAAACATTCATATTTTGAATGATAATAGGCCAGGGAATTTTTTAGCTCTCTTAAATTTTCGCTCTCTTTTACAGCGCGGTGATTTAAGATGCTAAAGCCTTGTAATGCTTTTAATTCATTGAATAATTGCGTTTTTGTCTTGTTCTTCATTAGTCTAGTATTTTAGTAGATTATTGCGTTTTTGTGGCTGTTTTTGTTCCACATTTCAAAGTAACAAAAAATAAATTTAATATACAATACAAATAGTAAAAAACTTTTTAATCTTTTTTACGATATATTTTAAATATAGGCTATTTGATCGAATAGGGCTATTAACAGGCAAAAATATTTTGGCGGCTGTTTCCAGGTAGCTAAAAATAAATACAGGGATTTAATTTTTGTTCCTGGTTCAGGTAGTGGTAAGGCGTCCGGCCTGGTTCCCTGGTTCCCTGGTTACATTCGATCGCCAGGCAATCGCGGGCCGGCTGGTCCGGCGTCCTGTTTACCTGGTAGCACCTGGAACCAAATAGACTAATCACCTGGAGAGATCCGGACGAGCAATCGGGTAGCACAGCATAGCACAGCACAGCTAGGGAAAAGCTAAAAATTCCAAAGCAAAAGTCTCAAACTCGACCCCCCACTACCAAAATGATCGCGTTTCCCCCGACGGGCCCGCAGTTTAAAATGTGGTTGGTACCCCAAACCCATATTTATCTAATAAAATTTTTAACTTTGCGTAAACATAACCCCACAACACAAATGGCAAAAATGATGAAAGAGTATGGTGGCAAGGAGAAGTACGCTTCGAAGGCTGCTATGATGAAGCACGAGAAAAAGGAAGGCAAGAAGGTAGAGAAGATGGAAAAGAAAAATGTCTTTCCAAAGATGAAAAAGAAGTAATATTTTTCTTGAAAGCCCAGGTTCAAAAGACTTGGGTCTTTTTTTGCCCAATTTTATCGTTGTACTTTTTCAAGATGAATTGTACTATTTGTAAAGTTGTACACAAATGATGTTGAGTTGTGTACAAAATATTTTAAAGTTTACATTTATAACTTATTGATATATAACTAGTTATAGTTTATATTATTCTTTTATGTACAAAATGAACAAAATATATAAGGAAAATAGAAAAATTTTTTTTTCTTAAAAAATAAAAAATATTATTTACGCAATGGGGGGTAAAGTTCTACATTTGTACACAAATATATTTGTGGCATCATATTTGTTTGGTGTTACTATTGTATATAAATTTGTAACAAATAAAATCTAACATGATAGTAAAAGACATCGTCTTCGGAAGTGAAGGCAGACAGAAATTAATCAAGGGTGTCAATACAATTGCTAATGCAGTTGGCTCAACCCTAGGAGCTCGTGGTCGCACGGTGCTTATTGAATCGGAGCAACACATTGGTGGCATCACAGTTACCAAGGATGGCGTGACGGTTGCTAAGTCAATTAACTTATTAGACCCGGCTGAGAACCTAGCGGTAATGATCATGCGAGAAGCGTCTGAGAAGACAGCTAACTCGGCAGGTGATGGGACTACCACATCTATGGTGCTGGCACAAGCCATCATCCATGCTGCGATGGGAACGCTGACAAAAGAGGACAATACCACACAGGTGCTACGTGACGTGCAGTCTGCTGCTCTAAAGGTGGCCGAGGAGCTGACGGCTATGTCGACAGAGATTACATCAGACAAGTTGGTGGATGTCGCAACTATATCCGCAAATGGCGACAGCGAGATTGGTAAGATTATAGCTGATGCGTATAATCAAGTTGGTCTAAGTGGCGTGGTGACAGTTGAGAGTTCGGCAACTGCCGAGACATATGCTGAGGTGATAAGTGGGATGAAGATAGACAGAGGCTTTGCAAGTAAGTACTTTGTGACAGACCACAAGAAGCAAGAGGCTGTCATGGACAAGCCATACATCTTAGTCACAGACCAACCTGTTACAAACATCAATGACATCTTGCCAATCCTAGAGTTTATACACCATGGCAGAGGCTCGCTAATTATTATTGGTGAGTTAGATGAGAATGCACTCAACACATTAAATGTGAACAAGATAAAGAGTGGTCTAAAAGTATGCACTATTATTCCTCCATCATTTGGCTATAAGCGTCATCAGATTATGCAGGACATAGCAATAGCTACTGGGGCTAAGTACTTCTCGGAGCAGACTGGTGACAATTTGCTAATGGCAACAATTGACGACTGCGGGCGTGCAAGTAAGGTGGTGAGCTCTAGGTTCAATACTATTATATTCGACGCAGAGGGTGCAGGTGATGAGCGTGTGCAAGAGCTACACGAGCAGTTAGATGTGGAGACGCAGCCGACCGAGAAAGAATTCTTAAAAGAACGCATCGCTAATCTAGGTGGGGGCGTGGGTGTCATTAAGGTGGGTGCTAACTCTGACATTGAGCAGAAGGAGAAGAAGGACCGGGTGGATGATGCGGTGTGTGCAGTACGTGCAGCACTAGAAGAAGGCATCCTTCCAGGTGGAGGGGTGGCTCTAAAGGACATCGCAGCGAGCCTTGAGGTGGAGAACAAAGGCACCGAGATATTACAAATGGCTATGCTCTCACCTATGATCAAGATACTATCTAATGCAGGCATAGATGTGGATGGGTCAGACTTTGATGAGGGCAGACAATTATCTCAAGAAGGCATAGGGGTGAACGTGGCTACAGGGGCATACTGCCACATGATGAGCGTTGGCATCATTGACCCAACTAAGGTGACTAAAGAAGCTCTTAAGAATGCGGTGTCAGTAGCAACGACACTTCTATCAACTGAGACGGTCATTACCAACATTAGAGCATAGATATGGAACCAATAGACAAAGCATTAGAGTTAGTTAACAAGTTTGCAATATATCTAAGAGCAAACTTAATGTATGATGAAGATGCTGACGAGGATGCTAAACAATGTGCACTAATTGCAGCGGATGAAATAATAGAATTTATGTCACCTATGGTTAACAGTAAACAAGCTTATGATTATTGGGACGAAGTTAAAGAAGAAATAGAGAAGCTATGATGGGAAAGTTCAACATTAGAGCATAATATTGCACTTAGTGGTAGAGAAAGCCGACAACTATATCATTAGGCATATAAAAGTATAATATATTGCACTTTTATATGCTATTTGGTATAAAATGTAAACTATAATTTACAAATTTGTAAATTATTTGCATGAATTTTTCCGAATTATCATGCAGAATTTGCCAAAATATGTAACAAAATGATGCCAAATTCGGAAGTAATACTACTGATATTGCAGAAAAAGTTAACTTATAAGTTAACATAAACTAAAAATACAAACCAATATTGGGATCAAAATGCTAAAAATACAAACCGATGGAAGAGTTATTTGAGTTTTATTATGAACATTCTCACGAGTTTAAGGGCTACTGGCCTGATACACTTGAAGAGTTTTGCTATAAGTACGAAAATGACGATAACTTCCGAGATACTTGGAACAAAAAATATATTGAACACTTAAATAAAATAAAAAAATGAAAGTCATTGGGAAAAATTTATTGATCGTTCCTCAAGAGGAGGAGACAAAGTCTAAAGGTGGGTTGATTATGACCGGTGTAGACGCAAATGAGCTACGTTACAAGAAAGCAACCGTGGTATCACAAGGCTCGTTAGTGGATGGCATCAAACCAGGCTCATTTATTTACTTCGACCGTGCAGCTGGCCACAGCATTCGCATCAATGAAGACCTATACACGGTCATCACTGAGAAAGATGTGGTGGTGGTGCTTTAAAATATTAGTCAGGTGGCGGAACGATTGCTCTAAAAGTTTAAAAGCCGATGGAGTTGTTTTGGTTAGACGCAATAAATGTAATAAGTCTATAAAGCATTTATTCTTACAGGTTCGAATCCTGTCCTGACTAAAAATCTTTATTAAGTCTATCAATGACCCTGTCATATTGTCGTTTGGCAAAGTGATGGGGTTTATTGTTAATAGGTTTGATGTCAGACAGATTAGGAATCTCTCTTTCTCCCTGCAACATCTCATAAACTTGCTTCATTAGCGACTTGGCCTTAAAGGATAGCTCAAAAATAGCCCGCTGACCAGGCTTAGGCTTTCTAAAGTGTATAATTAAGCCCTTATTCATCAAATCTCTCTTGCGATCCTGCGTAAATCCAAAGATTTGGGCATACTGGTCGAACTGATGGTTATCAAAAATGTGTTCAGAGTAGAGATAGCATAGCATCTCAAAGTCTTCTAGGCTCAGTCCATGCTTATGACGCACCCATGCACGCACTACTTTAATGTATTTAAGAAAGTCTTTGTCAACCTCTGGTCGCACGGCAACTATTGGTTTTTTCTTGTATACACGCACTTTGATAGCCTTAGACTTTATAGCCCTTGGCTTCATATATGTTTTGATCATTTGATTTGATTTAATATTACAAAATTACTTATCTTTGTTGAATAATAAATAGTATTATGGAAAAGCCAAAAAGCAAAAGAGTCAATATTTTAGTTGATAAATCTTTTAATGTACCATTAGACAGTCTTAGTAAAATTAATTCTGAAAAATTTTTTAATAATAATTTAGAAAAAACTAAAGATAGACTTAAAAAACAGTATTATGGAGTTCGTAATTCATCTATCCCATTAGCCCCAACACAATTCCCAGACTAATAATAAATAACAATATGGCAAAGCAAAAACCAAGTTCAATGACGACAGTTGGCGAACTAAAGAAGACAGTTCGTAATATGACTCGTGAAAATACAGAACGCGAAGATTATCGCACAATGTTGCAAAAAAATATCAACAATGGAATGCCTGATCGAATGGCTATAGACGCTGTAAAAGATATGAAGCAGATGCGTAAAGAGAAAGCATATTACTATCCAATCATTCAGAGATATCAAGGCTTAATTGATTCAAAAACAAAGGGTCGTGATACACCACTTCCTTCGTCTGAAGGATTGTTCGATAAAATTAAAGGATACTTTAAGTAATGAAAAATGTTATTAAGAAAGCTACTAAGTTTGAATCCGCTAAATCTTTAGAAGGATATATGAGCTTTTTAAAAGGTAACGTAGGTAAAATAGATAATATGGAAAAGAAATCAAAGGTTACTCAAACAATTAAAAGCACTAAGGTTAATGCAAAAAAACTTTGGGGTTATGCTAATAATTTAGAAAAAGAATCTGAGGCTAATAAGTTCATGAGCAATGTGCTAGATAAAGCGGGCATGAAAAAATCTTCTGATGGATACTTTCGTTTATCTGAAGAGCAAGGATCAAATTCTACTCGATATAGAGATAAGGCAATTAATGCAATAAATAAAGCAACAGGCAGGGATATTCCTTTGCCTGCAACCGAATGGAATAGTTAATATGAAAAATCAAGAAAAAACACCAATGACACGCCCAATGCCTAACACGTATATGGGCATCACTAAACTTTCAGCTGCTGGTAAAGCAATGAAAGTTGCTAAAGCAGTAAAAACTGTGAAGGCAATTAAAAGAATGTCTAAATAAAAAAATAACATGGCAAAGCAAAAACCAGGTAAAATGTCAGGTACTCTAAGAAGAATAGAGAGTACTATTTTAAGTAAACCCAAATATCCTCAATCTGAATTAAAGATGATTGGACAACCGTACGATTACGATGCAATCGGATTTAAAAACTCTCAGATTGACATGATTAAAAGTAAGATGTCCGCTCAAATGAATGAGATGAGTGATATTATTGATCCAAAGTATGCTCCTAAATCACCAGAAAAAGCAGGCCGTGATGTATGGACTCAAGATTATCCAGGTTCTGGTCGTTCAGAAGGTTTTTTTGAGCCTAATAAACGTAATGCAATTATAGGAGAAGTATATAATGCAAAAGGACCATTAACAGGCAAGACTGGTTATAGTAAATCTGCTGCTAGTAAATATGGTACAGATTTGGGTAAGATGCAAGGAGACTTATCTTACGGAACAAGAGAGCGTTTTAAGAAGAAAAAGTAATGCAAGGCTTAGGAGACGTAGTCACCAAAGTTACGCAGGTAACAGGAATAGCAGCCGCTGTTAAAGCCATAGTGGGTGATGACTGCGGCTGTGAAGCTAGAAGAGAACGCATGAATGCAATGTTCCCATTCCAAACAAAAAAGATAAAAGATGGCAACAACACCCGCCTGGACAAGAAGTGAAGGCAAATCAAAATCTGGCGGCTTAAATGCGAAGGGTCGTGCATCTTACAAAGAAGGCACACTTAAAGCTCCTGTTAAAGAAGGCACTAATCCACGTCGTGTGTCATTCGCTGCACGGTTTGCAGGAATGGCTGGGCCAATGAAGAAACCAAATGGCGAGCCGACTAGAAAAGCCTTGGCTTTAAAGGCTTGGGGATTTGGTAGTGTTGAATCAGCAAGAAAATTTGCTAATAATAATAAGAAAGATGGCAAAACTAAATAAATTAGGTGTTGAGAATTCCTTATGGGATAACATTCGGGCTAACAAAGGGTCAGGCAAGAAGCCTACCAAAGAAATGTTAAAGCAAGAGAAGAAGATTATTGCTAAGAAAAAGAAGTAATGAAAGCAACTGCAAAATTTTACGCAACCCATCCTGAGGCTCGCAAGAAAAGGCTTGAATATCAAGCTGACTATAATAAACGTCCTGAGCAACTAAAGAAACGCATTGAGCTAAATAAGATCAATCGTGACCGTGGGCAGTATGCAGACAAAGATGGCAAAGACATGAGCCATAAAAAGAATGGACGTGTTGTTGAGGAATCAGCTAGTAAAAACCGTGGATCTAAATCAAATGCTCCAGGTGACAGACGTGCCCGAGGGACTAAAAAAAAATAATTAACTTTGTTACTTAAACAAGATAAGAAATGGGAGTTTTAAATTATATGCAGTCTGGCCGTGCGGCAGCTGTCACACCATCCAATACCGATAATATTCCTAGTGTATCAGGAGGAACAAATGATGAAGGATGTATCCTTTACATTGGGGGAGCTGGTAACTTAAAGGTGTTAACAATTGGTGGCGATGAGGTTATCTTCTACGCAGTTCCAGCAGGTACAACTCTTCAAGTTCGTGTAGTAAGAGTTTTCTCTACAGGAACAGCAGCTACCAACATTGTTGCTCTTTGGTAATGACGGAAGACGATTTGAAAATAGGGATACTGAACATGACGAGCTTAATGCTGTCATTTACAACTATCGAGACTACACTGCGTGTTCTCTTGTTAGGTATATCAATTGCGTACACAGGGTTTAAGCTATATAAAATTATAAAAGAAAGAAGTAAATGGCTTTAAAAGATATTTTTAAAGACTCTAATGACATCAACGAGCAATCAGTTGCAGCATTTATTGCAATTGGCTTAGTTGTTATTATCACCATTGTGGATGTTGTAACAGGCGTACTTGGTCGTGAATTAGTTATTAAAGAGTTTATTTTTATTTCTCTTTTAACATTTGCTGCTGCAGCCTTAGGTATTGCAGGATATAAAGCATTAAATAGTAAGTCAAATGGCGAAGGCGAAAGCGAGTAATGAATCCAAGAAGATCACCTTTGGTGTAAGACGCAAGGGTAAGCATTCAAAGACAAGTGGCCCAAAAGACAGACGTACAAAAAAAAGTAGAGGCCAAGGATGATGAAAGCTGCCATATATATTGTTTCGTTTATCGTTGCTATTGCTCTGCTTATTGATATTTATTTTGTGTATTTACATTTCTTTGACAATCAAAAAGCTAGACAAATAACATGGCACTACCAGTATCATTCAAAGACTTTGCAAAAAACCCAGTAGTAGGCACATTATTTCTTGCTTTAGCTGGGATTTCTTATTTATACATTGATGTTAGAAATACTTTTACGCAACAAATAGAAAGACAAAATGGCAAAATCGACAAAATGGAAATCAAAGTGGATGCGTGTACTAATCAGCTACGTCGCTCAGATTCTCTCCTCTCAGCTAGTGCGAGCAAAATCATGGTTCTACAACAACTTGGTCAAATAAAATGAGAAGTTTAGTTTTTATTTTTTTGGGTATGTTTTTATATTCTTGCTCAACAGCAGTTGCTGAACAAGATAAAAATGAAACAGACTTAGATAATAAAAATGTTGTAGCTAAAGATGATGACTTTGCAGCCATTATGCTGCGTTCTAAAAATACAAGCACTTTTGCTTTTAGTGCTGCTAACAAAGCAGACAAAGCTGTTGTAAATAAAATTGAGGTAACAGTTAGCAAGATTGACGAACTAGAAACCAAGGTAGAGGATTTAATAAAAACTAATGAAGAACTTAAGACTAAAGCCAATAGCATTGTTATTGAGTCTTATATTATTGAGCCAATTATCGATAGCACAATATCCAAAGAGGATAATTAATGGTGATACGTTGGTGGTTATGACTGAAGGTCAGGCAATTAATATAAATAAGACTTTTAATAATTTAAAATCAGATAGTAAGCGTAGTAAATTACGTTCTGATTCGCTTAGTATTATGTTAAACAAAGAGAGGTATAACTTCTCTAAGTCATTAGAGAATGCAGAAAACGCATATATGTTAAGTGAGGAAGAAAACCAAATGTTAAGAGAAACTCAAGGTTCGCTTAAGATTGGACGATTCGCAAAAGACATAAGTATAATTACATTTATGTTCACAATAGTAATGTTAATTAAAATATCAACAGGTAGATGAAAATTTCAGAACACTTAGACCTTTCGGAGGTAACAAGATCAGAGACAGCAAAAAGAAAAGGAGTTAGCAATGAGCCAACACCTGAGCATTTGGAGAACTTTAAGAAGTTGGCAGAGCATGTGTTCGAGCCAATTAGAAAACACTTTGGTGTACCTATCCACATTAGTTCTGGTTACAGATCAAAAGCATTAAACGCTGCTATTGGTGGCTCGGCTACTTCTCAGCATTGCAAGGGAGAAGCTATTGACATTGACATGGATGGATCGTCTAACGGTGTGACTAACAAGATGGTCTTTGATTACATCAAGGCAAACATTAAGTTTGATCAGATGATCTGGGAGTTTGGTACAGACACGGCACCTGATTGGGTACACGTATCATATGATTCAGATGGTAAGCAAAGAGGTCAAATTTTAAAAGCAATCAAATCAAACGGAGCTACAAAGTACCTTCCATACAAATAATGAAAAAATTATTATTCTTATTATTGTTAATTATAACAATTTCTTGCCGTCCAACAAAAACGGTGACTGAGTACAAAGAAGTTATACGTGTAGATACGTTTAAAACTATACGTACAGAAAAGATATTTCAGGCTGTACACGACACGATGACAATTGAGAATCCGTGCGACTCTTCTGGCATTTTAAGCACGTTCTATAGCAAGATCAAGATACCACAAGGGCAAGTAATAATTCGTACCGTACGTGGCAAGATTCAAGCCACAGTGGACATTGATTCAATCGCTCATGTGTACGAGGATAAGTACCGTAGCAAAAGCGAATTAAATACTCACAACAAGAGTGTAGAAGTTATTAAGTACAGAGTTCCAACATGGGCAATTATTGTTATACTAATAGAGACTGCTATTATTGTATTGTATGCTTATTTCAAGTTTCTAGTACTTAGATAAATTTGCGTATTTTTGCTAGATAATAAGCAAAGAATATAGATGGCCCGGATATCAACTTATAGCATTGACACCTATGTAACAGGACTTGATCGTGTCATAGGCTCAGACTGGAACACAGAATATAAGACAACTAAGAATTTCACTACCAATGATATTGCCGATTATTTTAATCGGGTAGGTATTATTGATACAGGTAGTTTCAACTGGACATACAGAATGTATGCCCCGACAGAATCTCAGCCTGCGAAGACGTTTGAATTAGTTGACCATCCATACGATACAGTAGATGTTATCGCTCTTGCGGGAACCATCAAGGTTTCTTTCTTAACCCTTGCTAATACAGAGCCGGGTGTATTCATTGAAGAAACGTGGTTAGATAAAATTATTCTTATTAATCGTCCAGGATTCCCTAGCGAATACGGACTATATAAAGTAACTGCTGTCGTTCATTCAGGCGACTACTATTTCTTAGACTTAGACTTCATTGGCGGTAACTCAGGAATTATTTACGAAGATGAGTCTGTTTCATTTGGGTTATTCTCAGGCGTAAGTGGCACAAGTGGTACGACTGGTACATCAGGTACAAGTGGTACGACGGGTACATCAGGCTCAAGCGGAGTAAACGGCACAAGTGGCTCATCAGGCACAACAGGAACTAGTGGAACCGCAGGTACATCTGGTACTACGGGTACATCTGGCACAACAGGCACATCAGGCTCTTCGGGCACAGGTGGAACCTCAGGAACTTCGGGAACGAATGGTTCAGGTGGTACATCAGGTACACGTGGTACGTCAGGCACATCAGGTATTGATGGAATTGATGGAACAGATGGAACTTCGGGAACAGATGGTACTGGTGGAACCTCAGGAACCAATGGTTCAGCTGGTACTTCAGGTACAGATGGTACAGGAGGTACATCAGGTATAGATGGAACAAGTGGTTCGTCAGGCACATCAGGTATTGATGGCACAAGCGGTGTTGACGGAACAAGCGGTACTACAGGTACTTCAGGTACTGCAGGTACTGACGGAACAGGTGGCACTAGTGGAACTTCGGGTGTTAGTGGTACAAGTGGTATTGATGGTACATCAGGTACAACAGGTACTAGCGGTTCATCAGGCACAGACGGTACAGGTGGAACTTCAGGTACTAATGGTACGGGTGGAACATCGGGAGTTTCAGGAACAGCAGGTACATCAGGAACAACAGGCACTAGTGGCTCAGGAGGTACTTCTGGAACAGGAGGTACATCGGGGCAAAATGGTGCATCTAATAACTTATTTCTATATAGAGCACGCACAACAATTCAAACAGGTTATCCTAGTGATGGACATTTATTGTGGAACAATGCTACACAAATAAATTCAACTCAAATTAATATCAGTCATCTTACTGATAATGGAATTGATATTGATATCTTTTTGGGATTGATTCAAGATTCACAACAGATTACAATACAGGATCAAAATCTTTCGGATAATTATCAAACTTGGAATGTTAATGGTACGCCAACAGAAGTTTTAGGAGTTGATAATTATTGGATAGTACCTGTTACTTTAATATCATCAGCTGGTACAGGTACAACAAACTTTGCCAACAACCATCCATTATTCTTAGCTATTGTTTCCCAATCAGGAACCTCAGGCGTAAATGGTACTTCAGGAACCAGTGGTACTACAGGTACTTCAGGTACAGGTGGTACATCGGGTATTAATGGAACATCGGGTTCATCAGGAATTAATGGCACTAGTGGCATAAGTGGCACGTCAGGAGTTAGTGGAACCTCAGGTATAAATGGAACTAGTGGTATTGATGGTACTAGTGGCGTAAGCGGTACAAGTGGCGTTAGTGGAACCGCAGGTACTTCAGGTGTAAATGGAACATCAGGAGTATCAGGTACCTCAGGAATTAACGGAACTAGTGGAATTAATGGTACGAGTGGCGTTAGCGGCACCTCAGGAACCGGAGGTACTAGTGGTACAGGTGGAACAAGTGGAACAACTCCTGACCCATCACTATATGTGTTGAAGTCAGGTAGTACAATGACAGGTGGTTTAGTTATTAATCCTGCAAACTCAGCAGTAATTGGACTTGATGCTGCATCTGATACATTTAGATTGCGTTCAGATAGCACACAACCTTTTGCTCGTCAATTAACTACTACTATGGGTAGTGGTACAACTGTTAAGATTCAAGCGGCAGGATATACTGGAACGTATGTTACTGACATAGGATTGTACACATCTTCTAACTCGTCAGTAAATAGCACACCTAATATTTACTTAACAGGTGGCGATAACCGTGTAGGCATTAATAACGTAACCCCTGCTTATACACTAGATGTAACAGGTACTGCAGGAGTATCAGGTCAGTTAACATTAGGCTCTACTATTACTAATGGCACATATACTTATACATTGCCGGGTGCTACGGGTACACTTGCTTTAGTAGGTAGTTTAGGCTCTTATGTTCCTTATACAGGTGCAACTACAGATGTAGTTTTAGGAACTAATAACTTGAAATCTAAGAGCGTTTATGTAGAAGGAGATGGAGCCTTTACAAGTGGTGCTTTATTTTTAAAGCAATACGCTTCAGGTGCTACAAACGTTACAGGTTACAATATAATTACAACGCAAACAAGTGGATTCTTATTTTCTGCTTCGGTAGCAGCTAGCTTTAAAAACTTTATTTTAGATGCAAGCTCGCTTACAGATGTAACACAAAGAACATATACGCTTCCTAATGCTTCAGGCACTCTTGCCTTAACATCTAGTTTAGCTTCTTACGTTCCCTACACAGGTGCAACGGGAGCGGTAAACTTAGGTGCTTTTGATTTAACGGTAAATAGCATAAGAGTTGGTAGAGGAGCAGGAAGTATAGCGGATAACATAGCAGTAGGGGCTTCTGCTCTTAATTCTAATACAACAGGAACTTCAAATACGGCAGTAGGAAATCTTTCCTTATTTACTAATACAACGGGAGGAGGTAATTCTTCATTTGGAGTTTTTTCTCTTTTATTTAATTTAACAGGAAGCAATAACACGGCAATTGGAGGGTCTACTCTTTATTCTAATACAACAGGAGGAGCTAATGTTGCAATAGGCTTAAATGCTCTTTATTCTAATACAACAGGAGGTGCTAACACAGCAAATGGTGTCCAAGCTCTTTATGCTAATACATCAGGTATTTATAATACTGCAATAGGTAGTACTGCTCTTTATGCTAATACAACAGCAAACTATAATACTGCAGTAGGAAATAATGCCCTTTTAGCTAATACAACAGGAGAAAACAATACCGCACTAGGAAATAATGCTGGGCAAAGTATAACAACAGGTAGTAACAATGTTATTATTGGTGGTTATGCTGGAACTGCAGCTATGGCTAATAACATAGTTTTATCAGATGGGGCGGGAAATATAAAATATCAATGGAACGGAACTACTAATACGCTTTTTGGAACTACCACACTTACGGGAGCTTTAAGCGGTACAAGTGCTACGTTTTCTAGTAATACTGGAGTAATAGTAGGGGCAAATAGTAGGGCATTTATTCGCCAAACGGTTGGAGGAGATGCTGAAATGGGAGCAGCAACAGGAGGATTATTAAGTATATTTAGTAACAATTCTAGTGTTTTATCTTTTGCAGTAGGAGGAGCCGCCACGTTTTCGAGTAGTGTTACGGCAACTTATGCTAGTTTATCTCAAGCGGGTTCAGCAACGACAATAACACAGAATGCAAGATTTTCGAATACAACAACATCAACCGCTAATGGTTCAGGCGTAGGATTTGATTTTGCATTAACAGATGCGACAGGAGCAGGAAAACAAACAGGTCAAATAGCAAGTGTTTGGTCAGACAATAGTGCTAATGATGTTGCTGATTTAGCTTTTTATACAAGACCGACAGGAGCAGGTATTTCTGAAAAATTAAGAATTACAGGAAATGGTAATGTAGGAATAAATATGACTTCGCCAAGTGCTAAAATGCAAATTTTAAGCACTTCAGCAGGATCTGCAACCGTAGGATTGTTTTTAAATAATTTCAGCACTACAATAAATACAGAAATTAGATTAGCTTTTGCAGCAAATACAAATGATGATATAGCATCTAATAGATATTCCTACATTTCTGCTTTAAATACTAGTGGAAGCAATGGACAAGCTTTATTATTTGCAACTAATGAAGCGGGTGCTTCTGCGGTAGAACGTATGCGGATTGCTAGTGGAGGTACAGTAAGTATTGGAAATTCATCTCCACAAAATTTATTTAACGCAAACGTAAGAGGATTAGTATTTGGTAATTATTCTTCTTTATCAAGTAATAGTTCTTCAGGATGGACAAGTTTAGCTAACAATGCAGCTCAAACAATAGGTTCATCTGAAACAAGTGGATGGTCATATCAAAATACTGATGCAGCAGCAAAACTTTCATTAACAAACGGTGGATTTGCATTTCAAGTATCAGGTTCAGGAACAGCAGGAACCGCAATTTCGTGGACAACTGCTATGACAATTATGAATGCGGCTAATGCAGGAAAGGTAGGCATCGGAACAGCTACGCCAAGCTCATTATTAACAGTAGCAGGCACAACAGATTTAGCTTATACAAATGGTACTACTATTTTTAGAATTGATAGAAGTGGTTCAGTAGTTAGATTACAAAATTATAGTTCAGGTTCTGCGGCTAATATATCTTTAGCTTACGATGGGGGCAACGTAGGCATCGGAACGACTTCGCCTGTATTTAAACTAGATGTTCGAGATACATCTACTAGTAATGTTGTCGTTTCAGGATTTGTAAATACTTCTACTGCATCAAATACGACTAAATCAACAACCATTTCTTTATTGCTTACAGACACTGCTGGAACTGCTAAAGATGTAGCTTATTTAAGAGCATTTACTGATGGGGTCAACGTTTTGGCGGGCGGGCTAGCTTTTGATACTAGACGTACTGATACTACACCTGTTGAAGCGATGCGGATTACTAGCGGGGGTTCTTTATTAATTGGTCAATCAGCATCTAGTCTAACTGATAACGGTTGGAATTTGGCTAATAGTGGAGGAGGACATACTGCTTTTCAAATTACAAATAATGAAGCATTTATATTTAATAATAGAACAGGTGGTACAACTTATCAAATTGATTTTAGAACTCTACAAGTAGAAAGAGGAAATATAACTGTTAGCGATGTAGCGGTAGCTTATAACACTGTTTCGGATTACAGATTAAAAGAGGATTTAAAACCTATTAAAGGACTTGAAATTGTTAACAAAATTAATGTTTACGATTATAAATGGAAATCCGAAAATACTCGAATGGATGGTGTTTTAGCTCACGAGCTACAAGAAATCCTTCCTTATGCGGTTCAAGGAATTAAAGATGGAGAAAAAATGCAAAGCGTAGACTATTCCAAAATCGTTCCCGTAATGGTGCAAGCAATTAAGGAGCTAACAGAAAAAGTAAAAACTTTAGAAAACAAATAATATGACAACAACATATCAATGGGTCGTATCTTCAATGGATACCGCACCTTCTTTAGACGGATTAACAGATGTAGTGGTAACAGTACATTGGAGAAGAAATGCAGTTGCGACAGATGCAGACAAAACTTACTATGCTGACACGTATGGTGCAATGGGTTGCACAACTCCATCGGAGACTGACTTTACTGCTTATCCTGACTTGACATTTGAGCAAGTATGTGGATGGTTAGATGCAGGTAATGATGTAGAGGCATTGAATGCAAATCTTGATGCTCAAATTGAGAATCAGATTAATCCGCCAATTATTGTGCTACCAAATCCGTGGGCTACTCCTACAATTGCACAAGAAATTGTTGCAGGTGATCAACCTATTGCTTAACTTTGTTAAAAATAACATAAATATGAAACTAAACTTTAATTTTAATCTAGTCGATTTAGACGGCAAGGAAATTGACAATGCTAATGCAGGTAAGTTAGTAGCTAACTCATTAGTGCAACAATCTAAGGGCGATGCTCTTAAGTTTTGGGAATGGGCTTTAGCTCTTAATAAAGGAGAGGTTCTTGACCTTGACTCATCAGACCAAGAGACTTTGAAAAACTTTGTTAAGGACAGTGAGAACTTTGCTATCATTGCTAAGGCTCAGTTATTACAATTGTTCAAGAAGGACTAGTCTATCTATTACATCTTCAGCAACTATACTCCTCTGACACTCAAAATGTCGGGGAGTATTCTTAAAAATGGGGCACCAGTCAAAGTCCCCGGCATCGAATTTAAAGTTGGAGTTATTCCAACATCCATTGCAAACATTCTTATTTGTGATGCGTATGCAATCAAACTCGTGATCCTCTTCGGCAAAGTTATTAATCATCACTACTTGTTTACCTAGAGCCCAAGCCAACCAGCTCACTCCACTGCCTAATCCAATGAAGAATTCACTATGGTGGATAATAGCCATCGTCTTTTGGATGTCAGTATTAATAATCTGCTCACAGTTATCGAAAGGATTATGCTCAAGTGATACGTTAATTACTTTGTAGCCTTTCTCGTGCAAATAGTTTATCACCCCTTGCCATCCTTCTTTTGTCCAGAACTTACACCCAGCTGTAGAGTTAGTAGCTATCGTAACATATTTACCATAGTTATTGATGCCAGCATCATACTTTAACTTAGGCTTAATCTCCTCAAAGTCAAGTCCAAGAATATTAGTTGCTGCTTCTTGCAATTTAATTGTATTTGGCAACACCGGCTCTTTGTTAGTATCATAGAACCAACCTATGTTATACTGAGCATAAATATTAGGAACAACTGTGCCAGGTTCCACTAACTCTATCTCAGGAATGTCCAGTATTTTATTTAAAAAAGTGGACAGAATTACTTTGCACTTATGCTTCTTTTGAAACTCTAAAGCATATGGTGCCCAGGCAATTGTGTCACCTAGTGACTTACTAGCAAGAGCAATGTACACACGCTTGCCTTCTAGGTCAAGTATATTGTGGTGTATGAGCTCATCGTTCATAAAAACTTTACTCTCCCACTTAGTGTAGTATTGCCTGTTTAGTTTAATCCAACTGTTTGATCCGATAGTATTCTCATATACCAAGTTGTCGCCATCAAAGTATTGCACTTTAAAGTCTGCTTTTAGCCCTGACTTAATTTCTAGGTATGGCTGACCAACAAAGTGTTGGATGATGGTTACATCTTGTTCTTGTTTGTCGAGTGTCATTACTTTGTTGTAGAAGTTAATTTGTTTCTCAGTGAATACCTCTGTGGTGTTATCTGTAGGTACATTGTAATTACATTGCACCGAGTTTAGGTCGGTGTCAATAGGTTGAATATACTTATCAAACATCGATCCATATTGTGGCAGGTTGCGAGCAATAATTGGCTTGCCAAAAGATATCGCCTCACGTAATACCAATGGATTGCACTCCCATGTAGAGTTAAACATAAATATGTCTGCCCATCTCATATACATTTCTACATTACCTTTCTCTCCCCATATCGTCACGTTGGAAGGAATGTCTTTCATTAAAGGTTCCCAGTAGTGTTTAAAGTTTATAGCTTGGTTGCCAATAAAGTGAAAGTTCATCTCAGGATACTTTTTTGCTATCTCAAGACCTTCGGCTTGATTCTTCCCTGGAGTCCATAATCCTACATTGACTACGTTTATTTTACTTGTGTCAAAAGGATTTAGATATAGGTCATTTCTTTTATCATCAATTGGGAACTCAATCACCTCTTTGTAAGATGGCGATGAAGCAAATGTTTCTAAGTGATATGGAGTGCAGAAATAGTAGGCATCAGGGTGAAATATCTTTTCTTTGTCGTGGTTAAATGACACGTCATGGCACGTCTCTACAATCCGGTAGCTTCTGTCCTCACGATATAATTCAGATATCATATCACGATTAAACCTTTCAGCAGGCTCGTGGATATGCACAATGTCAGGATTAAACTTAGTTATTATATTAAATAGCTCCATCTTGTCCTCATGTAGAGTATGGAATGGAACAAGACTCTTAATGACATTACGTTGTACGACATAGTCTAAGCTATGGCATTGATACTCTACTACCTCAATGTCAAATGTCTTGTAAAGAGTTTGAATACTCTTCAAAACAAATGCCGGCATCCCGCCAGTCGAACAGTGAGCAATTAAGTATAGTATCTTCATATGCTAAAATTAAAATATAATTAGTACTTTTACAAAAAAATATAATACAATGGATAAATTAACACAAGATGAGTTGGATCGTTTCAGAAACGCTCACACAGAAATCAGAAATCTTCGCAATGCTTTAGCAGATGCTGAGATATCAATTCACAATTCCAAGCTAGAGAAACATTCTGTTTTAGCTCAACTAGATACAGCAGGGGCTACACACGTTAGCATTCAGCAAGAACTGCACGCTAAGTATGGAGATATAACGATTGACTTTGCTACTGGAGAAATCAAGAACAAAGATGGTAATTCGTAAAATATCAGTAGGTGCAGACTATAAGAATGCAATGAACTACATGCATAATCAAGCTGTACTCCAAGGGAACTATAATATACATTTGATTCGTCAGACTGAAGCTGGAGATGTTGAAATCTACATCGAGGCTAATGATGAGGTGGTATTATGGAAAAAAATTAATGGCAACATGCCATTCTTAATTGAATATAATATAGATTTTTAAATCATGAAGTCGCCCTATTATTTTTTGGTAACACCAAAGGGGGGCAAACGGTATGATAATCAAAGAGGAGAACTTTATATTTCTACCTCCAAAGAAGATCATCGTGTAACGACAAGAGAAGCTGTTGTTATCTCAACCCCTATTAATTACACTGGCCCTATCGAGCCTGGAGACACAATTGTGTGCCATCATAATACTTTCAGGATATACTATGACATGCGAGGTAGAGAGAAGTCTGCTTGGAATTACTTCCGGGATGATTTGTTCTTTATTGATGACCCATATGCATACAAGAAACCAGGTGGTGAGTGGAAGGGGATAGGTAGATATCTGTTCATCAAGCCAATCGACAATGACTTTGAAGGCATTACATCTGCGGATGCAAAGAAGCCTCTTACAGGCACGATAAGATACACGAACGATGAGATACTAGACTTGGGTGTAAAAGAGGGCGACACGGTCACGTTCGAGCCTGAGAGCGAGTATGAGTTCGACCTAGATGGTGAGATTTTATATCGCATGTACACCAAGAATGTAACAATAAAATTGAATGAATAAAATAACCGAGTTAAAGAAGCGTATTATTGAGTCGGGCTACAAAGCAGTTGAGGAGTTAATCAAGGTTGCTGAGGAGAAGATTGTCACCCACATGGAGGATGACTTGTCTGCAGACAAACTAAAGAATGCAGCCGCAGCAAAGAAGTTAGCTATCATGGATGCTTTTGAGATTCTTAAAAGAGTCGAGGAGGAGAATAATATTATTGAGGGAGTAGTTGGAAACTCTGCACCTACTAACCGTGGGTTTGCAGAACAAAGAGCAAAAGGAAAATGAGTTTATTCTACATTGATGAGTCTAATGTTCCTGAGAAGATTCTTGCAAAAAGAAATGCAAAGAAGGATTGGGAGTATGGCTGGGATCCTGAGTACGACTTTGTGGTTATCTCTAAAGATGGCACAATTGGAGAGGTGTACAATATCAGCGGTTTAAGAATTGCTCTACCATTAGCTCCTGACAAGGTTGACTATGATGGTAAAAGATGGCAAGCTACAGAACTACCCAAAGAACTATCTCGCATCAAGACCATCTTTGATTGGAACCGTCGTGACAATTCATTTAAGTCTCAATGGGTAGACTATATCGAAAAAGAGTTTGACAGACGTGAGTTAGGTTTTTGGTTCATAAATAGAGCCGAGAAGACTTATATCACAGGTGCACACTATATGTACTTGCAATGGTCAAAGACCGACGTAGGTCATCCTGACTTCCGTGAATCAAACAGAGTATTCTTTTTATTTTGGGAAGCGTGTAAGGCTGACAGCAGATGTTTTGGTATGTGCTATCTTAAGAACCGTCGTTCAGGTTTCTCTTTTATGGCCTCTTCTGAAGCTGTCAACATTGCAACTCTAGCCAAGGATGCTCGTATAGGTTTAACATCTAAGACAGGTCTAGATGCTAAAAAGATGTTTACTGATAAAGTGGTTCCGATTGTAAATAATTACCCATTCTTTTTCCAACCGGTACGTGATGGTATGACAACTCCAAAGACGGAGATTGCCTTCCGTGTACCAGCTTCTAAGATTACTCGTAAGAATATGGACGAGGAGAATGAGGAAGATATAGATGGATTGGATACAACAATTGACTGGCGTAACACAGCAGATAACTCCTATGATTCAGAAAAATTATTATATTTGGTTGAAGATGAGGCTGCTAAGTTAGAGCGTCCCATGAACATACAGAACGGTTGGCGTGTCAGAAAAACTTGTCTTCGTTTAGGTGCTAGGATTATCGGCAAGTGTATGATGGGATCAACATCTAATGCACTCGATAAAGGTGGAGAAAACTATAAACGTATTTACTATGACTCGAACGTCAAGAAAAGAAACAAAAATGGTCAGACTATATCGGGTCTATATTCGCTCTTTATTCCAATGGAGTATAACTTTGAGGGATATATTGACGAGTACGGTCACGCAGTCCTAGAGACACCTGAGAAACCTGTGCGTTCAGCAGAGGGTACTTGGATAACACAAGGCGTAATTGAGTATTGGAATAATGAGGTAGCTTCATTGAAAGCTAACCCTGATGCACTAAACGAACACTATCGCCAGTTCCCTCGTACAGAGTCGCATGCCTTCCGTGATGAGACTAAGTCATCTCTATTTAACCTGACTAAAATATATCAGCAGATAGATTACAATGACGGCATGATCCAAGACCACGTGCTAACACGTGGATACTTTCACTGGGCTAATGGAGAGAAAGACACCAAAGTTATTTGGACACCTGATAAAAATGGTAGGTTCTTAGTATCTTGGATACCTGGGCCACACATCAACAATAATTATATTACTAAAAATGGGAATAGGTATCCGGGTAATGAGCATATTGGTGCGTTTGGGTGTGACCCATATGACATCTCAGGTGCGACGTTTGGTGGCTCTAATGGATCACTTCACGGACTAACTAAGTTTAATATGACAGGTGCCCCGTCTAATACATTCTTTTTAGAATACATTGCTCGTCCACAGACGGCAGAGATATTCTTTGAAGAAGTGCTGATGGCTTGTGTGTTCTATGGAATGCCTATTCTTTGTGAGAATAATAAAGCACGACTGCTATATCACTTTAAGAATAGAGGCTATCGTGGTTTCTCAATGAACCGTCCCGATAAGCATGCACATAAACTTTCTTTCACAGAAAGAGAGATTGGTGGTATACCATCATCAAGTGAAGACATTAAGCAAGCACACGCCACAGGCATCGAGACATACATTGAACGAAATGTCGGATTAGACATGGAAGGCAACTACCGTCAGCCTGATGAGATAGGCGATATGCCGTTTAATAGAACACTTCAAGACTGGGCTAAATTCGATGTAAACGATAGAACTAAATTTGATGCATCAATTAGTTCGGGATATGCTATTATGGCAAATCAAAAGCACGTATATTTGCCTGAGAAAAAAGAGTCAAAAATAAGCATTAAATTTGCAACTTACGATAACACTGGTTCCTTCAGTAGAATTAACAAGATATGAACAAACCTCCTGGAATATTAATGCCAGATACCCAATTCCCTTCGCAGTTAGCTACTGATCAAGAAAAGGCATCATGGGAATACGGCTTAAGAATTGGTCAAAGCATCTCATACGAATGGTTTGCTAAAACAGGCACTGGATGCCGATACTATTCACAATGGATTGATTTTCACCGTACTAGACTTTATGCTCGTGGTGAGCAGCCAATCGCAAAATATAAAAACCAATTTGAAGTTAATGGCGATATGTCGCATATTAACCTAGATTGGACACCTGTCCCAATCATCCCTAAGTTTGTTGACATTGTTGTTAATGGTATGCATGACCGATTATTTGAGGTTAAGGCGTATGCTCAAGATGCCATGTCAATGGACAACAGGTTTGAATTTCAACAAATGGTTGAAAGAGATATGCTTGCAAAAGACATATTGGTTATGGGTAAGAAGGAATTGGGTGTTGATGCTTTTAATATTCCAGAAGAAGAAGTTCCTGATAACGATCAGGAATTGTCTTTATACATGCAGCTTAAATATAAGCCTGCTATTGAGATTGCGGAAGAAGAAGCAATTAATACTATATTAGATTTAAACCATTATCAAGACGTTCGTAAAAGGGTCGACTACGATATCACAACAATTGGCATAGGAGTAGTAAAGCACTCATTTGTACCAGGAACCGGAGTTCGTGTGGAGTATGTTGACCCCGCTAACATTGTTTATAGTTACACTGAATCCCCATCATTTGAAGATTGCTTCTATTGGGGTGAAGTAAAACAAGTACCAATCACTGAACTAATTAAGATTAAGCCAGACATTACAAAAGAAGAACTAGCTGAGATTCAACAATTAGGTACAGCGTGGTACAATTATTATGGGATTATGCGTCCCTACCGTAGCGACATCTTTAATAGAGATGTTGTTACATTATTGTATTTTAATTATAAAACAGACAAGACATTTGTTTACAAGAAGAAATATCTTGACAACAATGGTGTTCGTGTAATCCAAAAAGATGAAAGCTTTAATCCTCCTGAGGGAACTGAAGAAAGGTTTGAGAGAATTGAGAAGAGAATTGACGTATGGTACGAAGGTGTTATGGTACCTGGATCTCCTTATTTACTTAAGTGGGAGCTTGCTCGCAATATGGTTCGCCCTAAATCTGCTTCTCAGTATGCATTACCAAACTACATCGCTGTAGCACCAAGAATGTATAAGGGTATCGTTGAGTCATTGACTCGTCGTATGATTCCTTTTGCTGACTTAATTCAAATGACTCACCTTAAGTTACAACAAGTATTACAACGTGTTGTGCCAGATGGTGTGTTTATTGATGCCGATGGTATTAATGAGGTTGACTTAGGTACTGGTGGTTCTTATAATCCAGAAGATGCTCTTCGTTTGTATTTCCAAACGGGTAGTGTTATTGGACGAAGTATGACTACTGATGGTGAATTAAACCATGGGCGTATTCCAATCCAAGAACTTAATACAAATAGTGGACAAGGTAAGATTGCTGCATTAATTGGAGCTTATAATCAATACCTAAGCATGATCCGTGATGTAACAGGATTGAATGAAGCACGTGATGGATCAAGTCCTCATCCTGATGCATTGGTTGGTGTTCAAAAATTAGCTGCATTGAATTCAAATACAGCAACTCGTCATATATTAGAAGGAAGTTTATTTATTACTCGCAAGTTATCTGAGGCGTTATCGCTTCGTGTTGCTGATATATTAGAATACTCTGATTTCAAAGAAGAGTTTACAATGCAGATTGGTAAATACAATGTTGCTATTTTAGAAGAGATTAAAGATTTGTATTTACATGATTTTGGTATATTTATTGAAGTAGCTCCAGATGAAGAGGAGAAGGGGCAATTAGAAGCTAATATTCAAATGGCATTACAGAGGGATCAAATATCTCTTGAAGATGCTATTGATATTCGTCAAATGAAGAATATTAAAATAGCCAATGAATTATTGAAATTAAAGCGGAAGAACAAAGAGAAGAAAGATATGGAGAATGAGCAAGCAAAAGTTCAAATGCAAACTCAGGGTAATATACAATCTTCTCAAGCAGCTGCTCAATTCAAACTACAAGCAATTCAAGCAGAAGCTCAAGCAAAAGCACAAATTGCTCAGTCACAAATGCAGTTTGATATTCAACGTATGCAAGCAGAAGCCCAGATTAAGGAACAACTTATGTCTGTTGAATTTAACTACAACATGCAATTAAAAGGCATGGAAGTAGAGAAGATTAAGCAGTTAGATATGGATAAAGAGAAAGCAAAGGATGATCGCACAAAAATCCAAGCTACTCAGCAATCTAAATTGATTGAACAGCGTCAAAAAGACTTACCGGCAATGAACTTTGAATCAGAAGAAGATTCATTGGACGGCTTCAGTTTGGAGCAGTTTAATCCAAGATAAAATTTATTACTACTTTTGTGCAACTAAATTAAATTAAATGGATAATATTCAAGTAAAACTTGTGGACTTTCAAGAAAAGTCCGTAGCGGAAGTTGAGCAACAATTGCTTAACGACCATGCTGAAAAGACCGCTCCAATTGAGGAGATGGCTGCAGAATTAAAAGCAACTACCGAGGAAACTCCGGCAGTTATTGAAAGTCAACCACAGTTTGGTGACAACGACGTTCTTTCATATTTGAAAACAAAATTCAACAAGGAGGTAAACTCTTTGGATGAATTATTTACAGAAAAACCACAGCCTCAACAGGAGTTACTTCCTGAAGATGTTAATGCTTTCTTAAATTTCAAGAAAGAGACAGGGCGTGGTTTAGAAGATTTCTATCGTGTTAATCAAGATTTTTCTAAGATTACACCGGAAAGACTTCTAGCTGATTATATGCGTGAGAGTAATCCTGATTTTGATGATGAGGATATCGCATTCGAATATGAATCAAAGTTTAGCTATGATGAAGATGAGGATGACGAGAAAGAAATCAAACGCAAAAAGTTAGCACTTAAAAAAGAACTTGGCAAGGCGTCAAAGTACTTTGAAGAACAAAAGGAAAAATATAAAACCCCCCTTGCGTCAAGGATGGAGTCTACTATTCCTGCTGAGGACAAAGAAGCTTTGGAATCTTACAAGCAATATATCAGCCAATCTTCTGCTATGCAGCAAGATCAGGCTAAAAAGTCGGAGTACTTTATTAATAAGACTAACGATTTATTCTCTGATGAATTCAAAGGTTTTGATTTCAAAGTTGGAGATAAAGATGTTTCTTATAAACCTGGAACTCCAGAGCAGCTGAAAGCTCAACAAACAGATATTTCTAAATTCTTTAACAATTTTGTTAATGAAGATGGATACATTAAGGATGCTAAACAGTATCACAAAACAATTGCTGCGGCAATGAACCCCGATGCAATGGCCAAATTCTTTTATGATATGGGCAAAGCAGATGCTATTGATGACAGCGTTCGTCAAAGCAAGAACATAGATATGAGTGTGAGGAATTCTCCACAGAATATTGAGAAAGGTGGGTTTAAAGTTACAGCATTGGATAATGATCATGGTAGTAGACTTAAGATTAAATCATTTAAAAACTAAAAACTAAAAAAAACAAATGGCTGGATCAGTTCAAAGTACCCCTGGTTTTCAATTAGAACCATCAGCGGTAAAGGCAACATTGCCTACAAATTACATTACCAACTTCGATTTCTTAAACCAGTATCTTCCTGATACTTACGAGGCAGAATTCGAGCGTTATGGTAATCGCTCTATTGCATCTTTCTTACGTATGGTAGGTGCAGAATTACCTTCTAACTCTGACTTAATTAAGTGGGCAGAGCAAGGTCGTTTACACACTAAGTATGTAAACTGTACTTCAGCTGCTGCTGCAGGACAAGATACTGCTACTTGGACAGTTGAAGACGTAGATGTTACTGTTAACTTCCGTGTTAACCAAACTGTATTCTTATCAGCTAACGCTGGTTCTGCTTCAGATCGTGCGGTTATTACTGCTGTAGATACAACTGCTAACACGTTCACTGTTGCTTACTATGCTGCAGCTGGACAAGTAATTGCTGTAGATACTGCTTCTACTGCATTCGTTTACGGTTCTGAATTCACTAAGGGTTCATTAGGAATGGAAGGTTCACTTGAGTCTCAAGATATTTTCTTAGAGAACAAGCCAATCATCATCAAAGACAAGTATGCTGTATCAGGTTCTGACATGGCTCAAATCGGATGGGTTGAAGTAACTTCTGAGAATGGTGCTACTGGTTACTTATGGTACATCAAGTCTGAGCACGAGACTCGTTTACGTTTCGAAGATTACTTAGAGATGTCAATGGTTGAAGGTGTTCCTGCAGAAGCTGGTTCAGCTGCTCAAACTTATTTGACAGTTGCTGCTTCTAACGTACAACCTGGTGCTGCTGGTACTCAAGGTTTATTTGATGCTGTTGCTACTCGTGGTAACGTATGGGCTGGTGGTAATCCAACTACTTTGTCAGACTTCGATTCAATCATCCAACGTCTTGACAAGCAAGGAGCTATCCAAGAGAACGTGTTATTCGTTAACCGTAAGTTCTCTTTCGATATTAACGATATGTTAGCTGCACAAAACTCTTACGGAGCAGATGGTACTTCTTATGGTCTATTTGACAATAACGAGACTATGGCGTTAAACTTAGGTTTCTCAGGATTTAAGCGTGGATATGATTTCTACAAGACTGACTGGAAATACTTAAATGATGCTACTACTCGTGGTGGAATCGTAGGTGGAGCAATCAATGGTATCTTGGTACCTGCAGGTTCTACTAACGTATACGATCAAATCTTAGGAAAGAATGCAAAGCGTCCGTTCTTACACGTTCGTTACCGTGCTTCTGAAACTGAAGATCGTCGTTACAAAACTTGGATCACTGGTTCTGCTGGTGGTGCTCAAACTAGCGACCTTGATGCAATGGAGGTTAACTTCTTATCTGAGCGTGCTTTATGTACACTTGGTGCGAATAACTTCTTCTTGTTCGAGAACTAGTAAAGTTGGGGGGAGGCTTTATGTCTCCCCTTTTTTTAAAATTTAAAATCAAATAAAATGTCAAATCCAAAAGAATTCAAGGACAAGGTCTATGTCCTTAAAAGAAAAACATTCCCTATCTCATTTATGATTTCAGGTAGAAATACCAATCGTAAGCCTTTACTTCACTTTGATGAGACCAAAGGTATTAACCGTGCATTGCGTTATGCAGTTAATCAAAAATCTCCATTTGAAGATGAGCAAGATGGAAACTTTATTTTAGAACCAATCATCTTTGAAGATGGTTTATTAGCAGTTCCAAGAAACAACCAAGTGTTACAGTTGTTTTTACAATATCACCCAGAGAACAATGTTTTGTTTGAAGAGGTTGATACTCAGAGAGATGCAACTAATCAAATTGATGTATTAAATGCTCAATTAGATGCTCAGATTGCTGCACGTGAATTAGATATTAATACAGCAGATGCATTAGGTCGTGTGCTATTAGGTACCCGTGTGGATAGATTGACTAGCGAAGAACTTAAGCGTGACTTAATTCTTTATGCTCGTAATCATCCTGTTGGCTTCTTGAACATGTTAAATGATCCGGAGCTTAAGTTAAATGATATTGCAGCTAAGTCATTGCAAGATGGTACGTTTGTATTGAAAAACAAGAAACGTGATATCTTCTTTAACTTACCTGACAATAAGAATAAACTAATGGGTGTACCATTTGGTGAAGACCCAGTGAGGTTATTAGCATCGTTCCTACAAAGCAACGATGGTCTCGATATTTATGAGACGCTAGTTAAGAAATACCGTTAATTAAGAGGGCACATCTAGTGCCCTTTTTTTATTATCTTTGTCATTATGATAAATTCCGTACGAAATACTGTCCTAAATATTATCAATAAGGATAATAATGGGTTTATTACACCAGAAGAATTCAACAGCTTTGCAAAGCAGGCTCAGTTAGAATTGTTCATGCAATACTTCTTTGACTTTCAGCAGTCCAAAGTAAAGGACATGAAGGGCATGGAGACTAGCGGGTACTCAGATATCACCAAGCAAATAGACCAAACAATTGACTATTTTTCTAAAAATGAAGATTTGGTTTATAATGCAGGAACTGGTCAATTTGATTTACCGGTAAATTTCTTTTTATTAAATGTATTGTACTATAATGGTAAAGAGGTTACTCACGTTAATCAAGAGAAATTATATTATTTGCTTAATTCGAATTTGACAGCACCAACATTAACATACCCTACGTATGTTATGCAAGGTAATCAAGTAGCTGTGTATCCTGATACTATTGTAGATGATATTAATATTTATTACGTCAGATATCCGCAAGACCCTAAATGGACTTATACGGTAGTTGACGGCAGTCCATTGTTTAATCAATCGGCTAATGACTATCAAGATTTTGAATTAGCAATATCCGACTTCCCTAAATTGGTAGTTAAGATTTGCCAGTATGCTGGAGTTAGTATTAGAGAGATGGATGTAACATCAGCGGCACGTGCCGAAGAAGCGTACACTGATCAAACACAACAATAATGAATCAGGAAAAATATTACACCAATGATGGGGTTTCGCCCACCGATGCCAATTGGGGCACGTATCAAAATGTAACATTAGGTGATGTTGTTAATAACTTCATCTTAATGTATACAGACGATGGTGATTTATTGAATAACATCAATAGATACAAGATATTGTTTCACGCTAAAAGAGCTGTGCAAGAACTGAATTACGATGGAAATCGTCAGACAAATGCATTACAACTAGAAGTTGGGCATGATTTAAAATTCGTGCTACCTCCTGATTACGTGAACTATGTTCGTGTATCTTTATTTCATGGAGGTATTTTGTACCCTATGTCTGAAGATCCTCAAGCTAATACAGCTATTGAATTCTTGCAAGATGACCAGTATCAAATTTTATTTGATGACCAAGGTAATGCTTTGCAAGGAACGTCTAAGTTAGACTTATCTCGTATAGATGGTATTAACTATCAGATATGCCCATTCAATAATCAGTGGGGATGGTATGTAGACGGACTATGGTATTTTGCTTATGGCTACGGAGCCGTGTACGGGCTTAATACAGAGACGGCTAATACTAACCCTACCTTTAGGGTAGATAAGGCTACAGGTGTCATTAATTTTAGTTCGGGCATGTTTAACCGGTCAGTGGTGTTGGAGTATATCTCTGATGGACTGTATCCAGGTGACGACGCTCAGATTACTATTGCAAAGTTAGCAGAGGAGTATATTTACTCATATATCAAGTGGGCTATTTTAAATACTAAGGCAAACCAGCCCGAGTATGTTATTAACAGAGCTCGTAAAGAAAAAGTTTCCAATTGGAGAAACACAAAGATTAGATTAAGTAATTTACACCCGGGTCGCTTGTTGATGAACATGAGAGGCCAATCTAAGTGGATTAAGTAAATGATAGAACTTCAAAGAAACTTCCTTTCAGGGGTCATGAATAAAGACCTTGACCCTCATTTTTTACCAGATGGTGCATATAGAGATGCGCTTAATATTATTGTGGGTGATTCTGATGGGGCATTTGTCGAGGAAGATGGCTCACGTAATGGCGTAGCTCAAAACTACTTAGGTAATATTTTAAAGGGAAGTGATTTAGAGTTAGTCAATGCAATGTGTATTGGGTCTCTTGCGTACGAAACAAATAATTCAATTTATTGGTTAGTAGCATCCGATACCCTAGATGCTATATATGAGTATAATGAAACATTAGATACATTAACTCCAGTTATTCAAGCTACTAAACTAACATCTACCACGCCTTCATTGCTTGGCTTTAACAAGGAGTATTTTGTTACAGGCATAAATTATATCAATGGACTTCTTTTCTGGACTGACAACTTAAATCCTCCCCGCAGGATTAATATTGATCGTGCAAAGAATTATGCGGTAGATGGGTTTACCGATGCGGACATTAATGTCATCTTGGCCCCACCATTATCTGCACCAACAATTAACTTATATTCAGAAGGTGAGGCCAATAACTTAGAGAATAAGTTTCTTTACTTTTCTTATAGATATAAGTATTTAGATAACGAATATAGTGCCCTGTCTCCATTTTCTCCTGTAGCTTTCTTCCCAAAAGAATACGCATATGACTATGGTGTATCAGAGAATATATCTATGGTTAATAATTTTAACACAGCAGATATAACTTTTAATTCAGGTGATAAGAATGTAAAAGAAATACAATTAATATTTAGGGATACATTAAGTACAAATACCTATGTGATTGATAATTTAGTTAAATTATTAAATGATTACACGGACAATACAGAATATTCTTTTCAATTTAAAAATAATAAAGTATTTACATTATTGCCAATTGAGCAAGTAAATAGACTTTTTGACAATGTACCAATTAGAGCAAAGTCTCAAGAATTAATTGGAAGCAGATTGGTGTATGGTAATTATACCCAATTCTTTGATTTATTAAAGGAGAACAAGGAGCCCATCAATCCAGCCTTCTCTGTATCATTTATACCTAATTCGGTGGTTAGCGGTACTCCTACTCCTACATTTAAGAGTAATAGAGATTACGAAATTGGTATTGTATATTTAGATGATTATGGCAGAACAACTACTGTAATTACGCCTACAGAAAATACTAATACAGTATTTATACCAGCATCGAGTGCCATTAAGGCAAATAATATTCGAATTACTATTGATGGGACATACCAACCTCCTGCTTTTGCTACGTATTATCGTTTTATGATTAAACAAGATAAGCAAGAGTACTATAATTTATTCCCATTGACTTATTTTGAAGATGGTCAATTTAAATGGTTCTTGATTAATCAAGCGGATCAAGACAAGATATCTGTAGGTTCTTATTTGTATTTAAAGGGCTTGTCAAATAATACCAATATACAATATAAGGTATTAGACATTCAGTCTAAAAATGCAAACTTTTTAAATACGTCTAACGTAAATCAACCCGCAGGTGTATATTTTAGAATAAAAATTGATGATGCAGTCTTACCTCCAATTACATCTTATTCAGATGCTCAAGTAAGTGATAGCTCATCTACAGACACACCTGTTTTTGATAGATTTAGTGTTGCTGAGAATGCAATATTTTATGGTATAGGGTTAAATGATATGACCACTGGTGCATCAAATGCATATAGTGGGGTAGATGATATTAGATTCTATGTTCAAATAGATAGCGCAAGTACATTTAAATATTACGCTACATATAAGGGAACGTATAAGAATTTAGTTGCATCAAATGTAGCCATAACGGCAGGCGTTGATCAAGTTTTGACATATTCGGGCCTTAGTTGTTCGATTAATTTTGTATCAGCAACAGGTCATACAATAGATGATTATTGGGTTGTAAACTGTGTTAGTACAGGAGGTTATAGTATTTTCGGTGGATCTACTAACGAAAGTACATTGCTTTATCCTACTGCATTTTTTACGTTTACAGATTGGTCAATAAGCCCATCAGATGATGAGGACAGACCAATTAAAGCGGGTGCTATAGTTACCTTTAAATATAAGGAAACTGACAACACTGACCAGTGGATTACTCAAACATTTATCTCAACAAAGGACTATGTTAACATAGAGGAATGGTTTGTTGAAGATTATGTATATAAAAAATGGATTCAATATGATGGTCAATCTAAAAATTTAGGTGCAAGAAATATTGTATTTAGAAGAGGTGTAGCATCTGCTATAAATCCATCTAGAATATCTCAAGGTGGATCTATAAGTACTGCTTCATTAGCTTATCCTGTCTATATGTATTTCTATACATATCAATCTACAACAAGTGGAGCTAACGTAGATACTAATTTTAATCTACAGCAATCTGATTATCCATCTTTGTTTGAGACAGTTCCAGTAGACACCAATCAAGATATATATTATGAGCTTTCACAAACGTATCCTATTATCAATGGCAATCACTATGGAAATGTTGATAATCAAGATGTTGCGTTGGGGGCTCCGGCAATAATAGATTTAAACACCTTAAATTTTAATTCAGATTTTAATGCATTTACATTTGGTAACGGAGTAGAAAGTTTTAGAATTCGTGACGACTTTAATTCCGCAACAATGCAGTTTAGCCCACGAGCTAACTCAACTATTGAAGGATATAAGCAGGAAACGGTTGTTCAGGCATTAACATATAGCGGTGTTTATACTCAAACAACCGGAATTAATAGATTAAATGAGTTTAATTTATCACTTGGTAACTTTAAATATTTAGATAGATTCTTTGGTTCTATTCAAAAATTGTATTCAAGAGATACGGATTTAGTTGTATTGCAAGAAAACAAAGTATCTAAAGTTCTTTATGGTAAAAATTTATTAAGTGATTCTACTGGAGGTGGCGTGGTAACATCCGTTCCCGAAGTGTTAGGAACTCAAATTGCTTACATAGGGGAATATGGAATTAGTTTAAACCCTGAAAGTTTTACTATATGGGGTAATGACTTATTCTTTACAGATGCAAGACGTGGTGCTGTTTTGGCATTACAACCTAATGGGCTATTTGAGATATCTTCTCAAGGAATGAAGAACTGGTTTAAGGCTAACCTAGATACTAATACAGTAAAACTAGGAATGTTTGATCCGTATTTTGAAAATTATGTATTAGCTGCAGATAATGATAGAAAAATTAAAACTTGTTCTATATCTGTTACTCCTACAACATTAACATTTGACGGCACTGTTCAAAAGAAATCATTCTATATTGAGTCTAATACTGATTGGATAATAACAGTCCCTGTTAATGATTGGTTAACAGTTAGCGATATATTTGGTTCAAATAATCAATTGATTTATGTAGAAGTTTTAGAAAATTTAGGAGCTCCAAGAGATTTAGATATTACAATATCTGGTTGTACTGAAGATATTATATTAACTGTTGAACAAGATACGAGACCACCATTAGACGAATACTATGTAATGCATAAGTGTTCTGACGGTGCTGAAGCTAATTCTATTGCATACCCAGCTGACACATTTGAAATTGATGATAGAGTTACATCAGGTGGTAATACTTATGTTATAGATGGTATTATTAATTATAATCCGGGAGGTTCATTGCTTGCAATTACTGCAACAGGATTAACAGGATGCCCTAGTGCTCCTAGTTATGAGTGGTATGTTTTATATAAATGCTCTGATGGATCATCAGCAAACTCAGAAGTTTACGCAGGTAATACATTTGAGTTAGATGATAGAGTCACATCGGGTGGTAATACATATATTGTAGATGGTATTATTAATTACAATCCGGGTGGTACTTTGCTTGCAATTACTGCGACGGGATTAACAGGATGTCCTAGCCCAACTACTTATTATGAGTTAGCTGAGTGTTCACCTGGTACAGGATACGCATATACCACAATTGTTCCAGGAGCAGTTGGAAGAAGATATGTATTACCTAGTGGAAGCCCTATTTTCTATACGTTTACAGGAGCTACATTATCGCAATACTCGCCTCCTGTTGGGTATAATGGCTCAATTCAAATAACATCGTTCTATAGTTGTCCGTAACATTAAAATAAGTAAATTTGTAAGCATATGGCTAACTATACAATAACATATTCTCCAAGATTATCAGGATGGACATCATACCACTCATATTTACCTGAGTGGATGGTGTCTATGAATAATTATTTGTACACATTTAAGAACGGTAATTTATATAAGCACAATTCTAATACAACTAGAAATAGTTATTATGGCGTATTATACCCATCTAAAATAACTACTATTTTTAATAATGAGCCATCGCAAACCAAATCTTTCAAAACCATAGCCACTAATTCAACTACTGCTTGGGAAACAGATATTTTATCTGACCAAGGGAGTGGTTATATTGATGCAGGATGGTATGATTTAAAGGAAGGCACATGGTATGGCTATATTAGAAGAACTGAATTATCTGCTAATAATATATCTATGACATCTGTCCAAGGTATAGGCAATGTGACTACTTATGTAGCAGGTGTACTTACATTTGCTTTTGACATTGGTCACATAATTAGTACAGGAGATACTCTTTATTGGGTGAATTCAGGCGTACTTACGCTTATTGGTACAATAACAGCGCATGCTGCAAATACGGTGACAGTAACTGTAACAGGAACTCCACCAACAAATGGTAGCTTTATTCTTTATGAAAAAAGTCCAGTAGCTGAATCTAGTCCAACAAGAGGAACTTATCTAAGCGTAGAGTTTACTAATAGCGATACTACTTATACAGAAATGTTTATGGTAACTTCTGACGTATTCAAGAGTTATCCTTGATAATTTAATTATATTTGTAGAATGGAATTTAATATTAGGTTGCTAAACGAAAGTGACTATGATGACATTCTAGCTAAATGGTGGAAAGATTGGGGGGGAGAAATACCTCCAAGAGATTCATTAGCTAATAATGGCACTGGTGGTTTTATGGTTTCAAAAGGAGATGTAGACATTTGTGCTGGATTTGCTTATTATACCAACTCATCAATTGCATTTTGTGAATTTGTTGTTTCTAATTATAATTATAGAGAAAAAGATAGAAACAAAGCTATTGAATTTTTAATTGAAAGTTTATGCTTAGCATGCAAAGAAGCCGGATATAAGGTTATGTGGGCTTCCGTTCAAAATAAAAACTTAATAAATAAATATAAAAATACAGGGTATATTCAAACACAATCAAATTGTGTAGAATTAATAAAACATTTATAATATGGGTCTTGAAACCGCAGCAGCAATAGGTTTAGGAATATCAGCACTAGGTTCTGGTTATCAAATATTTCAAGGTGCTAGAGCTAAGTCAGATGCAAGTAGTGCAGCTGCACAAGCTGCGCAACAATATGCTTCCATTCAAGAAGGCAATAAGTTTAATGAATTACAAGTACCTACATTGGGGCTTGAATTGGCGCAACAAAACCTGCAAGCAAGACAAGCTAGTAATATTCAAGCATTACAAGAAGGTGGTGCTGCAACGGTTTTAGGCGGGTTAACTGCTGCAAACCAACAAGCTCAAGCTCAAGATTTACAATTAGCAGCACAAGCTCAAGAAGCGCAATATGCTCGTGATATGGCTCAAGCTCAGAACGCACAACAACTAGAAGCAAATCGTGTAAATCGGGGAGCTGGTTTAGCTCAAAGTAGACTACAAGGTGCTCAAGTTGCTGCTGCTGAAGGAGCGGGTGCTATAGCTGCGGGTATTGGTGGGTTAGCTGAAGCTGGAGTTAGTGCTGCTACTTTATCAGCATATAAAGATATCTATGGAAACAAAAAGGGGACTTTAGGTGATACAGATTTTGGTCAATCAGTAAAAACTTATTCAAACCAATTAAAAACTGATCCTATCTTAGGAGCAGGTTATTTAGGAGTACCTATTGGATTGGGTGGATATTATATGAATCCAGCAATCACTCAATTACCCCAACCAAAATAATTATGGCAGAATACGCAGGATATGTAGCATCGCAGCCGGTAGATTATGGCAAAATAGGAACAGGACTTGTTTCTAACCTTATTTCTATACAGGAAAAAAAGGCTGAGTATGATGAAAAAAAACAATTAGCTCTTGAAAAGCAACAAGAAAAAGAAGATGTATTATTAGATAGAGATAGCCAAAAAATACAAGATCAAATTAATAAAGATATTTCTAGTACAGGTTCTCAGAACTTGCAAAGAATAAGTAGTCAATCTGTATACGAAGCTGCTAATGCTGCAGCTCAATTAGGAAGATTAGCCAAGGCTGACAGAAAAAATGCATATGCATACACTCAAAAGGCCCAAGCATTAGCTAAAAATGTTGGCAGCTTAAGACAAACATTTAATGCCTACGCAAAAGGTTATGATGAAATTTTAAAATTAAGTGCAGGACAAGAATTAGATGCATTAGGAGAGGCTATGGCTAAAGATTATGCGCAAGCTGGCGATTTAAATGATGTAAATGCTGGTGTTGCAAATGATCAAAAAATTGTTTTTTATAAAAAAGATCCAAAAACTGGAGAAGTTATTACTATGGATCCAGAAGTTTATACGGATTACAATAGATTTGTTTCTAAAAAAGTAGATTACAATAAACTTTTTAATGATTTTACGACCAATAGAATAGGCGAATTTGAGTCTACCTCAAGAGGAGGTGCTTTAACCAAGATTGATAGCACTTCAATAATGAATAACCCTAATTTTGAGCCTGAAAAGAAAAAATTCGTTAGTAATTTAACTGCAACTCCATTCAGTACTGCTAAATTTTTAACCACGGAAGATCCTAGTTATCAAATTTATCGCGATGAAACTGAGAAAAAACAGTTAATTGAAGATGGTTTTGATGAAAACAAATTAATTAAATTAGGTAAAGATGCGGGTGGATACCCTAAGCCTATTATAACAGATGAGATGAAAACTGTTGCTGAGAAATTAGCATCAGATAAAATACAGGCATCTGTTTCATTTAAAACAACAGAAAGAAAGAACCCTAATATTATTATTACAACACCTAAGGAGCCTAAGGATATACCAAGGATGGATGTAGTAGAAGCTAAGAAAAAAATACGTCAAATTGAATCAAAAGATGATTCTGATGCTATATTTAGAAAAGCTCCAGGATCTGTAGTTAAGTTGGAAAATTTGGCTAAAAAAGCTGGATATAAAAATGTAACAATAGTTGATTTACCTGGGGGAGGTCTGGGTATTAGAGCAACAGTGGGAGCTGAAAAAAGACCTTCTAAAGCTAAGGTAATTCAAGAATTCACTAATGGAGAATCCATTTATTCTTGGAGAAATGGTTTAGACCCTATTGTTGGATCAAATGAATATGCAGAATTAGCTCAAGAAAGAAAAGAAGATTATTTAGACATTGTTAATGCTGGTAAGGGGCAGATGTTAAAGAGAGCAGCAAAGAGTACAGGTGCAACAAGCACCCAAAAAAAACCAGGTAAATACGACTAGTTATAATTAATATTCATGGATAACGGAAAAAGTTTATATAAACAATTGAGTTCGGATAAATTATATACAAAGTCATATGATGATTTTGTTAAACAATATGGTAACCCAGAAGGGCAAAAAGAACTGTTTAACAAATTAAGTTCAGATGATTTATATACTAAATCTGAAGAAGAATTTGTTAGTCAATACTGGTCTCCTTTAAAAAAAAAAGAACCTACGGTATCGAATTCCACTTTGCCGGCTGCTCCATCTACATTGGGATCAAAAGACTTGGGGAAGAAACTTATTTTGGAGTCTGCTTCAAAAGGTACTAAAGAAAAGAAACCAAAGCCTGGTGAGAGTGAAGGGTTGCTATTAAAGGATCCTAGTAAATTCAACATAAACTACTTTGACCCATCTAAAAAAGATTGGCAAGGTCAGTTATATGAGGATGTTAAGATTGAGGATTTGTCTAAAAGTGTTACCACATCTGCTAATGATTTAGCTAAGATGAGTAAGGATTATAAGGCAAAACAAGATGCATTAAACAAAGAGATAGAAAGCCTAAATGGTCTTATTCAAACTGGATCTATTTCTCCACAAGAAGCTGCTCAAGCACAATCTGAATTAAAAAAACAGCAAGACTTAACAACTTTTGAGTCTGTTAAAATCTCTGAACTCGCAAGAAGAACAGAGGCTGATCAAGCACGTTTAAATAAAAATGTAGGAGTATTAGCATACGAGAAAGCCCACGAAGGATCATTTGGTGGTGCTGCTTGGAATAGTATTGTTGATTCAATAAAAGGAATCGTTAGTGCATATGATACAATAGGCAATGAAATTTTCACTGAAAACCTAGCTTTATTTCAAGGTATAGGTGCTCTTGCATCTTCTAAATCTGCAAAAGATTGGGAAAAAGAAGCTTTAAAAAAGAATTTAAGTAAAGCACAAAAAGATAGGAGAGAACGTGTTTTTGAAGAAATAAAATCCTCAACAACGAAAGAGTATGCTGCTCGCATATCAAAAGAAAGCGATTGGGCCGCTGCTGCACTTGGTGTAACTGGATCTGTTGTACCAATGTTTACAGGTAGTATGTTTACTTCCACGTTTGGTTCCGCAAAAGAGGCTCTAGACGATATGGAAGGGTCTGAAAATATGACCGAAGGAGAGAAAGTAATCTATGCTACATCAGTGGGTTTGGTTGCAAGAAAACTTGAGAACCTTGGTTTGAAAGGAATTCAGGCCGCAGTAAAGGGGACAGCTGGTCCAGTAGCTAAATTTGCATCTTGGGTATTTAGATCAGTCCCTAAAAATGCACCAATAAGTATTATAGAGAAAAAAGTAGCCGAGTTAGCTGCAACTACAGCTGGACAAAAAATATTACAATTAGCTGATACAAAGGTGGGTAAAGCTGCAGTTGGATTAGGTGAATCTATAGTCAGTGAAGGGTATACAGGTGGTTCACAGAAAGCTGCTGAAATGGGAATACAAGAACTAGTTGATTCAGCTAATGGTCTTGATGTATTTAAAAACCCAGAATTAACTTCGGCTGCAGCTGCAGAAGCTATTGTACAAGATGCTAAGTTAGAAGCCATGGGTTCTGTACTTATGTTTGGGGTTGGATATGGAGCAAAGACTTTATTACAAGCTTCCACATCTGGTAAACTATCAGACAAACAATATGCAGATTACAAAGCAATGTTATCTAGCCCAGAATTGTACCAGGCAAAAATATCTGAAATTAGTAAGCGCATTTCTAATGAACAAATAACCGTAGAAGAAGGTCAGGTAGAAGTTGATGAGATTAATAAAGCAAGAGATATCATCAAACAAATACCAGAAAATCTATCTGAGAACAGTCAAAAGAAAGCGTTCTTATTAATATCTGAGAATAATAAAGTACAAGAAGAAATTGATCAGTTATCAAAAGAAATAGCTGACAAAAACCCTCAACTTGTTACAGGTGTAACCGAGCAGATAAATAAGAAACAAGAAGTAATAAATAATAATAATCAAAAACTTTTAGCCCTACCACAAAATGCCGTTCAAGAGCAAACAACAAGTGAAGTACCTGTACAGCCAGAAACCGGAGTTAGCGGAGAAGTGGCGAAAGGAGAACCCCAATCAGAAAATCAAGTCCCTATCGAAGAAGGTAAAGGGCAAGAAGTAGAAATTAAAAATGAAGGTAAAGCGGAATCACCTACAACAGAAAATGTTGAAGTAAGATTGCGTATAAATAATCCTTTTTATCAAAAAGTTTCAGATGCCTTAGATAAACTTGGTATAATTAAAAAATTTAATCCAGAAACACGAGAGGGTGATATTATTGGTGGTGTTCAACAGCCGATGAAAAACGGAGGTATAGCTTCTGGAGATATGTATTTTAAACCTGACGGATCAATATCATATATAAAAGATGGATATATTGTTGAGTTTGATAAAAATGGAAACGTTATTAGTCACAATAAAACAGAGGTAGAAGAAAATAATAAAAAACTAAAAACTCAAGCAGTTAAAGAAACCATAGAAAGTCTTAAGAAACAACGAGATTCAGAAGATTTTAAATACAAAGAAGTATCTGAAACTTCGGATGTTTTTGGAAATAGAAAAAAAACAAAAAGATTAAAAACAGCAGAAGAATTAAAAGAAAGTACTGATAAAATCAATGCAGCAATATCTAAAGCTGAAGAAGAATTATATCAATTAGAACCTCAAGCATCCATAGAAGAAGTATCTCCTACTGAAGAAGTTAATAAAGAAAAAGAGTTAAGAGATACTACTATAAACAAAGTTGTTGACGAAGTAAAAGAACAACAAAGAATTTACCCTAAGAGGTCTTTACTTAAGCACTTAGAATCAGGAATTAATAGTCTGCAGAAAAGTGATGCTTACGTTAATGCTGACGACATTACTAGAGAGCAAATGGTTCGTGATGTACGTAAAGCTTTAGGTGTAAAAGAAACCCGTGTTAAATCAAAGGTGTTGGCTGCAAAACCTGCCTCTAAAACTACTGTTGTAAATGATGCGGAAGCATTGAAGTCTAAATTAAAAGACTTAGAGAAGACAGATAAAGAAGCTAAGAGTTTTGCTGAGTCTGCTAAGAAAATTGTAACTGATTATGTTACTAAAAATCTTAAAGGTGCAGTTGATGCTAAAGGATTAAAGAAGATTCTTGATGGGTTAAGTGGTTCATTATTGACTGCTGCGGACAGAGCTAAAGCTATTAGCAAAGTGATGGAAGTGGTTAATCAGTCTGAGAACGTAATAGCTATTGATAAACTCAAGTTGCTTAATGCTCAGATTAAATCTGAAGCAAGGGCTGCCAAGGCTGCAAAAAAGGAAGGTGTAAAAGAGACTAAGCAGCAACTTAATGAGAAGGCTGCTAAGAAAAAGCAAGTATTTGAAAGTGTTGTTGCTGAGGTTAAGGCTATGCTTGGAAAAGCCAAAGTCTCTGCTAAAAATATTAAGACATTACTTACTGGATTAACAGCTAATTTAGAAAACGATACCATTCGTGAAAGAGTTTTAGATAAAATTCGCAAAGTTCTTGCTAAAGCGGATTACTTGGAGACTTTAGCTAAAGCACAAGAAACTAGAAAGTCTGTTGCCAAACTTAAGAAGGCAGATAACATTATTATATCATTAAAGAATGCGGCTAATGCTTTCTTGAAACTTAACCCTGAGTTAGTAGAAGATATTGATGAATACCAAAAGGTAGCTGATCAATTAAAGGCTGCCTTAGTTGCTCCAGTAATTACAGAAAAACAATTACAAGAATTTGATAAACTTGAGCAACAAACAGGTGAACAACCCAAGTTAACTAGATCAAATAAAAAGACCACAGAAAAATACGAAGTCCTTAAATCTAAGATACCGGCTACACTAAGTTATGTGAAAGCATATGCTCAAGAGCAACAAAAACTTCAAGATGAAATCTTAAAGGAAATGAAGCTTGCGGAATACCAAGACTTAGTTGACGAGGGTAAGATTAATAAAGATATGTCTTTGAAAGAAATTCAAAAGTATATCAATGATATTGTTACAGATGAGCAGAAAGCTGAGAAGGCTGATGATAGAAAACAATTTGCAATAGAATATGTTCAAAAATCTTTTGACAATTTTAGAAACCATGCAAGATTTATCTTAGATGGCTTTGCTCCTTTTGCTGGTCAAATTATTAAAACTTCTGACACTATTACTGGATTAGATAAGTTAGCTACAAATACAAAAAAAGTAGTAGATGAATTCTTAACTATTGATATATCTAAAGTTAAAGACATAAAGACTATGTTTGAAATGCAAGATGCATTAGCAAACTTTATTGTCAATGGTACTACAGATAGAATGGAAGCATTGTATGCCAGATATGAGGCAAATAAGGACGCTAAAGAGTTGTATGATTCAGGCAAAAGACTTCAGAATTTTAGGGCAATATTTGGAGGCACAAATGCAGGTTCTTTAATGTGGGCTAAAAACATTACTCAAATAGATCAGCTATTTAGATGGGTAGGACGTGGTGCTGCTTTAGGTGATTTAGTTAAGAAGTTATCAGGAATTACTGATTTTGAAAATCAGCAATCTCAAGCACAAGATAAGGTTAACGAAGTTAAAAAAGCATACTCTGATAAGTTTTTAAAAACTAAACCTAATGGCAAAAAGTTTTTAACTAAGGAGAATGTAAACGAAAGAGGTGTTTATGCAAGGCTTCTTCGTACTGTAGTTGGAGATTCAGATCAACAACAAAAAGAATTTGATAGAATGAAAAAACAAATTGATCAAACAATCAAGTTTCTTCTTCAGTCAAATGAAAAAGACTTTGTTAAAGAAGGCAAGGCTTATCAAAAGGTTTATGATAAAGTAAAGAATGCAAAAAACATACAGGAAGTACAGGCTATAATTGACCCAATAAATCAGCAAGCAGTCGAATTTATTGCAGATGAATTTTCTTCACTATATCCTGAAATTAAAAATGTTGCTAGAAATGTTTACAATCTTGAATTAGAAGACGATTTATTCTACACACCTATATCATATGCCGCAGTATCTGACAAAGGACGTCCGGGTACAGCAGGCAGAGGTACTTTTGGTTTTGGTCAAAACATATTAAGTACAGAAGCTAGTGGATCATTACAAAAAGCTACAAGACCAGATGATTTACCAGGATATATTCCTGCAAAGAATGGTAAAGTAGAAGACTTTAGTGAAGTAGAAAGAGTTTTGGATTTGAATTTTGACACGACTGTATTTAATACAATGGAAAAGACATTGGCTGACACTTATACAGCCAAATCAGTGTCGAAGTGGGATGCATTTTCTAGTTCTAATGACTTCAAGAAAATGTTTCAATCGAATGCCGACTACGATGCCTTTGTTTCTGCTGTAGATTTTTATGTTAATAATTCGAGAGGGCGTGTCTTCAATAAGAGTACACTTAAATTTGCTGTTGATGTATCAAATGCTCTGAAAACATATGCGGCAACTAGAGCCTTGGGATCTATTTGGGCATTTCCTAAGCAAGCTATTACTGCGTTATTTAATACAGGTGTACAGTTAATTAATAATCCATCTGCATTTATGTCTGGTTTAGCAACGATGCGTAATGAAAAGGCAAACGAATTATTAGAAAAATCTGGACGCTCCATTAAATTACGTGGGTTAGAATCTACATCTGATTTAAAAGGAGAAGATGATTTAAAGATGAACTCCTTATTTGAAACAGCTACAAAACCATCTCAGTTTATGGGTAAGTTTTGGATGAAAACATTCATGGGAGCTGGTGATAAGTACCCAGCAAGGGCGTCTTGGTGGGCATATTACTTCAATAAAATGGGTAATTTGGATAAAGATTTTAATGCAGGAGATATTGATTGGAATACTTATAAACTAAATGATGAGGCTGCTGATTATGCGAATACTCAAGTAAATATTGCCCAAAATGCTAGTGCACCTAATCAATTAGGCCAATTATTTACAAGTAAGGATCCGGTTAAGACTATAATTAGATCAATGGTTATACCATATGCTAGTTTTATTTTCAATGCTAAAGATCGTATGAGACAAGACTTAACAGTTCTTACCTCTAAGAACTCTACTACTGAAGATAAATATGCTGCATCTAGATCATTTGCTGCAACTATGGGTGAAATGGTTATGTATCAGGGATTAGCATCTATGGGTAATTATGCATTAACCGAGTTAGCGGGCAAAGCAGCAGGCTTATTAAAAGACGATGAAGAGGAAGCACAAAAGAAAATAGATATGTATCTTAAGTCTGCTTTAACACAGACAATTACTGATGTTGCTTCGCCTATACCCAACTTAGGTGATGTGGTTACTATTGCTACGGTAAACTGGCTTGCAGATATAGCTTCAGATGATGAAGAAGAAGATGCAGAAGGTAAGAAAAGTAATTACGGTTTATTATTTGAACAACGTCCAGAGTCAATGATTGGTGCAATGACTAAGTTATTAGCATCTCCAATATCATCTATTGGAACAAGTGTTTATAGTATATATGATACATACGATAGAGCATACTCAGATGAATATAAAAATGCTAGAGGGCAGGTAATAGAGTTTACCCCTGAGCAAAGGGAGACCATGAAAGCTGTGTTAGCATTACAGGTTGCGACAGCCTTGAATCTATTGCCGTCTGACGTTGATTCGTTCAACAGAAAAGTAATAAAGGCTATAGAAAAACAAGCTAAAGAGTAATAAAAATGGGGACCATGAGTCCCCTTTTTAATTAATCACCTTATACGCAATTTTAATTTAAAAATCTTAGTTTGTAAAGTGTAGAGCTTATTAACTCCTGAGTATTGTCAACCATTTGTTGTAAGTAGCCGTCAGTTAGTGTAGAACGGTATCCGTCAAAAGCTGTCATTTTTTCTTTTAGATAAGATGCCATATCAACTCCTTCTTCTAATTTAAAAGACTTGTATCCTTTAATGATACCATACTTACCTTGGTAAGCCTCTACAAAAGCGTCAAACTGGTCAGCAATACCATCATATAATTCATTTAAAGCCTTATGCTCCGAAAATGATGATGTCTGAAGGTGTGCAATGTGAGATATATTCTCAATCTCCATCAATGCACTAACGTATTCTTGAACTGTCATAACTTTATATTTTTGCAAAATTACTAAAATATATTTACTAGTCTTGCAACCTGTCCATTCTCTTTGTGGTGGATAAATCCTTCAACCGCTTTAGGGCTATGGGCATAGCCATTTCTATGGTGCCATGAATCGGTACCACTGGGAGATCGGAGAGACTCGACGCAAACGCCCATGTAATCTTTAGAAGACTTGTGGTGCACGTGGTGAGTATATACATAACGGTGTTTAGAGTCTGCCCACTCTTTGCTTGCTTCATGAGCCATTAATAAAGGTAAATCTTGAGTCTTCGCACCATCGCCATGCGTAGTCCCAATTAAATTGTTTCCGTATTTTGTATACTTTCTGTGTGCGATTGAACAGTCGAATGTAATGTTTGAGTTATTATGAAACCAAGACTCGATAGCATCTGCTAAAAAGAATCCGTTGGTGTAGTCGTGGTTAGATGGGTTGAACACAAAGTGAACGTCAGCAATACCAATCAACATCTCGATGACCTCGATATATAGCTTCTTAGCGATTCTAAAGTTATCGTACCACATTCCATCTGTATCTTGTGGAGTACCTGCCGTAGTCGTACGCTTTGGCGTGTCTATGTGAAGGATGTCATTGCCACCTACAAAAAGAATCTTGTCGATATTAAAACCTGATGCTTTCTGAATAATTCCACGTACGCCATCAAGTACACGCTGAACAGCAATCTGATTATTATAATCATCTCCTGTCTCAAAAGAGGAGGCTAACTTACCAATGTGAATGTCAGCTGGGTCAACCACAAGAAGGTGGCCATCAATGATATTACTGCGATCTAATTTTGGATATACGGGTGCATGATTTTGCATCTCAGCCACGATATCTGCTCGCATGTCATGGTAGGTCTCGACTGGGTCTTTCTTGTCAACCTTGACAAAGATAGAGTGCTTGTCGGTCTTCAACCAGTAATGGGACACTTCCCCGGTTGGGGCTCCCTGCTCTTCACACTCACTATTTAAACTGCGGTGCTCAAACTTTAAAATGTGGGCTGATATTCTTTTACGTAATGTCTCGACATTTCTGTCTTCCATTCCATAATGTTCTTGAACCTTTTTAGCAATGTCTGCTTTATT